>Ga0315553_10000945_pt1 | contig 24935 bp, 26 predicted proteins | sample SalMarSW160140MG_FD_203099 | JGI IMG/M metagenome (GOLD analysis project Ga0315553, IMG submission 203099) | Salt marsh sediment microbial communities from the Plum Island Ecosystem LTER, Massachusetts, United States - Salt Marsh Sediment SW1601-40 ... | reverse complement strand
TGACCCGGTCGATCACGTCGACCCAGGCCGCGTAGCTGGCCGCGAGCTCAACCACCGGCCAGTCACCCCCAAACACCACACGGTCGAACCCGAAGCACTCGATCGCGTGCGCCACGTACGGCGCCACTTGGTCGTACGTCCACGCCGCATGGTCTGCCTCGGTGATGACACCCGACACCTTGCACATCACGTTCGGCAGTTCGGCCAACGCGCGCATCCCCTCCCACCACGGCGCGCGGACACCCGCCTTGATCCCTGGCTTACCGATGTGATCGAGGATGAACGCAACCTCCGGGCACCGGCGCACCAACGCGATCGCATCGGCCATTTGCGGATGGTAGATGCCGACCTCGAAGCTCAGCCCATACTGGGCGAGCATCCGCACCCCTTCGACAAAATCAGCCCTCAGGCACCAGCCGGGTTCGGCGGCGTGTCCCTGGATCAGCCGCCGCACGCCCTTGACCAGCGGCATGCCGGCGAGCACCCGCAGGTCGGGCTCGGCCGCGCGCCCGTTCTCCAGCGGTAGCGACGCGACAATTCCCTGAATACGCTCGTCGGCCTTCGCCAGATTGTTCACCCAGCGCACCTCGTCGAGATGCTGCCCCGGATCGGCATCGACCTCGACGAAAACAATCTTGTCCACAGCTATTGCCTGGGTGGCGCGGTCGAACTCCGATGACCCGTGCGGCGAATCAAGTACGAGTGCATTCATCCAGCCGTAGGAGAGCGCCGCAGGATCGTACAGGTGGACATGCGAATCGACGATCGCGAAGTCGGGCAACTCTGCCTCCCGCGGTGTGTATTGAGAGCCGCCGCGTGGGTCAGCTCACGTTGGCCGCACCCCGCTTGTCGAATCCGCGACAACCGGCGGGACCTGATTGTGACCGGCCGATGGGCTTTTGCCCATTTCCGGCCACGGATCGATCCTCTTGTCACCAAATATCGCGAACAGGATCAATCCCGCAGGAAGCGTGGACGGCGGAATCCGGCTTCGGGCGGCGACTGCACAGCGAACCGAGCCATCTCCACGTCCCGGATGCGTCAACAACCGATGCAGGGGGTCGGTGAACACGGGAAGGCTCGGACGCAAATGAAAAAGCTTCTGATTTCTCTTACCGGGCTCGGTCTCACGGCACTTGCGGCGGGCGCGGCTTCGGCGGCCTCACCCGCGTATTGCGCGCTTTATGCGCGCGAGTATGCCAACCAGGTCGTCCAGCCCGGTGCCGCACCGGGGATGCAGGTCAGCGTGCAAGACCAGGCCTACTATCGCTGCCTCAACCAGGACGAGGATCCGGTGCTGCCGGTCAGCTCGGCCTATTTCGGCGCCGACGTCGAGGCTATCGGTGTGGCCGATCCCGCCGCCGCGGGCGAATCGATCGCCGAGGACGTACCGATCGGCGAGGGGGACGTGTCCGGAGACGATGTGGCGATCGCCCCCACCTACGAGGAGCCGGCGCCGGCGGTCAAGAAAAAGCCCCGTAGGCCCAGTGGCGGCCTGGTCGCCTGGTCACCCGAGTGGGTCGACAAGTGCAAGATGTACTACCCGAATTCGTTCGATCCGGAAGACGGGACGGTACTGCCCTACAGCGCGACGAAGCGCCAGCTCTGTCCCTATTAGGGATGTCAGCCGCGCGCACAAGGCGTTCAAGCCGACGTCCCCGCGTTCCGCCGCAGCATCGCCATCTCCTTCTGGAGTCGGCCGATATTCTGGAAAGCCGCGCCGTGGTCAGGCGTAGAGATTGAATCCAAACTCCGGGTTCTGAAAAAAGAGCTGCCGCACCTGGTCGTAGGTGATCGGCAGCGCCTCGCCGCTCACGACGCATTCGAGCGTCTGGCTGCGCCGGTTTTCGGGCGCAAGCAGGCCCAATTCGCCGACCACCTCGCCAGCGCCGAGCTCCATGTTCAGCTCCCTCAGGCGGAAGCGACCGGTCGGGGTGAAGAACATCTCGTCGCTGGATCGCCTTGCCGAAAGAGGATATCGCCGTCCGCGCAGCGCCGCTGTGACATGAACGGCTTCAGCCAATCCATTTGCAGGCTGCCGTGCACGGCCTGACGGATCTCGGCCACAAGTTTGAGCATTTGGCGCAGGCGGTAGGCTCCAGAGGCAACAGCACCACATGCAGGACCAGGACCGGGTGGACGCCCGTGGCGTCGGCCCAAACGATGAAAATCGCGTTACTGGCGATCGCCATGATGCGCAGCGGAATCATCGTCCGCATTGCGTAGGTAAACACGTTGAAGACGCCGCCGATGTAACCCACCAGTTCGAACACAGTCATGGCGCCTCCGTCGGTGTTCCGCCGGGCGGGATCATTGCCCCATGGACGAGAAGCCGGCGCACGGCCGCGATCAGACCGATTCCGCCAGCGTCGCGATCAGGATGCCTTCCGAGCACCGCGACGCACAACCTCCAGGACCTGGTCGATGATCCATTTGTGAAGCTGGGGGTTACTTTCGATGTTGAAATGATTGGTCCGCCCGCTGTCGACGATGCCTGGCCGCTTGTTCAGGTCGACGTTGATGATCTGACCGTTCATGCCCGGAGCAGCCGTCACTTGGCCGTCGGTCCGGTTCGGTTGCACATTGATGGCGCGAGCGACGTTCGGCGGTACGGTGACCTTCCGCACCAGACCGATCATCACCAAAAGGTCGACCGGGACCGCATCCCGGTTGAGTCGCTCCGCCAGCGACGCAACCGCTCCCGCGCCGAGCGAGTGGCCGATGAGGATGATCGGCGCGTTGCGCCTGTCCTGCCGGTAGCGGGCTGAAATGGACTTCGCGACCGACGCCGCGGCGAGGTGCACGTGAATCACGGCGGGCACGCCGGCATCCCGCAGTTCGCCGGCCATGGTATCGAGGCCCAACGAGAAAACGTTGGCGAAACCCCGAAAAAGGTGCACCTGCGGCGCAGCCTGCTGCGCCGCCGCTGGCCGTACGGCGCCTGGCGCCAGCGAATCCGACCCCGCGACGGCGATCCCCGTCGACAGCACATGTGCGCCGCACATAAGCGCAAAAACGCAACCAGCTTTCAGCACAGCTAGATCGAGCCCGCCCCTGCGTGTCCCCAGGCATCATATTTCGTCACGACCGCAGCACAAGAACCGACCAGTGCGCTTGTCGCGCGGGAGCTCAGGAGGCCTGCGGCTGTTCGGCCTTGGCGATCTCGCTCAGCAACCGGCGACGAAAGTCGTAGTAGTCGACTTCGACGGCGTGCCGAGGCCGCTTCTCGAAATGCCAATCCGGGTGCGCCATTTCCGCCGCGACGCGCTCGGCGAGGTCGTGCGGGCGCTCGAGCCGGCCGGTGATGTGAAGCGCGGCGACGCGCGCCTGCAAGTCCGCCAAGGTCCAGATACACCCAATCGGCTGGAAGAGGCCGATCAAGTAGAGGTTGGGCGCCTCCGGCATCATCATCTTCAGATACAGCGGGACCTGCGTCGCCTCTCTCCAGTCGATGAAGGACCGGTCGAAGTAGGGGAAATGGATGCGATAGCCCGTGGCCCAGATCACCACGTCGAAGAGCTCGGCAGTGCCATCCTCGAACACGATCCGCTCGCCATTGGCCGCCTTGATGCCGCCCTTCGGGTGCACCTTGCCGTGACGGATCAGGCTGAGGATGTCCGAGTTGAGCGTCGGGTGCATTTCCAGCGGCTCGCAGTTCGGCGTCTTCAGGCCGTACTTCGCCCACCGGCCGATGGCCACCCGCAACGCCCAACGGACCATCTTCTGCCGGATCGGTTTGGGCACGTTGCGCAGCTTCCGGTAGGCCACGTCCACCGGCATGCCGAAAATGATCTTTGGCAGGATGTAGTAGCCGCGCCGCATCGATATGCACGTCTTCCGCGACACCCGCGAGGTTTCCGCGGCGATGTCGCAGGCTGAGTTCCCGCCGCCAACGACCAACACACGGCGGTCGCGGAAAGGGGCTGCCCTCTTGTAGGCGTGCGCGTGTATTTGCTCGCCAGAGAAGGCCCACTCCAAATCCGGCGTGTACGGATCCCAGTGATGTCCACTGCACGCCAAAAGATAGTCGAACCGGTGTTCGCCGGGCCCATCCGGGCCCGCCGTCGTCACGACCCAGCGCCCATCTTCGCCGCGGACTACCTGCTCGACGCGGGTGTTCGGTCGAACGAAGGGCAAGAGGTCGAAATGCCGGGCGTAAGAGCGGAAGTAGTCGAGCACCTGGGCGTGCGAGGGAAAATCAGGATAGTCGGCCGGCATCGGGTAGTCGTCGAAACCGGACAGTCGCCGCGACGAGATGATGTGCGTCGTCTCGTAAACGCTGGAGTGAGCCATGTCGTCGCGGAAGACCCAGTTTCCGCCGATCTCCGGACAGGCTTCAAAGCAGGTGACGTCCGTCAGGCCGCACTGTCGCAAATTCTTGATCGTCGCCAGGCCGCTCGGCCCGGCGCCAACCACACAGATACTCGGCTGCGAGGTCAGTTGCATGACGGCACTTCATGGCCCAGCCGCAGCGACGGGATTTCCCTCACGGCTGGGTATACGTGGTCTTCACGGTCGTGAAGAACTCCGCGGCATAGCGACCCTGCTCGCGCGGCCCGTAGCTCGATCCCTTCCGGCCGCCGAATGCGACGTGGTAGTCGACGCCCGCCGTCGGCAGGTTGATCATGACCATGCCCGCCTCCGAGTTCCGCTTGAAGTGGGCGGCGTGCTTGAGGCTGGTGGTGCAGATGCCGGAGGTGAGGCCGAACGGCGTGTCGTTGGCGACGGCGAGCGCCTCGTCGTAGTCCTTGACGCGGATGACGCTGGCGACCGGCCCGAAAATCTCCTCGCGGTTGATCCGCATCCCGGGCGTCGAATCCGTGAACAGCGCCGGCTGCAGATAGAATCCCGGGGTCTCGCGGTTGAGTCGCTCGCCACCCCAGGCAAGCGTTGCCCCCTCGTCCTTGCCGACCTTGATGTAGTCTTCGTCCTGCTTGAGCTGGCCGGGGTCGACCACCGGGCCGATGTGCGTCCCTTGCTTCAACGCGTTGTCGACGTTGAGCGCCTTGATACGCTCGGTGAGCGCGGCCACGAATTCGTCGTGGATACCGGCGGTCACGACCAGCCGTGAGGAGGCCGTGCACCGCTGGCCGGTCTGGAAATAGCTGCCGTTGGCGGCGACCTCGACCGCCGTGTTGAGGTCGGCGTCGTCGAGCACCACCAGCGGGTTCTTGCCGCCCATCTCGAGCTGGAATTTGCGCATGTACTTGACCGAGGCCTCGGCGACCTTCTGGCCGGTGGCGATCGAGCCCGTGAAGGTGACGGCGGAGACGTCGGGCGAATCGAGGATCGCCTGGCCGACCACCGAGCCCTTGCCCATGACGAGGTTGACGACGCCCTTGGGCAGGCCGGCCCGCGCCAGGATGTCGACGATGGTCCAGCCGCACGCCGGGGCGAGATCGGCCGGTTTGAACACGACCGTGTTGCCGTAGGCGATTGCCGGAGCGAGCTTCCATGCTGGAATCGCGATCGGGAAGTTCCACGGCGTGATGACGCCGACGACGCCGACCGCCTCGCGGGTCATCGACACCTCGATGCCCGGGCGCACGCTCGGCACCGTCTCGCCCGAGAGCCGCAGGGCCTCGCCGGCGAAGAAGTCGAAGATCTGTCCGGCGCGGACGGTCTCCCCGATCCCTTCGGCAAGCGTCTTGCCCTCCTCCCGCGACAGGAGCCGGCCAATCTCCTCGCGCCGCTTCAGGATCTCGTCGGCCGTGGCCTTGAGGACATCGTGGCGCTGCTGGATGCCGGACCGCGACCAGTCATGGAACGCTGCTTTCGCCGCGCCAATCGCGGCTAGTGCATCCGCAGCGCTTGCGCGCGCGAAGTGCCCGACGATCTCGTTGGTGTCGGAAGGATTGACGTCGGGCGCGGCCTCGCCGCCCACCCACTCGCCGGCGATGTAGTTGTTGTGCAGGTCTTCCATTGCGGCACGCGTTCCCTGGTCTTCTGGTTGCTCTTGGCCATCAAAGCCGACGGATCTTGACCTTCTCCTCTTTGCCGATGACAAGCGGATTGGCAAGCGGCAGGCCGAATTCCGGTGCCGCGATCTCGAACACGTCGCCCGCGCGCGTTCTGATGCCCGCCGCGAAGGACAATGTCGCGGTGCCGAAACAGTGCACATGAACGTCGCCGGGGCGCCGAAAATACGCGTACTTGAAGTGATGCGCCTCGAGGTTGGCGATCGTGTGCGACATGTTGGCTTCCCCGGTGAGGAACGCCTCCTCGAAGATCGTCTTGTTCCCGCGCCGGATGCGCGAGGTCCCACGTACGTCTTTCGGCAACGCACCCAGCAGGAGCTCCGGTCCGAACGAGCAGGGCCTGAGCTTCGAGTGCGCAAGCCACAGATAGTTCTGCCGCTCCGTGACGTGGTCGGAGAACTCGTTGAGTAGGGCGAAGCCGACCCGGTAGGGTACGCCGTCGTCACCGACCACATAGACGCCGGCCACCTCGGGCTCCTCGCCCCCATCCTCTGCAAACGACGGCGAGACGAGCGTCGCTCCCGGTGCGACCACGAAACCGCCGTCGCCTTTGTAGAACCACTCCGGCTGCACGCCTCGCTTGCCGCGCGGCGGCTTGCCGCCCTCGAGCCCCGTGCGGAACATCTTCATGGAGTCGGTCAGCGTTTCCTCGTCCGCTTCCGCAACCTTCTGGTGCATCGAGTCGCGAGCTGCGGCCGAGCCGAGATGGGTCAATCCCGTCCCAGTCACTAGCATGTGGGCGGGGTCCGGGTGGTCAATCGGCGTCAGCACCTTCCCTGCCTTGAGCAGGCGGGCGGGATCGGCCTCCCCTCGCCGACCGGCGGAGCGCACGACCTGCGCGATGGTCGTCTTCGCCGCGATCGCGCGCCGCGCGAGGTCGTAGACCGTCCTGTAGCGGCCGACGACCCACGATGTGCCGCCCTCGCTCGCCACCACAGCACGTCCCGCTCGGCCCTCCCTCACCTGCATCAAACGCATGACCACTCCCCGATGCTGGTCCGCCTTTTGTCCGGCGACGCCGGAAAAGACCTAGCACACAACCGCTTCCGCCGACCGCTGGCTGCAATCGGTCTCCCCGTTCTGAATTGACCGGGCGGTGAGCGCACCCTAATAGGTGCGCAAACAATGGCTTTCGGTTTCGGTCCCCCTCCCCTCCAGCCTTCCTACGACATGCGATCATGAGGCTCAGCACCAAGAGAGCGTTGATTACCGGTGGTGCTCAGGGCATTGGCTATGCCATTGCGGAGATCTTCTGCCGGGAAGGCGCGGTCGTATATATCGGCGACATCAACGAGGACTTGGGATCGCCAGCGGCGGCGAGACTGCGCGACAAAGGTTGCACCGCGACGTTCGTGCCTCTCGATGTCAGGGACGAAGCCGACTGGCGGCGGGTAATCAGGCAGATCGAGGAAGAAGTGGGCGGCCTGGACATCCTCGTGAACAACGCCGGCATCAATATTCGCAAGGTCATCGAGGAAATGAGCTCCGAAGAGCTCGATCAAATGTACAGCGTCAACGTCAAGGGCCCGTTTCTGGGCATCAAGCATGCACTTCCCGCCATGAAGAAAATCGGCGGGGGTTCGATCATCAACATGTCCTCGGTGTGCGGGCTTATCGGCCACATGTACACGCCCGAGGCATATACGACGACCAAGGGCGCGCTTACGCTGCTGACCAAGGCGGTCGCCGCGCGCTACGGGAAGTTCAATATTCGCTGCAACTCGATCAATCCCAGCACGGCCGATACCCCGTTGGTGCAGGAAATGCTCAAGGACCCTGAACGAAGAAAAGAACGACTTGGGGAAGTGCCGCTCGGCCGGATGGCCAGCATGCAGGATATCGCCGAGGCTGCGGTCTACCTTGCCTCACAGGAGGGCGCCTTCATAAACGGCGTCGCCTTGCCGGTAGACGGCGGTGTGACCGCCTATTGAGAGGAACCGATGCAACCCGATCTGCAGGCGTTCCTTGTCGCCGCGCGTCGCGGAAATATGTCGGCAGCGTACGGTTGACTGTGGCCACTGATGTGTTGGCGACTGCAGGACGACGCGAGGTTGGCGAATGAGCAAGTCAGGGAAGATCGATGAGCTGATCGCCGCCAGCAGGGCGCTGTACGACCGCAAGCTGATCCACGCAGCGGGCGGCAATACAAGCGTAAGGGTCGGTGACTTTGTCTGGATCAGCCAGACCGGAGCGGAGCTCGGAAAACTGACCGAAGACAAGCTCGTCAAGGTCGACCTTGACGGCACGGTGTTGGAAGGCACCGGTCCTTCAAAGGAACTGGGCATGCATCTGGCGATGTATCGGGCGCGAGAAGATGCCCGTGCCGTCGTTCACGTTCATCCGACGTATTCGATCGCCTACTCGACACTGATCAGCCAGGAGTCCAATGATGTGGTACCACCGTACACGGCGGCGTTTTATGTGCGGGCCGGACGCGTCCCGATGATCCCGTATCACCCCTCCGGCGCTCATTCCCTGCACGAGGCCGTGGCAGCGCTGGCGCCGCTCTACCATGCGATCCTGTTGCGCCAGCACGGACTCATCGTCGCCGGAGCTGATATGTCGGTCGCGATTGGCGTTGTGGAAGAGATCGAGCAGTGCTGCCAGATTTCCGTTGCCACCGGCCTGAAAGGCGCGCCGCTGACGCAAGCGCAATTGCGGGCGATTGACACAGCGTTGGGCAGATCCTGGGACAACGTCACCTGAGCGCGTTGACGATGAACCCAATTCTGCTGGCGTTCTATGGGGACGATTTCACGGGCTCCGCCGACGCTATGGAGGCGTTGACAATCAACGGGGTGAAAACTGCCCTTTTCCTTGGGCACCCCACCGAGGAGAGGTTGAAAGCAAGTCTTTCAGGCCATCAAGCCGTGGGAATCTCGGGGACCAGTCGCGCCATGACTCCGTCCCAGATGGATGACGAGCTGCCGGACCAATTTGCACTGCTCAACGGCCTGGCACCCCGTCTTATCCACTACAAGGTCTGTGCGACGTTCGATTCCTCGCCCAGGATCGGCAGTATCGGGCATGCAGCCAACATTGCATTTGATGTGATCAGTCCTTCCTGTGGCGTCATCGTGCAGGGGATCCCTTTGCTCGGTCGCTACATCGCGTTCGGCAATCATTTCACGGTGTACGGGGACCAGCGGTACCGTTTGGACCGGCACCCGGTGATGAGCAAGCATCCGATTACCCCGATGGATGAAAGCGACATACGCGTGCATTTCGCCCGGATGTCAAAAAAGTCCGTGGCGCTGATCGACCTCATTCACCTGGATGAGCCTCCGCAGTCTCTTTCCGATCGCTTTGACCGCTGCCTCGCGGACGGCGCCGACATCGTTCTGTTCGATACCCTCAACGACGAGCACCTGTCCGAAATCGGCCGATTGATTCACGAGAAATCCGAGACGTTGAAGATCTTCGCGATCGGTTCCTCCGGTTTTGAATACGCGATGGCGTGCTACTGGCAGGCAAACGGTCTGATTTCAGAGCCGCCGCAGTTTCTGTCGATTGGTCCGGTCGATCAGATGATCGTTGTGTCCGGAAGTGCTGCGGCGAACAACGCGGATCAGATCAACCATGCCCTGGCGCGTGATTTTGCCGGCATCGCACTCAACACCGATCGATTGGTCGATGAGCGAGCTGCCGAAGACGAACGCAAGCGGGTGATCAAGCAGGCACTTGCTAGCTTGCGGGAAGACAAAAACCCGTTGCTCTACACCACCATCGGCCCGGATGACCCGATCATTGGCAAAACCGTGGACAGGGCCCGGCAACTCGGGATCGATCAAAGTGAAACCGGCAAGATCATCGGCAGACAGCAGGGCCTGATCCTTCGTGCGCTGCTGGAAGAGACCGGGATCGGCAGGGTCTGCGTCGCAGGTGGTGATACCTGCAGCTACACGCTGCGCCAGCTCGATATCCATTCGCTGGAACTGCTGATGCCCATCACCCCTGCAGCCCCGCTGTGCCGTGCGTCCTCCGACAACGCCCGTTTTGATGGTCTGCAAGTCGCTTCAAAGGGAGGCCAGATCGGGGCTCCCGACTATTTCTCGCAGGTTCTGGAGGGGCGGAGGTAGCGCGTGGCTGCACTCTCGTACGACGAGAACCCCAACGTCATGATCGTGGGCGCTGGCCTCATGGGCCAGTATCTTGCCAACCACGTCGGCGAGTGGCTGGGGGTCGCGAAGCTTATTCTCGTCGACGGCGCGGATGAGATCAACGTCGGCGGCAACCGTACAGCCCTTTCTGATTTCGCCCAGTCGATCGCCGCCGCCACATCCCTCGAGGTCGTTGCGGAAACCGTCGATGTCACCAGTGAGGACGCCGTCGCCGCCCTTTTCTCGCGCCACGACAACATCCGCTATCTCCAACACACTGCCGGCATCTCACCCAGGCCGCTGACCCCACCCGAGAAGCTCAGCAAGGATGACGTCCTTGGCGCCTGCGAGGTGAACCTATGGGGCGCTCACAATGTGCTGAAGCAAGGCATCCTCGCCGGCGCGTTCGCGGCACGCACGCACGGGGTCATCATCCTTTCGACATCTGCTACCGTCGGCTCGGAGGGTCGCGCGAGCGCTGCCTACGAGGAATCCAAAGGCGGTCTTTTCAACCTCCTGACCCTTCAAGCCCGCTACTTCCTGGAAGCGCACGGCCTCGTTCTGAACGGCCTCGCGCCCTCACCCCTGCGCGGCCCCATGGCCGCGCAGAACGAGATCAGCGCGAGGCGCTTGCAAGCGGTGGAGGACAGCATGCCAATTGGCGGTTTAACCGACCCATCGCATATTGCCGCGGCAACCATGTACTTCTGGTCGAACGAATGCTGGTGCGTAGGCGAAGTACTCACCATCGACGGGGGGTATACCAAGCACAAGCCGATCTATGGGGCGCTCTGAGGTGGTTGCCAGGCATAGGTCCATCGACCACCAACTGGAGTCTCTGGGTCATGCGAACTCACCGACGGCGAATGGGGTGCCATCGAGCCGATGCTCCCCAACAAGCTACGCGGCGTCCCGCTGCCTGCACGTCTACGAGTTCACGGCCCAGTACGGCACACCAAAAACGATAGGCCGGATTGCGTACTTTCTCAGAGGGGAAGCGCAGCCGCAGGGGAGAAGGCACGATGCCCAAACAGGATCCGACACGGCTGCGTTCCAAAGCTTGGTTCGACAACCCCGACAACCCCGGCATGACGGCGCTCTACCTTGAGCGCTACCTCAACTACGGATTGACTCGTGAGGAATTGCAGTCTGGCAAACCGATCATCGGCATTGCCCAGACGGGTTCCGACCTCGTCCCCTGCAACCGCCACCACCTGGAACTCGCCAAGCGCGTGCGCGAGGGCATACGGTCGGCCGGCGGCATTGCCATGGAATTCCCCGTGCACCCGCTCCAGGAAACCGGCAAGCGGCCAACGGCGGCGCTCGACCGCAACCTCGCCTATCTCGGCCTGGTCGAAGTCCTCTACGGCTACCCCCTCGACGGTGTCGTTCTCACCACCGGCTGCGACAAGACCACCCCGGCGTGCATCATGGCCGCGGCGACCGTCGACATCCCAGCAATCGTCCTTTCCGGCGGCCCCATGCTCAACGGCTGGTGGCACGGCGAACGCAGCGGTTCCGGCACCACCTTGTGGAAAGCACGCGAGATGCTCGCGGCCGGCAAGGTGGACTACGAGGGGTTCACCGAGATCGTCGCCTCCTCGGCGCCATCGGTCGGCCATTGCAACACCATGGGCACGGCGTCGACCATGAACTCGCTCGCGGAGGCCCTGGGCATGAGTCTGCCCGGTTGCGCGGCGATCCCCGCCCCCCATCGGGAGCGCGGTCAGATAGCGTACGAGACCGGCGAGCGTATCGTCGAGATGGTTTGGGAGGACCTCAAGCCCTCCGACATCCTAACCCGCGAAGCCTTCGAGAACGCCATCGTCGTCAACTCGGCGATCGGCGGCTCGACCAACGCGCCGATCCACCTGAACGCCATCGCCCGCCACATCGGCGTCAGGCTCACTGTCGAGGACTGGGAGCGGATCGGCCACAAGGTGCCGCTGCTCGTCAACCTGCAGCCGGCCGGCAAGTACCTCGGCGAGGAGTACCACCGTGCCGGCGGCGTGCCCGCCGTGGTCAACGAGCTGATGAAGCACGGCCTCATCCGCGAAAACGCCATGACCACCAACGGCAAGACCATCGGCGAGAACTGCAGCGGCCGCGAGACCGACGACACCGACGTCATCCACCGCTTCGACGATCCGCTGGTCGAGGACGCGGGATTCATAGTCCTGCACGGCAATCTGTTCGATTCCGCGGTCATGAAGACCAGCGTCATCTCGAAGGAGTTCCGCGACCGCTACCTGTCCAATTCCGCGAGCCCGAACGCATTTGAGGGACGGGCGATCGTGTTCGAGGGACCGGAGGACTACCACCGCCGCATCGACGACCCCGAGTTGAATATCGACGAGACCTGCATGCTGTTCATCCGCGGCACCGGGCCGATCGGCTATCCCGGTGGCGCCGAGGTGGTCAACATGCAGCCACCGGCCGCCCTCATCATGCACGGGGTCCATTCGCTGCCGTGCATCGGCGACGGCCGCCAATCAGGCACGTCCGGGTCGCCCTCGATCCTCAACGCTTCGCCGGAGGCGGCCGCCGGCGGTGGCCTTGCCATCGTCCAGACCGGCGATCGAGTGCGCATCGACCTCAACAAGGGCGAGGCCAATATCCTGATCTCCGACGACGAGCTGGCGAAGCGCCGCGCCGAGCTCGACCGGAACGGCGGCTTCGCCATCCCAAAAAGCCAGACCCCCTGGCAGGAGATCCAGCGCGGGATGGTCGACCAGTTTTCCGAGGGGATGGTCCTCAAGCCCGCCATCAAGTACCAGCAGGTCGCCAAGACGATGGGTATCCCGCGCGACAACCACTGACGATATGGGAAGGATTAACGCCGCCTGGCATCGGGCGCACCCAATGCCGAAGAACCCGACGCTCGACCAGCGCATCGACTGGCACGTTGCTCACGCCAAAGCGTGCGGCTGCCGCGAGATCGCCGGCAAGGTCCGCGCCGAGATGGTCGCCCGCGGCATCGACGTTGCGGCATTGACCAAACGCCAGCGCCGCCTCGCCGACTGACCGCCCGCGAACCTCTAGTGTTTGGTCAGGTACTCGCGTGCCGCGCGTTGCGCCGCCGCGACATCCGCCGCGCTCATTTCGCGGGCGACCTCTTGCCGATAATGCGCGGCTTCGGTATTGCCGTTGATCGAGGCGAGGTTGAACCACTTGTGCGCCGCGACCAGGTCGGTCTCGACGTCAAGCCCGGCCGAGTAGATCATGCCGAGCTCGAAGAAGTCCTCCGCGTGCGGTTCGCCTTCTCGCGTCGAGCTCATGTGCGCGTCACCCATTTCCCAACGAGCCATGACATCTCCCCGTCGCTCTTCTTGTTCGGCTGACGCAGATCCTGTTCCGCGCCGCCACTCCGATGATGATGTGAAGTTTGCTCGAGTTCTTTTCAAAGACCCGTAAAAGAGCGGCGTTAACGAAGCTCCAACAGGCGATTAACGATTTGCTAGGCATTCCAATCTGATGCCCCTGAGTTCCTTGTCGAATCGGGATCGCGTCCCCGTCCGATTTACCTGCCGTTGAGACGCCATCAACGGACGGCTAACCACGATGTCAGTTGGCCGATCGAGCGCGGGTCGGCACGCCACCGCCTCGGCCGCGGTAGGGGACCCATGGGCCTTGGCCGCGACGCCAATCCATCGGATAGTGTCGCTTCATCGGAGCGGATCGGAGCCCGACCCCATGCCAAGCCCCAGGTTGTTTGCCGTTGTACTCATCGCCGTCGGCCTTGCCGGCTGCTACACCGCCGAAGAGCCGTTGTTCGGCGACGACAGCGCCGCCACCCCGTACGAGCGGATCAGTTTCACCACCGGTGACCAGACCGGCACGCTCGTCCGCCAAGGTGCGTCCTACCTCGCGGTTGACGAGGATCAGCCGCTGCACGTCCGCTTCATGCAGCTCGACCGGCCCGAAGCGTACGTGGTCGAGATGAGCGGCGAAGACGATGACGGCCAGACCGCACGCGTCTACGGCATCCTCAGGGTCGACGCCGCCTCGGGCACCGCCGACCTGTTCAACGCCGTCGCCGATCACGATGACGTAGGACCCGGCTTGAGGGCGTGTGAGGACGACACCGTCTGTATCGACGACCTCGATGCATTCGTGGCGCACGGCTTGGCGGCCATCGACGCCGGCGAGGACCCGGCCCTGACTTACCAGTTCACCGGCGAGTAACGGACCGTCATCAAAGCCCGAGCTTGGCCTTTAGGATGGCGTTGACCGCTTTTGGATCGGCCTTGCCGCCGCTGGCCTTCATCACCCGTCCGACGAACCAGCCGAGCGCCGCCGGCTTCGCCTTCACCTGCTCGACTTTGTCAGGATTGGCGGCGATCACCTCGTCGACGATCGCCTCGATGGCCCCTGCATCGGTGACCTGCTTGAGGCCCAGCCGTTCGACTAGCTCTCGGGGATTACCGCCCTCTTCCCAAAGCCGATCCAATACCTGTTTCGCGATTGTCGCGGAAATCGTGCTGTCAAATTGGAGAGACAATAGTTGAGCCATCTGATCCGGTTTTACAGGTGACTGTTCGATTTCAAGCCCCGCCCTGTTTAGCCGACCAAACAGCTCTCCCATGACCCACTTCGAAACCTCGCCAGCGGTCCTCGGCTTGCCCATAGGAAACGGCGCAAACCTCGCAAGCGTCGCTTCAAAAAAGTCCGCAACACTCTTGTCATCTGTCAAAACGGAAGCGTTGTAGTCGCTCAGACCAAGTTCGCTGACGAAGCGGGCCTTCTTCTCGTCCGGCAACTCCGGCAGGTCGGCGGCAAGGGCATCGACCCATGCCTGGTCGAGCTCCAGCGGCAGGAGGTCCGGATCGGGGAAGTAGCGGTAGTCGTGTGCCTCTTCTTTGGTGCGCATCGCTCGCGTCTCGCCCCGGTCGGGATCGAACAGGCGGGTTTCCTGCACGACCGCGCCACCGTCCTCGATGACGGCGATCTGGCGGCGGGCCTCGTGCTCGATCGCCTGGCCGACGAAGCGGATGGAGTTGAGGTTCTTGGTCTCCGTGCGGGTGCCCAGGGGCTCGCCCGGCCGCCTGACCGAGACGTTGACGTCAGCGCGCAGGTTGCCCTTCTCCATGTCGGCGTCGGAGGTGCCGAGGTACCTCAGGATCGCGCGCAGCTTGGCGAGGAAGGCGCGCGCCTCCTCCGCCGAGCGAATGTCGGGCCTTGTCACGATCTCCATCAGCGCGACGCCGGAGCGGTTGAGGTCGACGTAGCTGGTCGTCGCGTCCTGGTCGTGCAGGGACTTGCCGGCGTCCTGTTCCAGATGCAGCCGCTCGATGCCGATGCTGATCGTTCGCCCGCCATCGAGGTCGACGGTCACGGTTCCCTCGCCGACGATCGGTTCCTGGTACTGCGAGATCTGATAGCCCTGCGGCAGGTCTGGGTAGAAGTAGTTCTTGCGGTCGAAGCGGCTCTTGAGGTTGATGCGCGCCTTGAGGCCGAGGCCGGTGCGCACGGCCTGCGCGACGCACGCCTCGTTGATCACCGGCAGCATGCCTGGCATCGCCGCGTCGACCAGGCTGACATGGGAATTTGGGGCGCCGCCGAACGCCGTTGAGGCGCCGGAGAACAGCTTCGCCCTGGAGGTCACCTGGGCGTGCACCTCCATGCCGACGATGACCTCCCAGTCACCGGTAGCGCCCTTGATCAGGGGCCTATCTCCTGCCGTCCTGGTCATGCCTTGTGCACCAGGAGCGCGACGGCGATCGACTGCCACTCGTTGTCGACTGGGTCGTAACAGTGCGGCCGGCCGGCCCGGCGGTACCAGTAGCCGGCATTGGCCTCGTCGCCCTCGACGCGGTGCAGGTGGGCGTGGACCCAAGCGGCATCCTTACTCTCGTCGTCCTGGACGATCTCGTGTGCCTTATCCCATTCGCCCTTGCCCGCGTGCCAGAGGGCGAGCACGGGCCCGGAGAGGCCGTCTGGCGGCTCCGCCGCGGTGCAGGTGCTGCGCAACTCTGTCGCGTCCATACGATTTCCATTCATCCGAGTTGATCAAACGGGGCAGCGGAGCATGCTCGCGATCACGTTAGCGATCCTCGTCCCCCACGCAAAGCGGTGACAGCGCAGAACTGCACCGGGGAGCGAGGACAAACCCGGCGGGATCACAGGATTGCGACTTGCCCCCCGCTGCGGCTCGTCGCATGGTCGCCTGGGACATCGTCTGGATCGGTCATGGGCTGGACGGTTCGACTTTTGGCGTGTTCGCTCGCCGCCCTCGTGGTCGGCGCCGATGTGGCTGGTGCCGAGACCAGCGGATTCACCAACCCAAGCATCGGCGGCGTCCGCCTCGACTACTGCCGCCACTTCGGCACGGCGTGCGGCAAACCCGCGGCCGACCTCTTCTGTCAGGAGGTGGGGTTCGCCGAGGCCCTGAGCTTCTCCATCTCCGAGGACATCGGCAGAGACAGAATCCCGACGCTGGTGTTCGGCGACGGGGCGCTCTGCCAAGGGCCGGACTGCGATGGCTTCTCAGAGATAGTCTGCACGCGCCCGGACATCAGGGCCGCACCAATTCAGCCACCCCCACTCCAGCCGCCAGCGACGGCGGTGGTTCCGGTAGCTCCGCCGCCAGCCCAATCACCACCGGCAGTTTTGACTACGCCGATTGCCCCCCAACCACCACCTGCCGTCTCGACGATGCCCGTTGTGCCACAAGCGCAGCCCCCGACTCTTGTGTTGCCGAGAATCCCCCTGCCACAGCTGCGACCCGTGCGGCCCGCAGAACGCGCGACGGTGCCGACCCTCACGCCCACCAGACCGGGCCTTTCGGCGACCGCCGTCGATCTCATTATGGCAATGCCGGAGGGGGCATCGCTGTACAGGTGCCTGCGCAGCGATTGCGAATTCGCTCTCAGCGCGGACTTGGAGATCGATCCTGGCGCCACCTATCAGGGCGGCGATTTCGGCGGCGATGTCAGCAAGATCGACCGCGCCGTCGGCTTCCGGTGGCAGGTGACGGCCAGCCCGTTTCCGGAGTTTGCCGGCGGCGAAAGCGACATGGAGCCGCCCGGGCTTGTCGCGTCGGGCGAGGAGATTGCCAAGAACAAGCGTTTCTTCGTCGACTTCAAGGAAGTCGCTGCCGGCCTGCCCCCGCCCGACAGCTTCTATGTCCGCATTCTGCCGATCTACGGACCGGGCATTGCGCTCCCTGCCGGTCAGCCGTCAAACGTCATCCGCGTCTACTACACCGGCGAGCCGCCTCCGCAACCGCCGTTCAAGTTGTACAGTACCAGCCCGCCGAATTTGTTCTCGGTCAAGCTGGTCTCGTTCACCCCGCCGGACTTTGAAAACCCCAACCGGTGGGGCTGCGTCGTGATCACCGGATACGAAGAGCCGGTCCCTCCACTTTTCAAGACCGTGTTCCCTCTCGGCCAGGTGTGCCCGAAGTCCTACAAAGGTGCCGGCGACGACCGGATCACGTCCGTCGGCGAGTTCTTCGAGTGGGCCTTTGACAGCATCACCGACGCCCTCGACTGGGTTTCGAAGAAGTATGACCAACTGAAGAAATTGGCTGTCGACATTGCCTTGAACTACACGCCGTTCGGCCTTCAGTGCGATCTCGCCGCCAAGGCCGCCGGCGCCGGTGACGGCTTCTGCCGGACCGCCGCCGAGATCGGCGTCAATGCTGGCATGGCCGCTCTCGGCCTCCCGCCGACGATCCCCAACTACAACGAGCTCATCGACAAGGGTGTCGACGCCGCGGTCGAACTGGCCGCCGAAACGATCACGGAGCAGGCGGGCTTCCCGTGCATTGGCCCGTGCCGCGATGCACTCCGAAACGGCTTCGCATCCGCAGCCGACAATCTCAAAAAGTCGGCCTATACACCCGGCTGCACGGGTGCGGAGGAGGCCCACAAGCACGGCCGCGAGCCGCTTTGCCTGCCACCCGGCGTGATCGCGAAGCCGGCACCGGGCGCTGTGTACACACCGCCTGTGGCTGTCGTGGCGGTAACGCGGCTCGCTGGCGAGCGCGATCCCGAAAGCCTGTTCGACCAGGGCTGTGATGTCAGCGTCGGCATCACTTTCAGCAACCACTTCCCTGGCGGAACGGTATGGGGTCCGTTCAACAACACCAAGGAAGTGCCAGGCCAGGCTATCTCTGGCACCCTCTATGAGGGTGAAGGCAGCGTCCTTGCCGAAGACGCACCCTATGGATCGGTGCAGACATTCGTTTTCCCATTCGAAACGGCGATCCGGCACCAATTTCCGTGGACCCGCGAGTTGTGGCTGCAATCGCAGTTCATGCAGCGCGACGCGGCGGGCCCCATGGGCCCCGACTGGTTCACGCTCTATAGCGGGGCGACCGCGGTCGTCTCCGCCGGAGTCGGCTGTGGCATCCAGGGCGACAGCCGGACTTACCAGATGCCCAAACTCTAGGAATCTCAAGCGGACAGAACCGCGTCGAATTCCATCTCGACCAACCAATCGGGGTCGATGAACCTGCTCACCACCACCATGGTGCTTGCCGGACGGACCGCACCAAAAGCCTCGCCATGGACCTGCGCGACTGTCTGCCAGTCCTCGATACGCAGCAGATACGTCCGCGTGCGGATAACGTCTCCAAGACCGGCTCCCGCCTTCTGAAGCACTTCTGCGGCGATCGCTATGCAACGCCGGGCCTGCGCCCCAGCGTCCCCCTCCACCGTCTTGCCGTCCGGCCCAATTGGCGCCGTACCGCTAACGGCAATGATGCCGCCGATCTTCACAGCTCGCGAGAAGCCGATGATCGGCTCATAAGAGCTGGCCGACGCGATATTCTGGCGCTTCACGTCGCCCACCACGGCTCCGGCGCGAAGCGCCCGGCCGCATCCTCGATCACCTGCCCGGTGCGGAACAGCATCTCCTCGTCGAACGCCTTGGCAATGAGCTGCAGGCCCAGTGGCAGTCCGTCGGCGGTGATCCCCGCGGGCACGGCGATGCCGGCAAGCCCCGCCATGTTGACGGTCACGGTGAAGACGTCGTTGAGGTACATCTCGATCGGAGAGGCCACCGACATCTCCTCGATGCCGAACGCTGCCGTCGGCGTCGCCGGCGTCAGAATCGCGTCGATGCCGGATTCGAACACGGTCTCGAAGTCGTGCTTGATGAGCGTGCGCACTTTTTGCGCCTTCAGGTAGTAGGCGTCGTAGTACCCCGCCGATAGAACGTAGGTTCCGATCAGCACCCGCCGCTTGACCTCCTTGCCGAAGCCGGCTGCCCGGGTGTTCTCGTACATGGCGATGACATCGTCGCCCGGCACCCTGAGGCCATAGCGCACGCCGTCGTAGCGGGCGAGATTGGACGAGGCCTCGGCCGGGGCAACAATGTAGTAAGCCGGCAAAGCATACTTCGTGTGCGGCAGCGAGATGTCGACCACGTCCGCACCGGCCTCCTCGAGCCACGCCTTGCCGCGCTCCCACAGCGTCTCGATCTCGGCCGGCATGCCGTCCACCCGGTACTCTTTGGGGATGCCGATCTTGAGTCCCTTGACGCCCAACCCGACCGCCGTCTCGTAGTCCGGCACGGGCAAGTCCACCGATGTCGTGTCCTTCGCGTCGACGCTCGCCATCGAGCGCAGGAGAATCGCGGCATCGCGCACCGTGCGCGCAAGCGGACCTGCCTGGTCGAGCGACGAGGCGAACGCCACGATCCCCCAGCGTGAGCAGCGCCCGTAGGTCGGCTTGACGCCGACGATGCCGGTGAATGCCGCGGGTTGCCGGATCGAGCCGCCGGTGTCCGTGCCGATCGCGCCGGCGCAGAGACGTGCGGCCACGGCCGCCGCCGAGCCACCCGACGAGCCGCCCGGCACCAACGGCGCGTTGGAGCTCGTCGACCGCCACGGATTGATCACCGGCCCGTAGTACGAGGTCTCGTTGGACGATCCCATGGCGAACTCGTCCATGTTGAGCTTGCCGAGCATCACCGCGCCGTCCGCCCAGAGATTGGCGGTGACGGTCGACTCGTAGGTCGGCTTGAAACCGTCGAGGACGTGGCTCGCCGCCTGGCTGTGCACCCCCTTCGTACAGAACAGGTCCTTGACGCCAATCGGCACGCCTTCCAGCCGTCGTGCCGTCCCTTCGGCGACGCGCCTGTCGGATTCGGCCGCCATGGCCAGCGCCTGTTCCGGCGTCTCGACAATGAAGGCATTGAGGCGGCGGGCCTCTTCGATGGCCGCCAGGTACGCCGTAGTCAACTCGACCGCCGAGAAACGCTTCGCAGCGAGGCCGTCGGCGATCTCGGCGACGGTGAGTACAGTAAGATCGCTCACAGCGTGCTCACTCGACGATCTTGGGAACCTTGAAGAAAGTACCCTCGACCGCAGGCGCGTTGGCGACGATGTTGTCGGCGTCGTCACCGTCAGTGACCTCGTCTTCTCGGCGCTTCATCTCCATGGCAACCACGGCAGTCATCGGCTCAACGCCGGTCACGTCGACCTCGTTCAATTGCTCCACGAAGCCGAGGATGGCGTTGAGGTCGGCCCTCAGCGCCTCCGCTTCCTCGTCGCTGACGGCGAGGCGCGCGAGATGGGCGACGCGCTTGACGGTGTCCCGGTCGACGGACATAGGCGGAGATCCTTAAGAGAACGGCGCCCCTATACCAGAGCGGCTTTTCCAGCGGCAAGGGGGCGTCGCGTGCGAGGGTCTGCAACCGACGAACCCTGGGCCTTAGCCAGCAACAGACCCGAGGTCGGATCCCGAAGGTCACGGACACGGCGGGACCGGCAACATCTCCAAATGAACCAGAGTCCCGAGCAAGGCGAAGTCGCCGTAATCGATCTTGAGATCGCGACCGACGCCGTTTTCATAGAGCACGAACGACATCACGTAGGCCGGCGCGCTGTCCTCGCGGGATTCATTTTCGAAGTAGCTCATCGTCAGCGGCCAATGCCGCAGCCCGGCGAACCCAGCCTTCCCGATCGGCAGGTCGCGGCCGAAATCATCGGCCGCCGTCGACGACCGGCCGATAACCGTGGCGGTCTCGAACACCGTGTCGCTGGCCTCCGTGCCGTTGTAAAGCATCAGCGGGACGAAGTTCTCGCCCTCATCCGCCGCCTCGATGATCCTGACGAGCTGCTCGGTCGGGAATACGACGCCACGCCCGAGAGTGACCGTCTTGCCGGCGGGTTTAATCAGCCTCAGCGTCACCCCACCCGGCCCGCGCGTGACGGAGCCGCTGGATTCCTCGACCATCGATTCGTTGGCGTGTACCTCGTTATCGAATTCGAAGTGCCCGTCGGTCGTCTCGAAGGTGGTCGAGCGTACGTCGGTTACCAGCCGGGCGCCCTCCGCGTCGCGTTGCTCAGTGACGAAGCGCACCTTGCTGGTATAGCCCTCGCAGCGCGAACCGGTGAACTCCATCACCAGGCGGCCCTTGACGGGGGGCCCAACGAGCCGTTCTTTCGCCGTGTCGGCGACGAGGTCGTACGCAGCGCGGTAGGGTACGAACGTCACCGGCCCGGCGAACGCGAAGGACGGCGCCACTGCGAGCGACACCGACAATGAAACCGCGATCCGTCTCCTTCGACTAAGCATCGACCACCTTGCGGCCTTTCCATTTTTGCGCGAAACAGCGCGCATACTACGTCGATTGCCAAGACAAGGGAAAACCGAATGGCCGACACCGCCGCATCGCGGCTAAAGGCGCTCGGCGTTGTGCTGCCCATGTCGGCAACGCCGCAAGCCAACTACATCCCCACAGTCACCGTCGGCAAGCTCATGTTCGTCTCCGGCCAGGTATCGATCACCGCCGACGCCGACGCGACGTTCATCGGCAAGGTCGGTCGCGACCTTTCGCTCGCGGAGGGACAACAAGCGGCGCGCATCTGCGCTATCAACATCCTGGCTACCCTCAACGGCGCCCTTGGCGATCTGGAGAAGGTGGCTCGCATGGTCAAGCTCACTGGCTTCGTCAACGTATCACCCGAGTTCGATGAACCGCACAAGGTCATCAATGGCGCCTCCGACTTCCTGGTCGAGGTGCTGGGCGAGCGCGGCCGCCACGCCCGCTCCGCCGTCGGTGTCGCCACGCTGCCGCTCGGCGCCGCCGTCGAGGTCGAGGCGATCGCTGAGATCGCGTAGACACGGCGATGGGGGACATCGACTGGCTGACCGCGCGACCGATCGCCCATCGCGGCTATCACGACCCAAGCGTCGGCCGAATCGAGAACACTCTTGCCGCGGCTGACGCCGCCATCGCCCACGACTTTGCCATCGAGTGCGACGTCCGCGTCACTGCCGACGATCGCGTTGTGGTCTTCCACGACGCCACACTCGAACGGCTGACCGACGCTGGCGGGCGGGTCGACAAGATACAACTGGACGACCTCAGGACGGCCCGCTTCCGGGGCGGCACCGGACACATACCCACGCTCGACGAGCTGCTCCGCCTAGTCGACGGCCGAGTGCCGCTCATCGTCGAACTTAAGGGCGGTTGGCGCCGCGATCGCGAACACCGTCTGGGTGCCGCCGTCGCCGCAAACCTGTCCGGCTACATTGGACCCGTCGCGGTCATGTCGTTCGACCCGAAGCTGGTTGCGGCGATGCGACGGCTGGCACCCGGCCTGCCGCGCGGCCTTATCGCCGACGACTTTCCCGCCGGTGAGTGGCCGCGGTTGTCGGCGGCGGCGAGGCTGTGGCACCGCCACCTGCTGTCAGCGCCCGACGTTCGGCCGCGCTTCATCGCCTATGCGGTCAAGTCACTGCCCGCCGCAGCGCCACTCGTGCTGCGTCATTTTGCCCGCCTGCCCCTCATCGCCTGGACCGTTCGCGACCAGGCCGACCGGGCGATCGCCCGGTCGTGGGCCGATCAGATCATCTTCGAGGGTTTCGATCCCGACGCGACGTGACGCGGGACCGCTTGCGCCGTTCACTGGGCGGCCTAAGTTTACTCGTGAATACCATTCAAGCGTTCCGCGGGTAGCCCTCCGGTGGAAGCGACAGTGCGCGTCCTCACGTCGCTCGGCGAGATCGCGGCAGCGGAGTGGGACGCGTGCGCCAACCCCGGTTGGCCGACGCGCGATCCGCTCCACTGTCGCGAGAACCGCGAGGGTCCCGCCGCGGATCTTCGCTCGGCGTACAATCCCTTCATCGCGCACGACTTCCTGTGGTCGCTGGAGGAGTCGGGCTCGGCCACCAGAAAGACCGGCTGGCTCGCCCAGCATCTGGTTCTCGATGGCGCCGGTGGCGAGCCGGCCGCGGTGATGCCCTGTTACCTGAAGTCGCATTCTCAGGGCGAGTACGTCTTCGACCACGGCTGGGCCGACGCCTACGAGCGCGCGGGCGGGCGATATTACCCGAAGCTCCAGGCCTCGGTTCCCTTCACACCAGTGACCGGGCGGCGGCTTCTCGCCGGCACCGAGGAGCACCGCACCCTGCTGGCAAGCGCCGGTGGCGAACTCGCCCGCCGGCTCGGCGTTTCCTCGCTGCACGTCACCTTCGCCACCGAGGCGGAATGGCGGCTCCTCGGCGCCAACAGCTACCTCCAGCGCACCGACCAGCAGTTCCATTTCGTCAACGAGAGCTATCGCGACTTCGACGACTTCCTGTCCGTGCTCTCCTCGCGCAAGCGCAAGGCGATCCGCCGCGAACGGCGCGACGCGCTGGCCGGCGGCATTGACATCGTCCGCCTCACCGGGGCCGAGCTCACGGAAGCCGCGTGGGACGCCTTCTTCCGCTTCTACATGGACACCGGCTCGCGCAAGTGGGGGCGGCCGTACCTCAACCGCGCGTTCTTCTCCATCGTGTCGGAGCGCATGGCCGACCGCATTCTGCTCGTGCTCGCCGAGCGCCACGGCCGACCCATCGCCGGCGCCCTCAACTTCATCGGCTCCGACACGCTTTACGGCCGCTACTGGGGCGCGACCGAAGACCAGCCATTCTTGCACTTCGAGCTCTGCTACTACCAGGCGATGGAATGGGCGATCGACAACGGCGTCCGATACGTCGAGGCAGGCGCGCAGGGCGAGCACAAGATCGCCCGCGGCTACCGACCGACGACAACCTACTCGGCCCACTGGATCGCCGACCCCGGCTTCCGCCGCGCCGTCGCCGACTATCTCGACCGCGAGCGCCGCCAGGTCGCCCGCGACAGCAGGCTGCTGGCGGGGTATCTGCCGTTTCGCCAGGCGAGCAACGAGTAGCGATTGGCGAGTGGCGCCAGCCCCCGCCATTCGCTATTCCCTCTCCGTCGTGTGCTCCTCTCACTGAGGCGACCCCATGTCCACCGCCGCCTACGACCCCTACAACATCTTTGCCAAGATCCTGAGGGGCGAGATCCCTTCGACCCGCGTCTACGAGGACGAGACCGCCATCGCCTTCATGGACGTGATGCCGCAGGGCACCGGCCACACGCTAGTGGTGCCCAAGGCCGCCTCGCGGAATCTGCTCGACGCCGACCCGGCGAGCCTCGGCCCGCTGATGGCGGTCGTCCAGAAGATTGCCCGGGCGGTGAAAGATGCCTTTGACGCCGACGGCGTGACCGTCATCCAATTCAACGAACCGGCCTCCGGCCAGTCGGTGTTCCACCTCCACGTCCACGTCATCCCGCGCTTCGAGGGCGTTCCCTTGAAGCCGCATATTGGGGACATGGAGGACCAGGCGGTGCTCGCCGACCACGCGGCCAAGATCAAGGCGGTGCTGGGGTAGCGGCGACACAGTGGCGCGGCGCTTGCTGCGGAAGAGCAGAGGGTCGCGCTTCCGCGCCCCTACACCGTCTTCAGCGGCACCTTGGGGACGAGGCCGCGCTTGCCGCCATCGCCGCCGGGACCGTCCGATGGTGGCGGCTTCTTTGGGCCAGGCCGTGCCGCGCGCGCGCGGCGGCGGCGCGGTGAAGCACGCTTCTTGCGGGGCAACGGCTCGGGTCG
>Ga0315553_10000942_pt1 | contig 25000 bp, 23 predicted proteins | sample SalMarSW160140MG_FD_203099 | JGI IMG/M metagenome (GOLD analysis project Ga0315553, IMG submission 203099) | Salt marsh sediment microbial communities from the Plum Island Ecosystem LTER, Massachusetts, United States - Salt Marsh Sediment SW1601-40 ... | reverse complement strand
GGCAAACTTTCTCTGCGGTGACGTGACGGGGCCCGTGCGCCAGCTCGTCGAAGCCGGACTTCCGCCCGACAGCTTCGATCATGCTGTCGCCAATCCGCCTTTCCTGTCCGCGGGGGAAGCCCGTCTGCCGCCGGATGAGCGGCTTCGCCGCGCTCATGCGCTCGGGCCGGGCGATCTGGAGAAGTGGGTGAAATGCCTTGCCGCCTTCCTGAAGCCGGGCGGGACCGCAACCATCGTTCATCGCGCCGATGCGCTTGCGGGGCTCCTGCAACTCTGTCAGGGCCGGTTTGGCGATCTGACCGTCTTTCCGCTCTTCCCGCGGACAGAAGCGCGGGCGTCCCGGATCATCCTGCAGGGGCGCAAGGGCAGCCGGGCGCCGCTCAAGCTCGCCCGCGGTATGGTGCTGCACGAGGCTGGACGGGAATTCACCAAGGAGGCCAGAGCGATCTTGCGGGACGGCGCCGCACTTGACGTTGCGGCCGCCAATTAGCATTTCCCCCTTGCACCGGATCCGGCGCGCGGGCAGAGACTGTTGTCATCACGCAACGGCCGGCTCTCATCCGGCATATCATCAAGCCTTGGTTCATCATTTTCCGCCCATTCATTCCCCAACCGCTCAGCGCATCATTGGATCATGAAAATAGTCAGAAGCATTAAGCGCCTTTTCAACAGCGCCCCCCTTATCCCGGTCGTCAGGCTGACCGGCGTCATAGGCGCGGTGACGCCTCTGCGGCAGGGACTTGCGCTCTCCAACGTCGCAACGACGCTCAACCGCGCCTTCTCGATGGCAGAAGATGCGCTTGCGATCATCGTCAACTCGCCGGGCGGGTCCCCCGTGCAGTCGCGGCTGATCTTCCAGCGTATCCGCGATCTTTCGCGCGAAAAGAACATCCGCGTCTATATGTTCGCCGAGGACGTCGCCGCATCCGGCGGCTACATGCTTCTTTGCGCGGGCGATGAGATTTACGCGGACTCCTCCTCGATCGTCGGCTCGATCGGCGTGCTCTATTCCGGCTTCGGCTTCGTCGATCTCATTCAAAAGATCGGCGTCGAGCGCCGGGTTCACACGGCCGGTGAGCGCAAGCTGATGCTCGACAGTTTTCAGCCCGAAAACCCGGATGACATCGCGCGCCTGAAAGCGATCCAGGCCTCGATCCACGAGGACTTCGCCAATCTCGTCCGCGACCGGCGCGGCAAGAAGATCGAGCCCTTCGAAGGACAGTTATTCACAGGTGAATTCTGGAGCGGGCGGCAAGCGCTTGAACTCGGCCTGATCGATGGCATCATGGATGTGCGGACAAAAATGCGCGAGCTATACGGCGACAAGGTGCGGCTTCGGCTCGTTTCGGTCGAGCGAGGTTGGCTCCGGCGGCGCAGCGTGGGCGTTTTGTCGGCTTTCGATGCTTCATTGGCAGGACATGCGGCGATGAGTATTGCGGACGACGCGATCTCGGCTCTTGAAGCAAGAGCAATTTGGGCAAGGTTTGGCTTCTAGCGCAACGCGCGTCCAAGCATGTCCCCGCGAAGGCGGGGATGGACGCGGGAACAGTTGCGCTAACTTGTTGATCTAGTTAAGCGTTCGTCGAAGTACGGCGTTTGTGAGGTGTTCGATGCTGCCGCAATTGGTCTTAATCGCCGCGACCATTGGTGCCGTCTGGTTTCTTTCGTGTTGGGTGATCCGGGAAATTGTCCGGGTCGAAAACCAAATACAGCGTTTGCAGCGCATTCTCGCCCGGGCGGCGACAAATCGCATTCCGCGCCTGCGGCTCGATCCCGCGACCGGCCTTTATATCCCGGCAAAATTCTGACGGCGCCGCCTGAGCGGCAGACCCGGCCTAAAGCCGGCATCGCTGCGGCTCGCGCAGATGAATTGACGCCGACGCCCCCGGCGACATAGGTTGCGGCGAGACGCGGCTGTTTGACCCTTGCGTCAAACGCGCTATAGCTTGGCCGAACAGGTCTTTAGACATTCTTCCATGAAACAGATGAAATCCTCTGCTGCCAGAGGCAAGGCGTCCGCTATTTCAGGCCGCGCCGCTCCGGCCAAAAAAGCCAAGAGGCAAGACGCCGAGGCTCCTCCCGCCGCGGAGGCGACGCTTGCGGAAAAGCACGGGCTGCTGCCGGACCGCTCTTTTCAGGACCTCATTTTAACGCTCCAGCATTTCTGGGCGGCGAAGGGCTGCGCTATCCTCCAGCCTTATGACATGGAGGTCGGGGCCGGCACGTTTCACCCGGCGACGACCTTGCGCGCGCTCGGTCCCAGGCCCTGGAACGCGGCCTATGTCCAGCCCTCCCGCCGGCCGAAAGACGGCCGCTATGGCGAGAACCCGAACCGGCTGCAGCACTATTACCAGTTTCAGGTCATTCTGAAGCCGTCGCCGCTCGACATTCAGAACCTCTATCTGCAAAGCCTTTATGCCATCGGCATCGACCCCGATATTCACGATATCCGCTTCGTGGAGGACGATTGGGAAAGCCCGACGCTGGGCGCATGGGGGCTCGGCTGGGAGGTGTGGTGCGACGGCATGGAGGTATCGCAATTCACCTATTTCCAACAGGTCGGCGGCTTTGATTGCGACCCCGTCTCCGGCGAGCTGACCTATGGCCTTGAGCGCCTCGCCATGTATTGCCAGGGCGTCGACCGTGTCTTTGATCTGAATTTCAACGGCCGCGAGGACGCCGGGAAAGTCGCCTATGGTGACGTGTTCCTCCAGGCCGAAGAGGAGTATTCCCGGTACAATTTCGAGTTCGCCGATACCGAGAAGCTCCTGCAGCATTTCCGGGACGCCGAACAGGAATGCCAGGCGTTGCTGGCCGCCGGGGCGCCCGATCCGGCCAGCAACGATCAAAGGCACCGCCTGGCACTGCCCGCCTATGATCAATGCATCAAGGCCTCGCACATCTTCAACCTGCTGGATGCGCGCGGCGTCATTTCGGTGACCGAGCGACAAAGCTACATTCTGCGGGTGCGCGATCTCGCCAAGGCCTGTTGTGCGGCATGGCTCAGGACCGATGCCGGCGGAGCCCGTTGATGCCGCAGGAAACGAAGCCGCTGACGCAAGCGCGGCGCTTCGAGGCCGGCGTCTCCGCCGAAGGGGTTCTGACCTGGCTCACGGCGGCGATCAGCCTCATCGTGGCGCTGCCGTTGATTACGATCGTGGTCATCGCCCTCGCGCCCGCGCCGGGCGTCTGGGCGCATCTCATCAGCACCACCCTGCCTTACGCCATCCAGCAGACGCTGCTCCTGATGCTGGGCGTCGCCGCGGTGACGGCGATTACCGGCGTCGGCACGGCCTGGCTGGTCACGACCTACCGCTTTCCCGGCCGCGGCCTGTTCGATTGGCTGCTGATCCTGCCGCTCGCCCTGCCGACCTATATCACGGCCTATTGTTACGCCGAGTTTCTCGACTATACCGGTCCGGTGCAGACAGCCTTGAGAGATCTGGCCGGCTTCCAGAGCTTTCAGGATTATTGGTTTCCTTCGATACGCTCCGTGGGTGGGGCGATCTTCGTCTTCTCCGCCGTGCTCTACCCTTATGTCTATCTGACCGCGCGGGCCAGCTTCGCCCTGCAATCCGTTCACGTCCTCGAAGTCGCCCGCACGCTGGGCCGCACCGGAACCGGCGCGCTGCTCTCGGTTGCCCTGCCCATGGCGCGGCCCGCGCTCGCCGCCGGCCTGTCGCTGGCGCTGATGGAGTGCCTTAACGATGTCGGCGCGGTGGAATATCTGGGTGTGCGCACGCTCACCCTCAGCGTCTTCGATGCCTGGATTCAGCGCTCAAGCCTCGCTGGAGCCGCGCAGCTCGCGCTCGTGATCTTCTTTTTCGTGATCGCCCTCGTCATGCTGGAGCGCTACGGCCGGCGCCAGCATCGCTTCCAGACCGGGCGCACGGACCGCCCAATGGCGGAACACCGCCTCCCCCGGATCAAGGGCCTCCTCGCGGCGCTCGGCTGCATGGCCCCCATCGCGGCCGGCTTCGTCGTGCCCGTCGGCGTGCTGCTGGACGGAGCCATCACGCAGGGCGCGCAATATGGCCTTGGCGACTATGCGCAGGCGGCGGGAAACAGCCTTCTCTTGTCCTCGCTGGCCGGCGTCATCGTCGTGATCCTGGCTTTGATCCTCGGCGCCGCCCTTCGTCTGTCGCACAGCAAAATCGTCCCGAATGCGGCACGGATTTCCTCGCTCGGCTACGCCATCCCCGGCACTGTGGTCGCGCTCGGGCTCATCCTGCCGCTTGCCGGGCTCGACAATGCCCTCAGCCGATTCATGGATGAGCATTTCGGCGTGCGGACCGGGCTGCTACTGTCGGGATCGGCGTTCGCCCTGCTGCTCGCCTACACCATCCGCTTCATGGCCGTCGCGCTCGGCTCGATCGAGGCGGGCTGGCAACGGCTCTCGCCGAATCTCGATGCCGCCGCGCGCACGCTCGGCGCCAGCCCCGTCAGGATGTTGGCCTCCGTCCACATTCCGTTGCTGCGTCCCGCGATCGGCGCCGCCGCGCTTCTCGTCTTTGTCGATACGATGAAGGAATTGCCCGCGACGCTCCTTTTGAGGCCATTCAATTTCGAAACGCTGGCAACGCATGTCTATGTCTATGCGTCTCAAGAGCAATTCGAGTATTCGGCTATCGCCGCCCTGACGATCGTCGTCGTGGGCCTTGTGCCTTTGATCGTGATGCACCGCGCCCTCACCGGAGCGCAGGCGCTGTCTCTGCTCCAGCCGAGTCCGGCTGCGCAAGAGGACAGCCCGTAGCGGCGAATTTCGACTGGAATGCCCGAACACCGCCTTTTTGCTGGCGTTAGATGACCCACTTGTACGAATCGGAAGACGTGTGTTGCCGATTTCGCTATAATGAAATTTCAACCTTCGGCAGGCAAAGCAGCTAAAAGCCTATAAATGGCCAAAGAAGCAAGGGTTCAATGAGATCTAACGGACTGACACCTTATCTTTCCGCTCTTTTCCTGGGCGGCGTCCTTACCGTTTCGGCAACCGCCCAGCTTCGGGCGGTCGAAAACGAACTGGCCAACACCAACGACTATATCATCGTCGATAGCAATTCCCTCTTCGGGAGCTATCTCGCCGGGCGCCTGGCCCGCAGCTTGCGCGACAATGAGGTGGCCGCCGAGTATTATCGCGAGGCGCTGGGGAAGGATCCGGGGAGCAAGCAGATCCTCGAAGAAGCCTTCCAGCTTAAGGTGGCGACCGGCGACTTCGACGAAGCGCGCGACCTTGCCGTTGAGCTGGAAAACCGCGAGGGCGAGCATAAGGTTGCAAGCTTCTTCCTTGGAATTGAAGCGTTTCGGAGGAAGGACTACGCCGCCGCCGAAGGCCATTTCAAGGCGGGCGGAAACGGCCCGATCGCGGATTTGACGTCAAGGCTCGCACGTGCCTGGACGGCATTTAAGCGCGGGAAGCTCCAGACAGCATTGAAGCTGACCGAGGAAGCCAGTTCGGTGCGGACCGAGGGCGCGCAGCAAATCGAGATGCTGCATCGTGCCATGATCGCCGATCTGGGACGGCATCGCCGGACCGCGGATTCGATTTACCAGCAGCTTTACAAGGCGCATCCGAAAAATGTGCGCATCGCCGTCGCCTATGCGCGCCATGCCGCACATTGGGACGACACCAAGACCGCCAAAACGGTGCTTAAGCCGTTCCTGGAAAATATCCAGCCGAACCCGCTCGCCCTGACGCTTTCGAAGGAAATCGACGCGGGCAAGAAGCCGGATCTCGTCACGACCCGCGCAATCGAAGGCTTGGCTGACGTCTTTCAGGGGATCGGAGAAGCGTTGACCGGGGACGGCGTCATCGATGCCGGGCAAATCTATCTTCAGCTCGCGCTCTTCGCCAATCCCGACGCCGCGCTCGCCCATTATGCGCTGGCCGAGCTCAACGATCAGATCGGCAAGCACGGCGAGTCTGCCGAGGCTTTCGAGCGCATCCCCAGAAGCTCGCCGCTTTGGCTGAATGCGCAGCTCGGAGAAGCTTACGCGCTGAACGCCGAGAAAAAGCTCGACGAGGCAAAGGCGCTTCTCAAGGACCTGATCGCCGCCTATCCCGACGACTCCAGGCCCTATTCCGCGCTCGGCAATATTCTGCGCGCCAATAAGGACTATGCCGAAGCGGTCGTCTACTACACCAAGGCGATCGAACGGCTCGGTCCCGAGACCTCGGCGCACTGGTCGGCCTATTATTCGCGCGGCGTCTGCTATGAACGCATAAAGGAATGGGAAAAGGCGGAAGCCGACCTGCAGAAGGCGCTTAAGCTCGACAAGAACCAGGAGCTGACGCTGAACTATCTGGGGTATTCCTGGGTGGATCAGAACATCAATGTCAAGCAGGCGATGCAGCTCATCCGCCGTGCGGTCCAGAAGCGCCCGAATGACGGCTATTTCGTCGACAGCCTCGGCTGGGCCTATTACAGGCAAAACGAGTTCAAACAGGCTGTGAAACACCTGGAACGCGCGGTCGAGCTGAAGCCCGACGATCCCGTCATCAACGATCATCTGGGCGACGCTTATTGGAAGGTCGGACGGCGTCTCGAGGCCAGCTATCAATGGAAATTTGCCCTCGACCTGAACCCGGAACCGGACGAAGAGAAGAAGATCCGCGCAAAGCTCGAAAAGGGCCTGTCGGAGGAACCCACGACGCGCGCATCCTTGGACAATAAGCAGGTTTCGCCGCCGCCCCGGAAGACCGAGTAAGGCCGGCAAAGCGGGTGACGGGAGCGCCTGCCGGACCACGTTCTTCGCCGCAGCAGGGGCTGCTCATTGAGCCCGCGGCGGCGAAGGTCAACCTGACGCTGGACATCAAAGGCAAGCGCGCCGACGGCTATCATGAGCTTGAGAGCCTCGTGGTCTTTGCCGATTTCGGCGATCGCGTCGAATTTCGTCCATCGGCAAACGTCTCGCTAACGGTCGAGGGACCGTTCGCGGCCAAGCTCGATGCCGGGCGCAACCTCGTCGAGCGCGCCGCAATGGCCTTCGCACAGCATCTCGGCCAAGACCCTCGCGGCGCTTTCCACCTCATCAAACAGCTTCCCGTTGCGGCAGGCCTTGGCGGCGGCTCGGCCGATGCCGCGGCGGCTCTGCGCCTGCTGAGACGCGCCCATGGCGCGCCGGAGGATCTTGCAAGCCTTGTTCCTGCGGCGCGGGATCTGGGCGCGGATGTCCCCTCTTGCCTTTACGCGCGCGCGGCGCTTATGACGGGGATCGGCGAAAAGCTGCAGCCGCTCTCGTCGCTCCGCCCCATGCCGGCGGTCCTCGTCAATCCGATGGTGCCTTTGGCGACCCGAGACGTCTTCCATGCGCTGGCGGCGCCGTCCCTGAGCGAAACGCCCCCGGCAAGCCCGGCTCCACAGCTCACAGGGCTGGAGGACGTCGTCGCCTATGCCCGCGCGCGCCGCAACGCTCTCGAAGAGCCGGCGAAGAAGCTTTTGCCGCTGATCGGGGACGTCCTGTCGATCCTCGAAGACGCCCCCGGATCGTGCCTCGCACGGCTTTCGGGCAGCGGCCCCACATGCTTTGCCCTGTTCCCGGACATGGCGGCGGCTGAGGCCACAGCGGATCGCATCGCCGGCCGCCACCCGGACTGGTGGGTCCAGCCCGTCCAGCTCAGCTAAGACGGGATCGGCCTAAGAGGGTCAACTGAACGCCGCGGCGGCTTCGTCCAGCGCCTTGAGCACCAGCGCGGGCTTGGCGGGAAGGTTTTCCGGCGGCTGGTTGAAGCGGTTGAGGTGGATGACCTTGAAGCCGAAATGCGCCGCGCCCGCCGCGTCCCAGCCATTCGCCGAAACGAAACCGATCATGCCCGCCGGAAGCTGCAAACGCTCCTCGCCCAGCCGGTAAACGCGCGGATGCGGCTTGTAGATGCCGACGCTTTCGATGGACAGAACATGATCGAGGAGGTCGGCCAGCCCTGCCGAGCCGACGGCCGATTCAAGCATATGCGGCGAGCCGTTGGACAGGATGCCGGTCACGATGCCTTTGGCGCGAAGGGCTTTGAGCGCGCTGATCGCATCGGGATAGGCGTCGAGCGTCAGATAGAGGCCAAGCAGGCGGTCGCGCAAAGCCTGGTCGTTCACGCCATATTGCCCGAGTGCGAAATCGAGCGCGTCGGCGGTGACGGCCTCGAAATCGGCATGCGCGCCCATGAGGCTGCGCAGCCAGGTATATTGGAGCTGCTTGGCGCGCCATAAGTCGGAGATGGCGCCAGCATCCGGGCCGATCTCGGAGGCGACTCGCGCAACCGGCGCATGCACATCGAACAAGGTTCCGTAAGCGTCGAACAGCACCGCCTTGACGGGAGACAAAGCCATCTTCGTCCTCCAGCTTCGGGCCGGTTGCGTGATCAGAAAGGCTTGGCGGGCCCGAGCGGCATCCAGAATAGCCCGGCACCCGGCAGCATGACCAGCCGGGATCCGCCGATCGCGGCAAAGTCATCGATGCCCGTGGTCCGGCGGGAATTTTGACGAAGCAGAGATCGAGAAGGGGTGGACAGATCCAGAGAAGCTGATATTCATGTAATGATATAACATAAACAGTGTGAGGCGCTATGAGGCAAGGGCTCTTCGCGGCGGCAATCATTGCCGGTCTTGGTTCCGTGCCCGGCCTACCCGGCCAGGCCCGCGCGGCGGACGCACTGACCGTCGTTGCGACAATCAAACCCGTTCATTCGCTGGCAAGCGCGATCATGGAAGGCGCCGGCGAGCCGCGGCTCCTGATCGACGGCGCAGGCTCGCCTCACAGCTATGCGCTCAGACCCTCCCAAGCCAGGCTCCTGAACGGGGCGGACATCATCATCCGCGTCAGCAAAAATCTCGAGAGCTTTCTCGAAAAGCCGCTCGAAAGCCTGTCGAGAGACGCCAGGCTGATCACGCTCGCCGAGATTCCGGGGGTGAAACTGCTGCCGATCCGGCAAGGCGGCGCCTTCGAAGCGCATGATCACGCTCATGAGCACGGCCGAAAGGAAGAGGCCCACGGACAGCATGATCCGCATTTGTGGCTGAGCCCCGCCAATGCGGCCGTCATCGCCGATTATCTGGCTTCCGTACTATCGGAAGCCGAGCCCGACAAAGCCGCCACCTTCAAGGCGAATGCGGCAAATCTGAAGGCGCGGCTTGCCGCGCTTGACCGCGATCTAAGAACGTCCCTTGAACCGGTCAAGGGCAAGCCCTTCATCGTTTTCCACGACGCTTATCAATATTTCGAGAACCATTACGGACTTCCCGCCACGGGTGCGATCACGCTCAGCCCGGAGCGTCAGATCGGCGCGGCGCGGATCAGGGAAATTCGTGAAGAGATCGTCAAAACGAATGCGGCCTGCGTCTTTTCAGAGCCCCAGTTCAAGCCGCGGCTGCTTCGGACGGTGACCGAGGGCACGCCGGCAATGACCGGCGTCCTCGATCCGCTCGGCGCTGACCTGCCACCGGGGAAAGACCAATATATCCAGCTCATGACCAGGCTGGCCAAAAACTTGAAAGAGTGCCTGGCGGCGGCGTCCTGATCCTGCTCCAGACATGAAAAAGGCCGGAGCGATGTCCGGCCTTCAGAGCTTTGTGAGGTCCTTCTCAGGACGTGGTGAAGTGCGACCAGGTTACGGTAACGCGTGTCCCGATCCTGGCACGTCTGTAAAGGTCCACCACATCCCGATTAAACATGCGAATGCAGCCATGCGAGACCTGCTGACCGATCAGCCAGGGCGCGTCCGTGCCGTGGATGCGGTAAAGCGTGTTGCCGATGTAAAGGGCGCGAACGCCAAGCGGGTTGCGCGGATGTCCGCCGGGCACGAAAGCGGGAAGCTTCGGATTTTCCCGGCGCATCTGGGCCGTCGGCGTCCAAGGTGGGTTCACCTTCTTGGCGCTGATGCGATGCACTCCCGACCAACGCGCTTCCCCTTTCGGGATCGCAATCGGATAGCTGATCGCGCGGCCCTTGCCGATCGTGTAGTAGAGACGGCGGTCGCCAAAGCTGACGACGATCTGGCCCGCAGAATATTTCTTCGGAAAATTGACCTGATAGCTCCCGCCGCTGGAGCCGAAATAGCCGCCGAAAAGGCTTGAGCCCGAGCCACTGCTGCTATTGTTGTTGGAGAAATTGGGCCAGTTCTGCTGGGCATGCGCATCGCTTGCACCCATCGTTCCCAAGCCGATGACGCCGGCGGCAAGCATCGCAAAGCTGAAGAATTGTCTAAACATCAAACCTCCATTCATCCCCTGAGCTGACTAATCCCCACTGACGCGGGCGAGACTTGACCTACCGGATCACATGCACTGGTGCCCCGATATGTACCCTTTCGAACAAATCTTTGACGTCACGGTTCCGCATCCGAATACATCCGCTTGAAGCGGCACGGCCGATCGAGGACGGTGCATTGGTCCCGTGAATACGATAAGCGGTCCAACCCAGATAAATGGCGCGCACGCCGAGCGGGTTTCGCGGGCCCGGCGGCATATAGGCCGGAAGGCGCGGATTTTGCCGCCGCATTCTTGGCGTCGGGCTCCAGCCCGGATTGCGGCGCTTGCCCTGCGCGAATGTCGTGCCCGACCATCGCATGCCCTTCCTGCCGACCGCGACGTCATAGCCGAGCGCCACGCCCCTGCCGAGAATGTAATAGAGCTTGCGTTCGGACGTCTTGATGACGATCGTGCCCATATCATGATCGCCATCCCAGCTCACCAGCTCTCTGGCGTCCGTGCCCGGGGCATTCAGGGTGATAAGGAGGAAGACCGCAGCAACGATCAGACTCTTGCCGCAGCGAGACGATTGTGCCGATCCGCAATGTCATGATCCCCATCGTCATATTACGCGCGCGCTGTCGTCTGGCAGTCGCGATAGGACGCCAGGCCCGATGCGTCCCTCCAAGCCAAACGTCTTTCCAGCTTGCCATCGCTATTAGTCCAGATCATGCTCAACCTATCAAGGGCTGCGGACCGGGGGGATGGCGAAATTGCGGTCAGTTTGTGTCCGATTCGCCACTATTGGGATCTCGTGACGAATTCGACAAAATTTACACAAGATTTTCGCTCACCGCTGCCAGGTCCGGCGCCTTGAATTCAGGCAACAATATGGCTGAAAGCCTCAAAATAAAGTAAACGCATTGGTAATTTCGCTTAGTCGGTGTCCGTGAAAACAGTCAGGAAGCAAAATGACTCCCAAAGAGATCGCCCAACTCTCGGCAACCGAGCTCGCGGCCAAGATCCGCTCCGGCGAATGCCGCGCCGAAGAGGCGGTTGCCGCCTGTCTTGAACAGATCGACGAGAGGGAGGCGGAGGTCGGCGCCTGGGCGTATTGCGACAAGGCCTATGCGATGGACCAGGCCCGCCGGGCGGATGTCCTTCGCGGCACCGGCCAGCCCACGGGCGCGCTGCATGGCGTGCCGGTCGGCGTCAAGGACATTTTCGATACGGCCGATATGCCGACAGAAAATGGCACGCCCGTCTTTGCGGGCCGCCGTCCGACGCGGGACGCTGCGGCCGTCACCAGGGTTCGCGAGGCCGGCGCGATCATCCTCGGCAAAACGGTGACGACCGAACTGGCCGTCTATCACCCGGGCAAAACCCGCAATCCGCACAATCCGGAACATACGCCCGGCGGATCGTCCTCCGGCTCGGCGGCCGCGGTGGCGGCGAATATGGTGCCCTTAACGCTCGGCACACAGACCAACGGGTCCGTCATCCGCCCGGCGTCCTTCTGCGGCGTCTACGGCTTCAAGCCCAGCTTCGGCCTGATCTCCCGAACCGGTGTGCTCACCCAGTCGCCACCGCTCGACACGCCGGGCCTGTTTGCGCGCTCCATCGAGGATATCGCCCTCGCGGCCGATCTTCTTTCCGCCTTCGACCCGATGGATAGCTGGATGTATCCGCGCAGCCGGGGCAGCCATTATGAGGTGGCGACGAGCGATCCGCCCCTGCCCCCGCTCGTTGCGTTCGTAAAGACACCGTTCTGGGACCGGGCGACGCCGGAGACGCAGGAGGCTTTCGGCGAGCTTCGCGATGCGCTCGGCGATCAATGCGAGGAGATCGAGCTGCCGCCGGTCTTCGCCTCGTCCGAGACCTGGCACCGGCAGATCATGCTGGCCGATCTTGCCAGACATTTCGGACCGATCGTCGAGCAAAGCGACAAGGCGCTGAGCGAGACGCTGAGCTCCATGATCGAAGAGGGATTTCGGGTCACCGCGGTCGAGTACAATCGCGCCCGCGATCAATGCGAGCTGCTCTATGCGGTGCTGGCGCAGTTTTTCGAAAATTGCGTCGCGATCGTTACGCCGGCCGCGCCCGGCCCCGCGCCGGCGGGCCTTACCTCGACGGGCAATCCGATCTTTGCAACGCTGTGGACCTATCTGGGCGTCCCGGCGATATCCTTGCCGCTCCTGCAAGTGGAGGATATGCCGGTGGGTGTTCAACTGGTCGGCCCCAGGCGTGACGATGCCAGGCTGCTTCGGACGGCCAGATGGTTGGTGCGGCGTCTGGCGGCGAGTTGATGCGGGGCTGCGGCGGCGACCGCAGCTTTTGCACTTGATTCCCGCGGGGGGTGTTTAGTAAAAAGTCCTGATCGTACGGTTTGACGAACAAACTCAAGAGTGAGGGATCATGAGTACATATCATCCGGGGGGTGATGAACGCGGCGAGACCGCTCTTGACGGGCTTTGGCGGGAAACGCCGGAGCTTTTTGCCCCAAGCGACACCATCGCCGCCCTGAAGGCCGAGGCGGGCGAGCTGCCGTCCTGGGACCTCACCGACCGTCAGCTTTGTGACATCGAGCTGCTGCTCAACGGTGGTTTCGCTCCGCTGACCGGCTTCCTGAACGAGGCCGACTATGACCGGGTGCTGGACGAAATGCGGCTCGCCTCCGGCGCCCTCTGGCCGATTCCCGTCACACTCGACGTGAGCGCCGATTTCGCCGGCAGGCTTGAGGTCGGCCAGCGCATCGCGCTCAAGGATAAGGAAAATGTCGTTCTCGCGATCCTGGAGGTCGGTTCGATCTGGCAGCCGGACAAATCGCGCGAAGCCCGCTGCGTCTTCGGCGCCGACGATCCGGTCCACCCCGCGGTTCACTATCTGCATGAGAAGGCGCGCAGCCATTATCTTGGCGGCAGGCTGATCGGCCTGCAGGCGCCGAACCACTATGATTTTCGCGATCGCCGCCACACGCCGAACGAGCTGAAGGCGCTTCACCGGAGCTGGGGCTGGGACAAGATCGTCGCCTTTCAGACCCGCAATCCCCTTCACCGCGCGCATCTCGAGCTCACGCTGCGCGCCTCCGAGCAGGTCGGCGGCAATCTGCTCATCCACCCGGCCGTCGGCATGACGAAGCCGGGCGATGTCGATCATTACACGCGCGTGCGCTGCTATGAGGCGATCCTGCCGCACTACCCGGACGGCAAGGCCGCGCTCAGCCTCCTGCCGCTTGCCATGCGCATGGCCGGCCCGCGCGAGGCGCTCTGGCACGCGCTGATCCGGCGCAATTACGGCTGCACGCATATGATCGTCGGCCGCGATCATGCCGGGCCGGGCAATGACGGCGATGGCAAGCCGTTCTATGGCCCCTATGATGCGCAGGATCTGGTCAGGCAGCATGAGGCCGAGATCGGCATCGAGATGGTGCCGTTCAAGGAGATGGTCTATCTACAGAACCGGCAGCACTATGCGCCGGCCGATGAGATCCAGCCGGGCGAGACGATCCTCAACCTCTCCGGCACCGAACTCCGCCGCCGCCTGCAGGACAGTGAGGAGATCCCGGAATGGTTCTCCTTCCCGAGCGTCATCAGGGAGTTGCGCCGCACGCATCCGCCGCGCGAGCGCCAGGGCTTTACCGTCTTCTTTACCGGCCTGTCCGGCGCCGGCAAATCGACGATCGCCAATGCGCTGATGGCCAAGCTGATGCAGATCGGCGGGCGCCCGCTCACCCTGCTCGACGGCGACATCGTCCGCAAGCATCTGTCCTCCGAGCTGGGCTTCTCCAAAGAGCACCGCAATATCAACATTCTGCGGATCGGTTATGTGGCTTCGGAGATCACCAAGAATGGCGGCATCGCCATTTGTGCGCCGATCGCGCCCTATGCCGCGACGCGCCGCGAGGTGCGCGAAATGATCGAGCCGCTCGGCGGATTTCTCGAGGTCTTCGTCGCGACCCCGCTCAACGAATGCGAGCGCCGCGACCGCAAGGGCCTCTATAAGCTCGCGCGCGCGGGCAAGATCAAACAATTCACCGGGATCGACGATCCTTATGAGGCGCCCGAGAAGCCGGAGGCAACGATCGACACGCTGGCGCTGTCGCCCGATCAGGCCGCCGACGCGATCATCGCAAAGATCGCCGAGATGGGTCTGTTGCGGCGCGGTGATGAGGAACAGCAGATCGGCAAGGCCTTTGCGGAATCCGCATAGGCCGCCGGCATTGAAATTGAGCAGTAAGGCGGATGACCGGACGGGCCGGTTGTCCGCCTCTTGCGTTTCGATCGGCTCGATCGCGGCCCGAATTGGCAATCAGGCGCCGCTCGCGCTAAATATACGGCCATAACGACTCGGCCCGCTTCCCGCTGGCCGCGATTTCCGACTGGAGTCCGAACAGACGCCCATGTCCCGCAAAGCCGCAGGGCCCGAAATCGAAAATCTGATCGCACTCTTGGCCCGGCTGCCGGGGCTCGGTCCGCGCTCGGCGCGGCGGGCAATGCTGCATCTGATCAAGAAGCGCGAGCAACTCATGCAGCCGCTTGCCAGGGCGCTTTCCGAAGCGGCGGAGAAGATCGTCGTCTGCGGCGAATGCGGCAATCTCGATACGGTCGCGCCCTGCACGATCTGTCAGGACCCACGGCGCGACGGGGGCCTGATCTGCGTGGTCGAAGAGGTCGGCGATCTCTGGGCGCTGGAACGGGCCGGCGTCATCAATGCGCGCTATCATGTGCTCGGCGGCACGCTCTCGCCGCTCGACGGCATCGGCCCGGAAGATTTGACCATCGGCAAGCTCTTGGAGCGCGCGCGCGGCCCCGGCGTTTCCGAGGTTCTCCTGGCGCTCAACGCCACGGTGGAAGGGCAGACGACCGCGCATTATATCTCCGCCGAGTTGGAGAGCGCCGGGCTGATCGTGTCCCGGCTGGCGCATGGCGTGCCGGTCGGCGGCGAGCTGGATTATATGGATGAGGGCACGCTGGCCGCGGCGATCAAATCGCGCCGGCCAGTGTGACGACCGCAGCCGCCCCCGGATCTGGCGGCGCAGATCTGCCGGCGCGCTTCAATCTTTGTAAATTCGCTGGTAAGAGATTAGGCATCGATTTCGGAGTGGCAGCATGGTTGCGCGAATCTATCGACCCGCCAGGACGGCAATGCAGTCGGGCAATGCGAAAAGCCAGCATTGGGTGCTGGAGTTCGAGCCGGATCAGCCGCGCGAAGCGGAGCCGCTGATGGGGTGGACCTCGTCGGGCGACATGAAGCAGCAGATCACCCTGCGCTTCGAGACCAAGGACGAGGCCATCGCCTATGCGACGCGCAACGGCGTCCCCTATCGGATTTTTGAGGCCCGGCCGCGCGCCCTGACCAAGAAGGCCTATGCCGACAATTTCAAATATGGGCGTGTTGGCAGCTGGACGCATTGAGCGGGTTTAAATTCCGCACATTCCGGACTATGGTGCTCGCCATGGTCCGCAGGGCTGTAAATTTCGCATTTTTTAAGATATCCAGGCGCCGCCGCCGTTCCGCGGGCGCATTGGATTTCGGTAACGGTCCCGTAGCTCAACCGGATAGAGCATCGGCCTTCTAAGCCGAGGGTTGGAGGTTCGAGCCCTCCCGGGATCGCCAGATCCGAGCCGTTTTCTTCGAGCGAAGGCCGGTGTGTCCCGATCGCCGCAATTGCTTGGCCGTCGCCCCGCCTAACGGGATACCTTTCTTTTCCCCTTCACCGCTTCCAGACATCTTGCGTAGGTGTCCAAGATCTTCTGGCTGTCGATATTCTTTCTTTCGTCCGGGATGTTGAGGATACGATCCATAAGCTTGAACGCCACTTCCTCGTTTGAAGCGTGTCCGTCAAGGCTCCGATAAACCTTCTCATCGGCCATGTCCAAAGTCCCAGTTTCATGAGGGGCTTCAAAAGAGATTGGTGACGGCCACGGCGAAATCAACGCCCGCCGGCAGTTGCGCGCATTATCCTGCCGAGCGGGTGTAGCTTGCGATGGACAAGCGAAGCCGATCCGGCATCAGCGCATCGTTCGAACGTTCCGTGATTTCGAATCTTTTGTGATGCCGGGTAGCCCCCAACAGGGCGGAAGCCGCATTCAAGCCGCGCGATCGACCAGATAGGCGATCCGCTTGCGGACGTCCTCATAGTCATAGGCCCGCACCGCGCCGCGCTCGGCAAACTGCGCCGGCCAGTTCACGCCGGCTTTCTTAAAGCAATTATTGAGCAGAAACAGCGGCCTGCCTTGATCGAGCGCCGCCCTCGACTGGATATAGGTGCCGTTGGATTCCCCGATTTCGACAATGATGGACGCATCCGTCAACGCCGACATGGTTACATTCCGTTCGGGGAAGAATTTCCGGTTATAGCGCCAGTCCTTGCTCTCATGGAGCAGCAACGGCACTTGTGAAATGACCAGAAAATTCTCCGCGATCAGCCGTTGCAGCTCGGCATTCTGCCGGGGATAAACCTTGTGAATCGGCGTGCCGAGCACGGCGATGGTGCGCCCGCCCATCTCAAGCGCGGTCTTGTGCGCGACCGTGTCGGTTCCCGCGGCAAGGCCGGAAACAATCGTAAAGCCGTCCTCCACCAGATGCCGCACGAGCCGGCGCGCCCGCGCGGCGCCGTGTTCGGAAAGCTTGCGCGCGCCGACCACCGCGACGGAGGGCGTGTCGATCAGGCTCCAGTCGCCGCGAAAATAGAGGGCCCGGAGCGGATGGCGCGCGTCGCAGAGTTTCTGCGGATAGCCGGGCGCGCCGAAGACGCGCATTTGAACGTCCGGCAGCTCTGCCCCGGCGAACCGGCCGGCAATTTCCCTGGCATAGTGCTCCGCTATATGGCGGTCCACCAGCTCCGACGGACGGCCGCGCGTCGCGGCGCCGATCCATTCCGAAAGCGTCTTGAAGGTTGCGCCCGGCCGCAGGCAGAGCGCTTCATAGGCGCCGAGCTCCAGGAGCAGCTCGGGCATTACGCCGCCCCCGCCCGGCTCGGCGAAACCCTTGCGGAAGAACGTATTCAGATACAACGCTCACGCCTTCACTTACGAAATTACACAAACGACAAGAATGACTTATAGCGCGGCGCCGCAAGCCGATGAATCTGCAGAACTACGCATGGGGAAAACTGCCGGCGCTCAGAGAAGGGCGGCAAAGCGCCGAAGCGACGCAAATCGCCTCATGAGAACCGCGCCTCGAAAGTCTGCGCGATCCGGTCGAGCTCGGCGTCGGGCATGTCGCCGATCACCATATAGCCGTAGCCGCCTTTCACCCAATGCACGACGTTCAGCCCGTGGCGCGTCTCTTTGGCCGGTGCGGCGGCCGGATTGGACGAGCGGATGATACAAAGCGCAACGGGCGTCTTTCCGCCGTATAAATAGGAGATCTGCGCTAGCGGCTTGCCCTTGAGCTGCAGAAGCTGGGTGCCCCGGAAGGACAAATCCGGCGCGGTGATCTTGTCCGTCGAAAGCGGCAGACCGAGCGCCGTCTCGATCCGTTCCAGATTGGCCTGGCGCTGCTGCGGATCCGAGGGCATGCCCTCCAGCGTTGCCTCGGAGAACAGGGCGACATAGCCTGCCACAGCCTCAACCCAGCCCGGCTCCTCCGCCACTGTTTGGCCTTGCTCCTTGAAGAAACCGCCCGTCATCAGTCCACCGGCGAAGACGAGCGCGAGAATCACGGCTGCGGCCGCCATGCGCCAGAACGGGGTTCCGCCGCCGGCGCGGCGCGGCTGAAGGGAAACGACATTCCCCTCCTGATCGCCCATCCCGGCGCCGGGAGCCGGTTCTGCAGTGCCGGTCTTGCCGATCAGCTCGGCATAGACAGAGTGCAACTTGTCTTCAGGGGCCGCTTCGAGCAGCAAATCGAACGCCTCGCCGAAAGCACGGCCGCCGCGCTCCAGCACCGCGAGCCGCTCGCGTGCCTCGGTATTTTGCGACAAGGCCTCGGCAACGCTCTCCATTTCCGAGGCGCTCAGTTCGCCGTCAATGTAAGCAACGAGTTTTTCGTCGCTCAGATTTGTCCCATATGCCGGGCTCATCGTGCCGCTCCCACCCCGCTCTTCTCGTTATTCTGCAGGCAATAGATGATCGCCTTGGTCCTTCAGGCTTGCAAGTTTCGCACGCGCCGCCGCCAGACGGCTCATCACCGTTCCGACCGGCACTTCCAAAATCTCGGCGGCTTCCCGGTAGGCCATTCCCTCCCCATAGACCAGAAACACTGCTTCTCGCTGGCCTTCGGGCAACCGATCCACCTCCTTTAACACCTGGCGCGCCAATAAATTCGTATCCATTTCGCTAACCCCGTCCGCGACAAGCGCAATTTCGGGGTCGACGAAACCCTGTCCCTCGCGCACCCGGCGCGAACGGAGCTCGTTTTTCCAGATTGATCCCAATATGGTGTATGTCCAGCGCGACAGCTGGCTGCCCGGCTCGAACTGGTCGCATTTCTCCAGCGCGCGCAGGCAAGTCGCCTGCACCAGATCATTGGCGGTGTCGGCGTTGCCGGACAGCACCAGCCCATAGCGCCAGAGCCGCTTCAGGAGCGACGGCAGCCCTGCCTGGATTTCCTGACATCCGAGAGTTGAGTCGCTCTTGCCCATGGCCGCCCGCAAGCCATTCCCCACGCCCTGCCTCCGCACTTATACGGATTGAGCCTCGAACCGCAAGCCCGAACGCCACGGCGCACCGAAAGGATTTGACCGGGCCGGAAAAATGCTGGCATGGGCGGATCAGGCGTATCACTATCGCGCCAAATTGCGAAAGACAGGAAGATCGGCCATGAGCGAAGCCCTGGGAGCAATCCTTTCCCATCTCGACGCCTCGACGGATGCCGCGCTGGAGCGGCTGTTTGCGCTGTTGCGCATTCCGAGTATCTCCACCGATCCGGCCCATGACAAAGCCTGCCGTCAGGCGGCGGATTATTGCGCGGACCAGCTTTCCGGGATCGGCTTTACCGCCCGCGTGCAGCCGACGAATGGCAAGCCGATGGTCGTTGCCCATTGGCGCCATCCCTCTGCGAACGCCGCGCATGTGCTGTTCTACGGCCATTATGACGTTCAGCCTGCGGACCCGCTGGAATTATGGGAGACGCCGCCTTTCGAGCCCCGCATTGCGGAAGATACCGCGAACGGCCCGGTGATCGTGGCACGCGGAGCGAGCGACGACAAAGGCCAACTGATGACCTTCCTCGAAGCGTGCCGCGCCTGGATGGAGAAGACCGGCGCCCTGCCCTGCTCGGTCTCGGTGCTGCTCGAAGGCGAGGAGGAATGCGGCAGCCCAAGCCTGCCGGCCTTTCTCGACGCGCATATGGATGAGCTGAAAGCCGACGAGGTCTTTGTCTGCGACACGGGCCAGATGAGCGCCGATCAGCCGGCGATTACCACCAGCCTGCGCGGCCTGGCGCATGGCGAGATCGTCATCGAGGCCGCGAGCCGCGATCTGCATTCCGGCATGTATGGCGGACCGGCGATGAACCCGATCCGCGCGCTGACCCATATTCTCGGCGGCCTCTATGACGCCGAGGGGCGCGTTCAGATCCCCGGCTTTTACGACGGCATTATCGAGCCAACGGAGGAGCAGCGGGCGCAATGGCACTCGCTCGGGGTCGATGCCGCTCATATGCTGGAGCCGGTCGGCCTCTCGAAACCAGCGGGCGAAGCGGACAGGAACCTCCTGGAACAGCTCTGGTCTCGGCCCACGGCGGAGATCAACGGCATTATCGGCGGCTATACCGGGCCGGGCACCAAGACCGTTATTCCGGCCGAAGCCTCGGCCAAGCTGACATTCCGCCTGGTTCCCGGCCAGGACCCGGAGCGCATTCTCGAAAGCTTCAAAAGCTTCGTCAACGCCCGGCTTCCAGCCGATTGCCGCGTCGAATTCAAAGGCTTCGGCGGCAGCCCCGCCATCGGCTTCGACACCAGCCTGCCGGCGATCCGGCGCGCCGCCGAGGCGCTACGCGAGGAATGGGAGAAGGAGGCGATCCTGATGGGCTGCGGCGGCTCCATCCCCATCGTCGAATCGTTCAAGAGCAAGCTCGGCATGGACACCGTGCTCGTGGGCTTCGGGCTCGACGACGACCGCATCCATTCGCCGAACGAGAAATACAATCTGAAAAGCTTCAGGAAGGGCGCGCGCTCATGGGCGCGGATTCTGGATAAGCTGCGGGGCTGACGTCCGGGCCGCGCCCGCCTGGCGCAACGCGCGTCCAAGCATGCCCCCCGCGAAGGCGGGGAACGGGCATCCAGTATAGAGCTGTCTCTGCAGAGTCCTGGATCCGCGTTTTCACGGGGATTTCGGCTGAATTTGGGGAGACCCGTTTCCGTTCAAATTGATCCCGCGCTGTAATCCGCGGCCTGCCTATTCCAGCAAGGCTGCCGTCGATTGCTCCCAGTCGACAGCGGCCTTTTCCGCGCTCTTGCGCTCTTCCGGCGATAGCGAGCCCAGAAAGCCGTCGAGCGCGAAATCGCTGACGCCGGCCTGGCGGGAGAGGAGATGCCATTTCGCGGCGGCGACCGGATCGCGCTTCGTGCCCCTGCCCACGGCCAGCGCATGCGCCATCCGGTTCTGGGCAACCGGATTGCCGTTCTCGGCGGCGCGCCGGATCATCGTGAAGCCCTTGGCCTCGTCCTTCGGCACGCCCTTTCCGAGATAGAGCGCGATGCCATATTCGAGTTCCGCATTCGTCATGCCGGCCTCGGCGGCCTTGCCGAGCCAGTAGGCCGACTTACGGTCACTCTGGGGAACGCCTTGCCCCGCCCGATAGAAGGCCGCCAGATCATATTGCGCCTGGGCGTGGTCGAGCTTTGCCGCGCGTTCCATCAGTTCCGCCGCTTTTTTGAAATCCTGCGGGCGCGCGTCGCCGTCAACATAGATCAGCGCCAGATTGTAGATCGCGGTCGCATGATTCTTTGCGGCTGCCAGCTCGAAAAATTGCGCCGCCAGTTTCTTGTTTTGCTTGATGCCGCGCCCCTCGGCCAGCATGACGCCGAGAGCGAACTGGGCATGAACATCGCCGAGCTTGGCCCCCTTGGCATACCATTCGGCGGCCTTCGTCAGATCCTGGGGGACGCCGAGACCTTGTTCATAGAGAATGCCTAAGAGCGTGTGGGACGGGCCGTCGCCCTTCGCCGCAGCGGCTTCGGCCAGCTTTTTGGCCTCCATGTAGCGGCACTTCTCATAGGCCGCATAGGCCGGGTCCGTGGCGACCGGCCTGGTCGCGACCTGGCTGACCTTGCCTGCGCCTTTATTCTTCCCGGCATCCGCTTTCCTGGCTGCTCCCGCCGGCAGCGCCGCGAGCACGGTCATCAGGAGAGCCAGGAAGATCGAAAAGCGCATTCCACTTGCTCCTAGATCAACCCTCGTTCAAGTGGAACCACCTGAGCGAGGTCAAGTTGATCTATTTCAAAAGGCGAGCGCATCTGTTCCCGCGTCCATCCCCCCTTCGCGGGGACATGCCTGGACGCGCATTGCGCTAAGCCGAAACCACCGGATCGCTTGCCAGTGCGGCAAGGTCGCGGATGCGCCCCATGTCGAACGCCGTCTCACCGTCGAGCGCCACCGCGAGATAGTCCGCCCCGGCGCGGACGAGGCGGCTGGCGTCCTCCTTTGTGGCGTCTTCGCTCAGCCAGGCGACGCAGGGCACCTCGAAGAGTTCGTCCCACCAGCGGATCATCTCGGCAAGCGCATCGTCATCGCGTGGCCCCCGGCCCATGATCTGGCCGAAGGCCACATAATCGGCGCCCGCTTCCGCGATCTCCATGGCTTCATGGCGAGAGAGACCGCAGGACGCGCCGATGGATTTCGTATCGCCAAGCAAACGCCGCGCTTCGCTGAGCCCTCCGCTATCGGCCTTGATATGAACGCCGTCGGCGTCGCACGCCTTGGCGAGATCGACGTGGTCTTCCAATAAGATGGCAAGATTCTGACGCCGGGCGGCCTCGACGATTCGCCGGATGGCGTCGCGCGGAACGTCATCCAGATCGGTGAGAAGCAGCGCGGCCGGCCCAGTGGCGCGCACGATGCGCTCCAGCTCGGCCGGATCGGACAGCGCATCGGCGCACAAACGCAGATAGAGCTCGCAGCGCTTTTCCATGGGTTCCGCGTGTAGGTTGACGGCGCTTGAGGTTTAGCCGATCAGCTTTCCGATTGCCGCCGCCGTGTCGCACATGCGGGAGGAGAAGCCCCATTCGTTGTCGTACCAGGACATGACGCGCGCCAGCCGCCCGTCGACAATGTGCGTTCCCGACAGGTCGAAGGTCGAGGAATACGGATCGTGATTGAAATCGATCGACACCAAGGGCTCGTCCGTCACGGCGAGAATGCCCTTCAGCTCGCCGGAGGCCGCGCGGCGCATGGCCGTGTTGATTTCCTCGACCGTCGTCTCACGCTGCGGAATGAATTTGAGGTCGATCAACGAGACATTCGGCGTCGGCACGCGCATCGCCGTGCCGTCGAGCTTGCCCGCCAGTTCGGGCAGCACGAGACCGACCGCCTTGGCGGCGCCGGTCGTCGTCGGGATGATCGACAGGGCGGCGGCACGCGCGCGGTGCAGATCCTTATGCGGCAGATCCAGAATCCGCTGATCATTCGTATAGGCGTGGATCGTCGTCATATAGCCGGATTGGATGCCGCAGAGCTCGTGCAGCACCTTGGCGACCGGCGCGAGGCAGTTCGTCGTGCAGGAGGCGTTGGAAATCACCTCGTGGCCCGGCTCGATCTTGTCATGGTTCACGCCATAGACCACGGTAATGTCCGCGCCCTTGGAGGGGGCCGAGACCAGAACCTTCTTGCCGCCCGCCGTCAAATGCGCCGCGGCCTTGTCCCTGTCGGAGAAGATGCCGGTGCATTCCATGACGACATCAACGTTGAGGTCGCGCCAGGGCAGTTTCGTCGGGTCTTTCTCCGCGAGGACTTTGAAGGCGCCGAGGCCGACATCCATCATATCGCCTTCGATTTTCACTTCGCCCGGAAAACGGCCGTGCACACTGTCATATCTGAACAAATGCGCATTCGTTTCGGGCAAAGTGAGATCGTTGATCGCGACCAGCTTCAGATGGTCCCGGCCCTGCTCCACCATCGCCCGCAGAACATTGCGTCCGATCCGCCCGAAACCGTTGATCGCCACTCGAATAGTCATGAAATCCTCCGCTTTGGGGCTGTTTTGCTTCTGCCGCGCCTGGTTTTGCGCTTCGGCCTCTCTTCACAGGTTAGATGCTGACCTTTCGTGCAAAAGGCAAGGTGTTTCGATGTCTCAGTTCATGGCTGGGAAGGCCGTGTGTCGATCGCGGCCCGACCCGGCCGAACCGGATGCTCGCGCCGATTGCGCCCGGGACGGATCGGTGAAAGCATCGCCCGAAATCCATCATCCGGAGGAAGGCCTCATGCTGCTTCAGGGATCCTGTCATTGCGGTGCGGTTCGCTTCACGGTCGAGTCGCCCCACCCCTACCCGTTCAACCTTTGCTATTGCTCGATCTGCCGGAAGACGGCGGGCGGGGGCGGCTACGCGATCAATCTCAGCGCGAAGTTCGATACGCTGCAGCTCAAGGGCAAGCGGCACATCCGAACCTATCACGCCAAAATGCGTTCGGAGGACGGCGAGGAGGAGAGCATCGGCGAGCGCAAATTCTGCGGCAAATGCGGCAGCGCCCTCTGGGTCTGGGACCCGCGCTGGCCCGATCTCATGCACCCGCACGCTTCCGCCATCGACACCGACCTGCCGGTGCCGCCGGAGCGCACCCATCTCATGCTCGGCAGCAAGGCATCCTGGGTGAAGCCCTGCATCGAAAAGCGCGACAAGACCTTCGACGACTACCCGGAGGAAAGCATCGCCGAATGGCATCAGCGGCTCGGGTTGGAGACGTGACATCCGCCGTGGATTTGCCGATGTTTGTCATCCCCGCGCAAGCGGGGATCCAGTATTCCGTGGAGTTTCAGGTGGTGACTGGATTTCCGCCTTCGAGGGAATGGCCAAATTGGGACTTGGCGACGCGTCACCCACACAAGCCTTAACCACAGTCCGATGGACGCAAGACCATCATATCTGCGCAAGCTGCAGCTGCACATGGAAACTTCTATTTGATTCTGAACTGGTTCCGTACGGCAAGTAGAAAGAGAAAGATCAGTATCGCGCTCCAGACGCTTTGAAAGGCTTGGATGATTGCATTCGTGGTCGGCACGGTGAATGCCAGATCAGTCGGCTGAAGATCATAGAGACAGGCATAGGCCGAGCGGATCTGGTCCCGGTCCCAGTTCACGAAGAGGACTGCGTTCTTTAAAGAGAATATAAGCGATTTAAGCCAGTGTGGTGTTCCGTCGGCGCAATTCGCGGAAAATGCCGAGAGCTTCCCGGCGTGGAAAAGATAAGCCGTCGCAAAGGCTGGAACTGACAGCAGCCAGATCCAAAATGGCCGCATCATCGACCGGCCGAAATCCGACAGAGCATCATAAAAGATGCCGAACCAGAATGCGGCGTGCCAGGGCTTGTGTTCTGTACCTCGTTTGGAGCGAATTTCGCCTTTGAAAGCCTTCGCTTCGTTTTCGTGGTCATTGCCCTGTATTGCCAAGCGTCTGATTGCGCGATACCGCGCTTGTAGATCTGTCGCTTGTATACTTCTAAGACTGGGGAAGAAGGCGAGATTTGGAATTGATGCATTATCAATTCTTGGGGCTCCCTGAAAAGTTGCTTGGTTGAAATCTGGAATAATTTCAAAATAGGCTCTGTCCGCGTTGAGTATGTGTTTCATCCAATGGCGGCGGCCAAGCAGTGCTCGGGCGCAAGGGAAGCAGCGGATTTTTCCAGCATTCGCCGCCAGCCGAGATAGTTGGGCAGATATTTCGTC
>Ga0315553_10000941_pt1 | contig 25015 bp, 21 predicted proteins | sample SalMarSW160140MG_FD_203099 | JGI IMG/M metagenome (GOLD analysis project Ga0315553, IMG submission 203099) | Salt marsh sediment microbial communities from the Plum Island Ecosystem LTER, Massachusetts, United States - Salt Marsh Sediment SW1601-40 ... | reverse complement strand
GCCCGGCGACTTTGTCACCGAGGATACCGGCACCGGCTTCGTCCATATCGCGCCGGGCCATGGCCAGGACGACTTCGAGCTCGGCACCAAATTCGGCATCAAGGTGCCCTTCACGGTCGACGCCGACGGGCACTACATCGATTCGGTCGGCATCTTCGCCGGTCGCCGGGTCATCGACGACAAGGGCGCGGAAGGCGACGCCAACGCCGCCGTCATCGCCGCGTTGCAGGAGGTCGGGGCGCTGATCGCCCGCGGCCGCCTCCGCCACGACTATCCCCATTCCTGGCGCTCGAAGAAGCCGGTGATCTTCCGCAATACGCCGCAATGGTTCATCGCCATGGATGAAGGCCTCGGCGATGCTGCCGACACGCTCCGGGAGCGCGCGCTTCAAGCCATCAGCGACACGCGCTGGGTGCCACCTCAAGGCGCGAACCGCATCCGCGGCATGATCCTGACCAAGCCCGATTGGGTGGTGTCGCGCCAGCGCGCCTGGGGCGTTCCCATCACGGTCTTCTGGCACAAGGAGACCGGAGCCGTTATCCCCTCCCGCGAATTCAATGCCTCGGGCGCGTTGATCGACCGCATCGTCGAGGCCTTCGCCAAAGAAGGTGCCGACGCCTGGTTCGAGGCTGGCGCCAAGGGGCGTTTCCTGTCTGGCCTCGTCGATGACCCGGACGCCTGGGAGAAGGTCGACGACATTCTCGATGTCTGGTTCGACTCGGGCTGCACCCACGCCTTCGTGCTCGAGCAGCGCCCTGACCTTGCGTGGCCCGCCTCGCTCTATCTGGAAGGCTCGGACCAGCACCGCGGCTGGTTCCAATCCTCGCTGCTCGAGGCTTGCGGCACGCGGGGCCGCGCGCCCTACGACGCGGTCTTGACCCACGGCTTCGTCGTCGACGAGGACGGCCGCAAGATGTCGAAGTCGCTCGGCAATGTCGTCGCGCCCCAGGATGTGATCCGCCAGTCTGGCGCCGAGATCCTGCGGCTCTGGGCCATGAGCTCCGACTATGCCGAGGACTTGCGCATCGGTCCCGACATCATCAAGGCCAATGTCGAATCGTACCGGAAGCTGAGGAACACGCTTCGTTTCCTCCTCGGCAATCTCGCCCACTATCGTCCGAGCCTCGCCGTGCCTCACGCCGAGATGCCCGAGCTCGAGCGCTATCTTTTGGCGCGGCTCGCCGAGATCGATGCCGTCGTCCGTGCCGGTTACGACGCCTTCGACTTCAAACGCGTGTTCCACGCCTTGTTCAATTTCTGCGTCAACGATCTCTCCGCTTTCTATTTCGACATCCGCAAGGACGCGCTCTATTGCGATCCCTATGCCAGCGTCACCCGGAAGTCGGCGCTCACAATGCTCGACCGCTTGTTTGAGGCGCTGACCGCCTGGCTCGCGCCCATGCTCTGCTTCACTATGGAGGAGGCGTGGCTGACGCGCTTCCCCGGCGACCAGGGCTCGGTGCATCTTCGCCAGTTCCCTGAGATTCCCGCCGCTTGGCGCAGCGAGGGGCTGTCGGAGAAGTGGCGGAAGGTGAGGGCGGTCCGTCGCGTCGTCACCGGCGCGCTTGAGATCGAGCGGAAAGAGGGCCGCATCGGCTCGAGTCTTGAGGCGGCGCCGGACGTCTATATCGCCGACGAGGCCTTGCGCGCTGCGCTCTCCGGCCTCGATCTTGCCGAGATCGCCATCACCTCCGGCGCGAGCATTTTGAGCGGGAAGGGGCCCGAGGGTGCCTTCCGCCTCGACGAGGTGCCTGGTGTCGCCGTCGTCTTCGCCCGCGCCAAGGGCACGAAGTGCGCGCGGTCCTGGAAGATCCTCGAGGACGTCGGCGCCGATCCAGAATTTCCGGAACTCTCCCCGCGTGACGCCGAGGCCGTCAGGCAATTCGATGCCCTCAAGGTCGCGGCGGAGTAGGCCATGCGCTTTCTCTTTGGACCCCAAACGCCGCTCGGGCTCAGCATCGCCGCCGTTGCCCTGATCGCCGACCAGGCGAGCAAGGCCTGGATCCTTTATGTCTACGGCATCGGCGCCAAGGGCGTTGTCACCGTCACCCCGTTCTTCGACCTCGTCCTCGTCTGGAACCGGGGCGTCAGCTACGGTCTCCTGCCGCAGGATAGCGACCTCGGGCGTTGGGCGTTGATCCTGTTTGCCTTCGCCGCCGCCTTTGCCCTCGTGATTTGGCTGGCGCGGGTCACCTCGCCCCTTGCCGCCGCGGCCATGGGCCTTGTCATCGGCGGCGCCGCTGGCAACGCCATCGACCGCATCCTTTACGGCGCTGTCGCCGACTTCTTCTCCTTCCACGCCTATGGCTATCAGTGGTACATCTTCAACATCGCCGATGTGGCCATTGTTGCCGGCGTGATCGGACTTCTGTATGAGTCCGTGTTTGGGGGACACAAAAAGGTCTCAAACCCTTCTAAGATGTGAATAAAGTCCGGCCCACCGGCACGTTACAGGGGGAGTCTTGGGGCGCTCCGGAACCATCAGGCAACAGCTCCTCCCGAGGAGCCTTTCCTTCGTCGCTGTCTGCGGCGCGGCCGTTGCCCTTGCGGGCTGCGGCGGCATCGAATTTCAGGGCAAGATCTTTGACTATGCCGGCCTTTCGGGCTCAGGCAGCAAGGAAGACGTGCGCATGAGCCAGCGGGCGCCCTTGCTCGTGCCGCCGGACACGAGGCGGCTGCCGCCGCCGGGGCCCGAGACCGTAACGCCCGCCAACTGGCCGGTCGACAGCGATCTGTCGCGCAAGCGGGCCGCCGACGCCAAGGCGGCAGCCGAGCAAAAGGCTGAGGCGGAGGCCTCCCCCGATGTGCCCTATGCCGGCAAGCCGAAGCTGCTCGATCACTGGCTCGGCAAGGACAAGCCGAAGACCGACGACGTGGTGGACGTTCCCGAGCCCGATCCGTCCGACAAGACGGCCGATGATCGTGCCCGCGAGCAGGGCAAGAAGGTGGCGCAGACGCCGATCGACCACAGCCTGGACACGGCGCCTCCGCCTGACGATCCGTTCCATCCGGCGGCCCCTGATAGCTATAAGGGCATGTCCAGTCCCTCTGGCAACAACGCCAATTGGTGACGGTCGCGGCGCATTCGTCTCATCGCTCGGACCCCGGCCGTGGCGAATTGCCTTGAAAATAGGGCGGCCAAGGCTGAAATGGGGACCATGCCGCCGCGAACTTTCATCCCTCGCGGCGTGAGCCCCTGGCTTCCCACACCGGTCACGTTCTATGGTGGTGTCGATGTTCGATCAATTTGCGGGCGCGTTCGATCTCCGGGCGGGCCTCATCCTCGCCGGGTCCAGCCTCGCTTCGATGGCGGTTGCCGTCGCGCTTGATAGCGCCAAGGCCGCGCCGCGCACGACCGAATTCACCCTCGCCAACGGCTTGCAGGTGCTCGTCATTCCCGATCACCGCGCGCCCGTGGTGACCCAGATGGTCTGGTACAAGGTCGGCGCCGCCGATGAGCCGCCGGGCTCCTCCGGCATTGCTCATTTCCTCGAGCATCTGATGTTCAAGGGCACCGAGGAGATTCCGCCGGGGCAGTTCTCCAAGATCGTCGCCAAGAACGGCGGCGACGACAACGCCTTCACCAATCACGATATTACCGCCTACTTCCAGCGCGTGGCCAAGGACCGGCTGCCCATGGTCATGGCCATGGAGGCCGACCGCATGGCCAATCTTCGGCTCTCCGAGGAGGACGTGGTGACGGAGCGGAATGTGATCCTCGAGGAGCGCCGGTCGCGAATCGACAATGACCCGTCGAGCATTCTGCAGGAGCAGATGATGGCGGCGCTTTACACCAACCATCCCTACGGCATTCCGGTGATCGGCTGGGAGCAGGAAATCGCGGCGCTGGACCGCGACGACGCGCTTGGCTTCTACAAGCGCTTCTATGCCCCGAACAACGCGCTTCTCGTCGTCGCCGGCGATGTCGAGCCCGAGGAGGTCAAGCGCCTCGCCGAAGAGACCTTCGGCAAGATTGCGCCAAACCCCAGTCTGAACGGCCGCGTCCGCCCGCATGAGCCGAAGCACGTCGCGCCAGTGCGGGTCGAGCTCGAGGATCCGCGCGCCGGACGCCTCACGGTGCAGCGCTATTACCTCGCGCCGAGCTACAACTCGGCTACGCCGGGCGAAGCCGAAGCACTCGACCTGCTGATGCGCATCGCGGTCAAGGGCTCGACCGGCAGGCTCTACCGCCGCCTCGTCGTGGAGCAGAAGAAGGCGGCGAGCGCCGGCGGCTGGTATTCCGACTCCAATCTCTATGAGGGCAAGCTCGCCTTCTACGCCATCGGCACCGACAAGATCCCGGCGGCCGAGCTCGAAGCCGCACTCGATGGCGTCATTGCCGAGCTGCGCGATAACGGCGTCACTCAGGCCGAGCTTGATCGCGCCCGCAGCGCTTTTCTCGCCGAGTTCATCTACACCTCGGACAGCCAATCGCGCATGGCCCGACACTATGGCTGGCGACTTGCCACCGGCATGAGCGTGGCCGACATCGACGCGTGGCCGGAGCGGCTGAAACAGGTGACCGTCGAGGACATCGGGGCCGTGGCGCGGAAATACCTTGTTGAGAAGAATTCGGTCACCGGGGTTCTGACGCCAGCGCCGGCGCGGACGAGCCGCGGTAGTGAGCAACCTGCCCATGCCGTTGCCCCCGACAGGTCTTAGCCGCGATGGCGCGCCGATGGTGCTGCTCCGGCGTCCTCTTCTCTGCCGCGCTTGCGTTCGCTGCGGCGCTTACTTCGGCGCCGGCTGACGCCATGGAGATCAAGCGCGTCAAGAGTCCTGGCGGCATCGAGGCGTGGCTCGTCGAGAGCCATGACAATCCGCTGATCGCTATGCGCTTCGCCTTTCGCGGCGGTGCGGCCCAAGACCCGATCGGCAAGGACGGCCTCGCCTATTTCGTCTCCGGCATGATGGACGAGGGCGCCGGCGACCTCGATTCCCTTGAGTTCCAGGACCGCTTGCAGTCTCTCGCTATGCGCATGGACTTCGACGCGAGCCGCGACGTCATGCTCGGCAATGTCCAGATGCTGACGGCCAATAGGGACCCATCCTTCGAGCTGTTGCGTCTCGCAATGACGTCACCGCGGTTTGATGCCGACGCCGTCGAGCGCGTCCGCGCTCAGATTGTTGCCGGTCTCCAGTTCGACGAGAATGATCCCCAGGAGGTTGCCTCGCTCGCCTGGGACCGCCTCGCCTTCGGCAATCACCCCTACGGCCGCGCCATCAAGGGCACCATGGACTCGATCGAGGCCATCAGCGCCGCGGATCTCAAGGACTACGTTCGTCGCGTCTTCGCTCGCGACAAGCTACTGGTCACGGTTGTCGGCGATATCGACGCCGAGACCCTCGGCCGGAAGCTCGACGAGGTGTTCGGCGCACTGCCGCTCAATTCCACGCTCGCACGGGTGTCCGAAGCCTCGCCGCCCCTTGGCCCGACGCGCGAGATCATCCTCATGGATGTCCCGCAATCCGTCGCCCAGTTCGGCCATCGCGCCTTCTCCCGCAAGGACGACGACTTCATGGCGGCCTATATGCTCAACTACATTATCGGCGGCGGGGGCTTCTCGTCGCGGTTGATGGAGGAGGTGCGCGAGAAGCGCGGGCTCGCTTACTCCGTCCACTCCAACCTGTTCCCCTATCAGCACGGCGCCGTGTTCGTCGGCAATGTCGCCACCAAGAACGAGGCCGTGGCCCAGTCGCTCGATGTCATCGAGAGCGAACTCAGGCGTCTCGCCGAGGAAGGCCCGAGCCCTGACGAGCTTGCCAACGCCAAGAGCTATCTCACCGGTGCCTATGCGCTCCGCTTCGAATCCTCATCGAGCATCGCCAATCAGCTCCTGTGGATCCGCATCGAGGATCTTGGCATCGACTATGTCGACAAGCGGAACGAGATGATCGCGAAGGTAAGCCTCGACGACATCAAGCGCGTCGCCAAGCGCCTGATCGAGGCCGATCGCCTGATCACCACCATCGTCGGCAAGCCGGTCGACGCCGAACGTAACGCCGCGCCCGGCTAGTTTGGCCTCGGGCGGGGCCTAAAGCCCATCAACGCGGGGGAGGCATCGACGAACATGCTGTTGTCGCAGTCGATCGAAGGCTGCCTCGAAGCCGGCATCGGTGACGCCGGGCTGCCGCAAGCCGTGCTTGACCGCGATCTCGACCGTCTCGAGCGGAGGCTCGATGAGCTGCGCGAGGCCCACGCGGCCGGAACCCTGCCGCTGCTTCGCGCGCCTGAGTGGCGGGACGACATCGTCGCCGCGCGCGAAGCTATCGCCCGCCTTAGCCAGGGCGCCAACACCCTCGTCTTCTTCGGCACCGGCGGCTCGAGCCTTGGCGGCCAGACCTTGGCTCAGCTTGGCGGCTGGGGCATCCCCGGCGACGAGGGCAACGGCCGAGGCGCGCGTCCGCGCACCCGCTTCTACGATAACCTTGACGCGCGCACCTTGGAGCGCGCCCTTGCGGGCCTCGACCTCGCCACCACGCGCTTCGTCGTCACCTCGAAATCCGGGAATACCCCCGAGACCCTGATCCAGGCTATCGCCGCGATCGAGGCGGTGCGCAACGCGGGACTGGAACAGCGCATCCCCGACCTTTTCCTCGGGCTGACCGAGCCTGCGGCCAAGGGCAAGACCAACGGCCTCCGCGACCTCTGCGAGTCCCTCTCGATACCGACGCTACCCCATGATCCCAATATCGGCGGTCGCTTCTCCGGCCTGACCAATGTCGGCTTGCTTCCGGCGCTCGCCCGCGGTCTCGACGTCGAAGCGCTGCGGGAAGGAGCGCGCGGCGTGGTCGAGGCCCTGCTTGCGGGAAGCGCGCCAAAGGATTTCGCGCCCGCTGTCGGTGCGGCCGTTGCCATCGGACTTGCCAAGCAGCGCGGCATCAGGGTCAGCGTGATGTGGCCCTACAGCGACCGCCTGTCGCGCTTCGCCGCCTGGTACGTGCAGCTCTGGGGCGAGAGCCTCGGCAAGAACGGCGAAGGCACGACGCCGGTTGCGGCCCTCGGCCCCGTCGATCAGCACAGCCAGCTCCAGCTCTATCTTGACGGCGCCCCGCAGCACCTGATCACCGTGATCCGGGAGGCTTGCGGCGGCTCTGGGCCGCAAATTGCGCCCGACCTCGCGCGTGTCGCCCATGCCGATTACCTCGCAGGCCACAGCGCTGGCGACCTCATCGCCGCCCAGCAGCGCGCCATTCCCGAGGCCTTGACCGCGGCCGGGCGCCCGGTCCGTACCATCGACATCGAGCGGCTCGACGAGAGGGCACTCGGCGCCCTGATGATGCATTTCATGCTGGAGACCATCCTCGCCGGCGCCCTTCTTGGGGTCGATCCCTTCGACCAGCCGGCGGTAGAATCGGGTAAACTCATCACCCGCAAGTATCTGAGCCAAACCGGGGCACGCGATGGCCATACGTCAGCTGCCGCCCAACCTCATCAACCGGATCGCCGCGGGTGAGGTCGTTGAGCGTCCGGCGAGCGTCGTCAAGGAGCTGATCGAGAATGCGATCGACGCCGGCGCGTCGCGCATCGACGTTGCCGCGACCGGTGGCGGCTTGAGCCTGATCCGGGTCAGCGACGACGGCTGCGGCATGGAGGCTCCCGACCTGGAGCTTGCAGTGGAGCGTCACGCCACCTCGAAGCTCAACGACGACACGCTCTCCTCAATCCTGACCCTTGGCTTCCGCGGCGAGGCGCTGCCGTCGATCGGCGCCGTGGGGCGGCTCTCGATCCAAAGTCGCGCAGGGGGCGCACCCACTGCTTACGAGATCGCGGTCGATGGCGGCCGTAAGGGCCCGCTCAAGCCTGCGTCCCTCGCGGTCGGCACCCGCGTCGAGGTGCGCGATCTGTTCTACGCCACGCCGGCCCGGCTCAAGTTCATGAAGTCCGAGCGCGCCGAAACCGCGGCCATCGGCGACGTGGTCAAGCGGCTTGCCCTCGCCAAGCCCGAAATCGCCTTCACCGTGACGAGTGGCGACCGCACCACCTTACGGCTTGAGGCTTGCGCGCCCGGGCTTCTCGATCATGGCCTCGACCGGCTCGGCCGCATCCTCGGCGAGGACTTCGTCGATGATGCGCTGCCCGTCCGCCTCGCCCGCGGCGCCATCGCGGTCGAAGGCTTCGCCGGACTGCCGACGCTGCATCGGCCGACGAGCCTTCAGCAATATCTCGTCGTCAATGGCCGCCCGGTCCGCGACAAGCTGCTCGCGGCATCGGTCCGCGCCGCCTATGGCGACCTCGTGCCGAACGGGCGTCATTCGATGCTGGCGCTGTTCCTCACTGTGCCGCCGGACGAGGTGGACGTGAACGTGCACCCGGCCAAGACCGAGCTCAGGTTCCGGGATGCGCAAAGCGTGCGGGCCATCGTCGTCAGCGCGCTCCGCGAGGCGCTCGGCGCCGCTCAGCACCGCGCTACGGCGAGCCTGTCCCAGGACGCGCTTGCGCGCATGGCGCAGCCGGCGAGCGGCTTTGCCCCTCAGCGCGGCATGGGCAGCGCCCCTTACCGGCCGGGCTCAGCCTATGGCCGACGCTTCGGCTTCGCCGAAGCCGCGCAGGCGCCGCTCGCGCCGGTGTCGACGCCGAGCGCCGCCACCACCGAGGCAAGCCCCGAGAATGGCGCTGCGACCGATTATCCTTTGGGCGCGGCCCGGGCCCAGGTGCATGACACCTTCATCATCGCCGAGACCGAAGATTCCCTCGTCATCGTCGACCAGCACGCGGCCCATGAGCGCCTTGTCTATGAGCGCCTGAAGAAGGCCTTTGCCAATGGCGGCCTCTCCCGCCAATTGCTGTTGATCCCCGAGGTGATCGAGCTCGACGCTGAGGCCGCCGACCGGCTCGCCTCCGCGGCCCGCGACCTCGAGCGCCTCGGCCTCGTAGTCGAGTCGTTCGGACCGGCGGCGATTGTCGTCCGCGAGGTTCCGGCGCTGCTCGGTCAGGGTGACATTCAGGGTTTGGTGCGCGATCTCGCCGACGAGTTGGCGGAGGGGGAGGGCAGCCTCGTCGTTGCCGAGCGCCTCGACCATGTGCTCGCCACCATGGCCTGTCACGGCAGCGTCCGCGCCGGCCGCCGCCTCAATGCCACCGAGATGAACGCGCTGCTGCGCGACATGGAGGAGACGCCGTTCTCGGGCCAGTGCAATCACGGCCGCCCGACCTTTGTCGAGCTCAAGCTCGCCGACATCGAGAAGCTGTTCCAGCGCCGCTAACCTCGTTCAAAAAAATCCGAGTGTAGCGGCCGCGAGCTGGACGGGGATTATCTGAAGTTCTGCAGCACCGCGGTGCGCAGGAACGCGCGATCGGCGGTGGCGACGTCGCCGGTTGCTGCCCCGAGATTGAGATGGGCGATCTGGATCAGATGCCCGCTCGCGGTCTTCACCAAGGTGTAGTGGATCTCGGTGGTGGCGCCGTCGGTGTGGCACGCGGTGAACAGGCGCTTGACGCTGACCGATGCGGCGGGTTCGCTCTCCTTCTTGCCTGACGAGAAGTCGCCGTCGCAGTTTTTGGCGTCGTCGGCGATCACCACGCGCGTCGCCTCGTCGAGATCGACGCCGCTCATATTCTTGTAGCCGACCAGCGCGGCGACGATGCCATTGTCGTAGGTCCACACCACGTCGAAATTAGGCATCGGGTTCTCGGCCGGATCGACCAGCTGATAGTTGGTGATCCCCGCGGACGCGAGGAGGTGGGAAACGAAGGCCAGCGCCTCGTCCTCGGTGAAGAGTTTGTTCGCCCCGTCGTTTGAAGGCGCCGCTGTCTCCATCGTGCGGCCCAGCAATTTCTCGGCCTCCAGGTGCTCGGTAACGCAACCGGCGAGATCGGCGATTGCGGGACCCGTGCCTGTCAGCTTGAAGCTGAACTTGCCGAGTTCGGTGGTCACGGTGAGGACGTGGCCGTCGCGCATGGCGTCGACCACGGGATCGGTGTTGTCGAGCGGCACCAGAATGCCGTGGGCGTCTACCATTTTCGCAGTGGAGAAGATCGGCGCGTTCTGATCGACGGTCAGCACCACGTCGGTGCTGTCGCCGACCTTGAGCTCCCAGCGGTCGTCGTAGAGCACCAGGCCCCAGTCAAAATCGCGGCTGATGATGAAGGCGAGCAGGATGCCGTTGTCGGACTGCGCCGTCATGGTGCAGTCGGAGAGCTTGCCGTTCTCATCGAAGCTTGGCTTGCCCTCCCACACGCCCGAGGTAAAGGCCTGCGCCGGGAAGCAATAGGACATGGCCATCGCCATCATGAGCGACGCGACGGCTATGGCCTTGATACGCATGACACCTCTCCCCCGCAGAGACGGTCGCCCATTCAAGCACATGTGAGGGAAGGGGGCCAATGGTTGAACAGGCTCAGACTTAACCGTCCTCCTTCCGGGCGAGGAGGATCTTGGTGTCGCCATAGCGCCTCGTCTCAAGCTCCTGAAATTTCGGCGGTAATGTCACCTCGGCATCGGCTCGCTCCTCGATCGCCGCAACCGCGCCAACTGCAACCCAACCACCCGCCACGGCAGCCGCAAGCGCATCGGCCCCGAGTCCCTTGCCGTAAGGCGGATCGAGGAAGATCAGGTCGAAGGGGGCGAGCGTTCCGGCCTCGCCGAGCTTGGTCGCATCGCGCCGCCAGATCTTGGTCACGCCGGTAAGGTGCAGCACTTCGACGTTGCGGCGAATGGCGCCGCGCGCCTCGGCGCTTTCCTCGACGAACAGGCAGAAACGGGCGCCGCGCGAGCAGGCCTCGAGCCCGAGCGCACCTGAGCCCGCGAACAGGTCGAGCACGCGGGCGCCGTCGAAGTCGACTTGGGGACTGCCATGCTCCAGCGCATTGAACAGGGCCTCGCGCACGCGGTCCGATGTCGGCCTGGTGTCGAGACCTTTCGGTGCCTCGATCCGCGCGCCTCTGAACTTGCCGGCGACGATGCGCATGGCGCTTTAGGCCCGCCGGTTCGCCGGCTTCGGCCGGCCACCAAGCCCGAGTTCGGCGGTGAGCTTCGCGCCAAGCTGATCCTTCAGCACCTTCTGCTTCACCTCGCAGACCTCGCCGGGGCGCAGCTCGCCGAGCGCGAACGGCCCGAACGACACCCTGATCAACCGGTTGACAGTGAGCCCCAGAGCTTCGAGCAGCCGCTTCACCTCCCGGTTCTTGCCTTCGCGCAAGCCCAAGGTCAGCCAGACATTGCCACCTTGGGCGCGGTCGATCCGCGCTTCCGCCGGGCCGTAATCCACGCCGTCGACGCTCATGCCCTTGGCGAGACGGGCGAGATCGGCGTCGGTGACGTTGCCATGCGCCCGCACGCGATAGCGCCTGAGCCAGCCCGTGCTCGGCAGCTCCAAATGCCGCGCGAGTTCGCCGTCGGTGGTGAGCAGCAGGAGACCCTCGGTGTTGAGATCAAGCCGGCCCACCGAGATCACGCGCGGCAAATCCGGCGGCAGCGCCTCGAATACGGTCCTCCGTCCTTGCGGGTCTTTGTGGCTGGTCACGAGCCCCTTGGGCTTGTGATAGCGGAAAAGACGCGGCGCCGCGGCATCCGGCAGGGGCTTGCCGTCGACGGTGACCTTGTCGCCGGGCTTGACGACATAGGCCGGAGTCTCGAGCACCTTGCGGTTGATGGCGACACGGCCAGCCTCGATCCAGCGCTCGGCGTCGCGGCGCGAGCAGAGCCCGGCATGGGCAATCGCCTTGGCGATCCGCATCGGCTCCGCGGATCGCGGGGCGTGCGGCGTCGCCTTCGGGGGTTTCGCCCCTTGACCCCGCGTTCCCGTTGCGCCCAGTTTGACCGCCATGATGCGCGAGAAGCTTGCAGATGTCGGAAGCCCCGGCAAGCGGCCCATGGACCTTGCTCTTGCCGAGGCCGAAGCCGCCTTCGACCGCGGCGAGGTCCCGGTCGGTGCCGTGATCGTCGACGGCGGCGAGATCCTGGCCCATGCCGGCAACCGCACGCTTCAATTCCGCGACCCCACCGCACACGCCGAGCTGAGCGCCATTCGCGAGGCCTGCGCCAAGCTCGAGAGCGAGCGCCTCGTCAACTGCGATCTCTACGTCACGCTCGAGCCTTGCGCCATGTGCGCCGCCGCGATCTCCTTCGCCCGCATCCGCAGGCTCTATTTCGGCGCGCCCGACCCGAAGAGCGGCGCCGTCGAGCATGGTCCGCGCTTCTTCCACCAGCCGACCTGCCACCACGCGCCCGAAGTCTATGGCGGCATCGGCGAAGCGCGCGCGTCGGAATTGCTGAAGCGTTTCTTCGCCGCCCGGCGCTGACCTAGGCCGCCGCGGCAGCAAGGAACTGGCCCTCGGCAAGGCGTGCGAATGCAGCGTTCTTGGCCACGAGTCCGTCGAAGCTGCCGCTCTCGACGATGCGGCCATGCTCGAACACGAGGATGCGGGTCGCGTTCCTGATCGTCGCGAGGCGGTGGGCGATGACGAAGGTGGTTCGCCCTTTCATCACCTCGTTCAGCGCCGCGGTCACCTTGGCCTCGGTGGCGGCATCGAGCGCGCTCGTGGCTTCGTCCAGGATCAGGATTGGCGGATCCTTCAACAGCGCCCGCGCGATCGAAAGCCTCTGGCGTTCGCCGCCCGACAGCATCCGCCCGCGCTCGCCGACGATTGCGTCGAGGCCGCCCTCGTGGCGCGCGATGAAGTCGAGCGCTTGCGCGCGGTCGCAGGCGGCAAGGATCTCGGCGTCGGTCGCCTCGGGATTGCCCACGCGCAAGTTCTCGGCGATGGAGCGATTGAACAGGAGCGGCTCCTGGAAGATGACGCCGATGTTGCGCCTGAGGCTGTCGAGCTTGACGTCGCGGAGGTTGCGCCCATCGATGCTGATCTTGCCACGCTGCGGATCGTAGACGCGGTAGAGCAGGGCCATTGCCGTCGATTTCCCCGCGCCGGTCGCGCCGACGAGGGCGATGGTTTCGCCAGGTGCAGCAACGAAGCTCAAGCCTTCGACGGCTGGCATCTTGCCGTCATAGGAAAAACCGACATTGTCGAAACCAACCTCGCCCCGCACGCTTTTCAAAGTTGCCGCGTTCTTGCGATCCTTGACCGAGGTCGTGGTGTCGAGCACGCCGAAGAATTCCTGCAGCCGCGGCACGTTCATGAAGATGGAATTGATGAACCGCGACGCCTGCTGCAGGCGCTGGATCAGCATGCCGGCGAAGCTCATGAACATGACGATGCCGCCGATCGTGGTCTGCCCGCGCGCGAACAGATAAAGCCCGAGGATCAGGATCGTGAGCATGGTCAAGGTGGTCGACGCCTTGGTGATCGTCGATACGATGGCCCACCACGACAGCACCGGCATCTGCGCGCCGAGCAGGCGATCGACCACCTGGCGCAGCCCGCGGACCTCGTCGTCGACGCGGGTGAAGCTCTGCACCAGCGCGATGTTGCCGAGAGTGTCGGAGGCCCGCTCGGCGAGATCGGAGTAGTAGCGCTCGACCGATTTCTGCATGGCCTCGGTCTTGCGCAGCACGAACACCGTCAGCACGAGAAACACGAGTGAGAGGCCGATCAGCATGAGACCGAGGCGCCAGTTGAGATAGAGCGCGAGCGGCAGGAGCACGGCGATGTTCACGATCGCGGCGAGGTGGTCGCGGAAGAAACCGAGCCACAGCCACCACAGCGTATCGGTGCCGGTGAGCATGACCTTCATCAGCCGGCCGGAATGCGTGGCGCTGTGGAAGCCAAGCGGCAGTTGCAGCACGTGCTGGAAATAGTCCGAGAGCACGACCTGGCGGCGCTTATGGGCGAGCTTGTCGGCATAAAGCGAGACGAGCGCGCCACAGACGATCAGGAACAGGCCGAACGAGACCCAGGCGGCGACGAGCGGCGTGAGCTTCGTCCAATCGAGCGCGGCGCCGCGTTGCGCGCCCGCGAGCGCGTCGATGATGCGGCCGAACAGCACCGGCTCCGCGAGCGCCGCCGCGGCCAGCGCGACATTGGCGACCGCAAGCAGCCAGCCGAGCCGCATCTGCGGCCCGAGCAGACTGAGCACGCGGGTATAAAGGCGCAGCATGGTCATGAGGCGAGCACCCCACGCGACTGTCGGCTAGTCAGGCTTGGAACGCCGTCAGAACTGGGATTGGGGCGTCCAGTAGCGCATGCTCGGCGGCCAGTTCGTCTGGGGATAGAGCCGCTGCAGCGCCTGAACCTCGTAATTGCCGCGGGCATAGGGGACGAAGCCGGAATAGAAGCTCCAGCCGCCGGGGCGGCCTGGCGCGTAGTAATAGGGCAGCACCGGCGGTCCGCGGCGGCCGTAATAGCCGACGGGCAGGGAGATGCGGCCGGCGCTTGCGGGCTTGGAGACCATGAGCGGCGCGGCATCGGCCGGAGCGGTCAGAGCCGCTTGGCTCAGAGCCAGCAGGGCTGTCGCCCCGAGAAAAAGGGCTGTTTTCTTGAAGCGGGGCAGGGGCTTGGCCATGAGGATCTCCAGCTGAGTGGTGGCAGAGAGTTGGGGATGCGGATGCGCCGCCGCAACCCTTATCGTGTTCGTCTCTCGCCATTCTAGGACACAGGCTCTTAAGCGGGCGTGACCCCACACTGCCGCGACGCGTCAGCGTCCGGGTTTTTGCCATGTCTCACCCCCGAAGGGGATGGCGCGCCGAAAAGCGCAAACCTTTTGGTGTCCGTGCCCGTTGCCGGACACGGCGGGCGCCTCCCGGCGCGCCACATGCGCCTGCGCTCAAGCAGCGAAGCGTTAGCGCATGGTATTTGCGGACGATTTAACGGCGCCGGGCCGCGCTTTCGCTTGGGTGCTGCCAGCTGAGGGCAGCCACAGCGCACCTTCAGGCTCGCAGCCCCGGCACGCCTTCGTTGCGCTCAAGACCTGAAGCCCGGGAGCGCAAAATTGCGCTCAAGTAGGCCAGCGGCCGGTAGCGCCACGAACAAGTCGTCGGCCAGCTCCTGGCAGGCCTCGTAGTGGACCCGGGCGGAGCCCCGGCGCCGCCCGGGTGCCGAGTTGCGAACCAGACCCGCGGGCGCCGCACCCCGTCCCGCCTCACGCACGCCTCGCGAAGCGCCCTTCAGAAGGACGAGGTGGGGACAGGATAGATGCGGATTGCACCGCGGGGATAAGTCTCCCAACGGCATGACAGCTGCATGGTCCATGTCTCAAGATGGCGACATGCATTTTTCCTTGCTCATCCAGATCGCGGTCATCGCCGCACTCGTCGTCGTGGCCGTGGTGGCGCTGTGGTTCGCCTTTCGCCGGCGCCCTGAACCCGCGGTGCCGCTGGTCGCCGCGCGCTATGTCAAGCTGCGCGAGGGCTGGTACCAGATCGACATGCGCGTCATCAACCGCGCCCCGTTCGCACTTGGCGGCGTCTCGCTCCGCTGCATCCGTCCGCGCCGCGCGCGCTTGATGGCGCCGGTCAAGTCCGTCAGCACCAAGGACTACGACTTCCAGATCTGGTCGGACCCCGAGAGCGACAAGCCGGAGAAGTCGATCCCGCTCGACTTCGTCGTCGGGCCCCATGAGGTGCCGCAAGACGCTGGCTCGCCGGGCACCGAGGCCCATCCCGCCGCCTGGCTCTTCCTGCCGGGCAAGAAGGCGCCAGGACAAGTGGTGCTCGAGCTCACGCTCCGCGACGTCAAAGGCAAGCTCCACCGCTACGAGGTCACGGCCAAGCCACAGCAGGGCTAGCCCGCCGCGCCGACCTTCCGCGCCACGGCGCGCCAGCCGATGTCGCGACGGCAGAAACCTTCGGGCCAGTCGATCTCGTCGATGGCGCCGTAGGCGCGGGACTGCGCCTCGCGGATGTCGGCGCCGCGCGCGGTGACACCGAGCACGCGGCCGCCGTCGGCGAGGATGCGATTTTCCTCGCGCCGGGTGCCGGCATGGAAGATCTCGACGGCGGGATCGGCGGCGGCTGCTTCGAGCCCCTTGATCTCGGAGCCCTTGGCATAAGCGCCGGGATAGCCGCGCGTGGCCATGACGACGCAGAGCGCGGCACCGTCGCGCCACTCGAGGCTGACGCCATCGAGCTTGCCTTCGGCGGCGGCGAGCAGCACGGGCAACAGGTCGGACTTGAGCAGCAGCATCAGCGGCTGACACTCGGGGTCGCCGAAGCGGACATTGTATTCGATCAGCTTCAGCGCGCCGCTCGCGATCATCAGCCCAGCGTAGAGCACGCCCTTGAACGGGGTGCCGGCGTCGGCAAGCGCGCGCACCGTGGGCTCGATGATCTCGGTCATGGTGCGGCGGCAGAGTGCCTCGGTCATGATCGGCGCCGGTGAATAGGCGCCCATGCCGCCGGTGTTCGGCCCCTGATCGCCGTCGAAGACGCGCTTGTGATCCTGCGCCGTCAGCAACGGGATCGCCGTCGTGCCATCGACGAGGGCGAAGAAGCTCGCCTCTTCGCCATGCAGGAACTCCTCGATCACCACCTCGGCGCCGGCGGCGCCGAACGCGCCGCCAAAGCAGGCATCGACCGCGGCGTCGGCGTCCTCGCGCGTCTCGGCGATGACCACGCCCTTGCCGGCGGCGAGGCCGTCGGCCTTGATGACGATGGGAAGCGGCTGCCCGGCGAGGTAAGTCTTGGCCGCGGCGGCGTCGCTGAAGCGGGCATAAGCCGCGGTCGGGATGCCGGCCCGGGCGCACAGATCCTTGGTGAAGCCTTTCGAGCCTTCGAGCCGCGCCGCGTCCTTCGACGGCCCGAACACCTTGATACCTTGCGCTTCGAGATCGTCGGCGAGGCCGGCGACGAGCGGCGCCTCGGGACCGACGACGACGAGGCCGATGTCACTCTCCTTGCAGAAGCGCGCCACTGCCGCATGATCGGCAACATCGAGGGTGATGCACTCGGCGACCGCGGCGATCCCCGGATTTCCCGGCGCCGCGTAGAGCTTGTCGAGGAGCGGGCTCTGGGCGAGCTTCCAGGCGAGCGCATGCTCGCGTCCGCCAGAGCCTATCAACAGCACCTTCAATGGGGTAAAGCTCCACTTGGTCCGGCTGCCTAGCTAGCATGCCGGGGGCCCGAGCAAAATGGAGCGTGGATCCTCGCATGTCCGATCTGATTGCCACGCCGCCGCCGAGCAACTTGGTCGAATACACCGTCTCGGAGCTTGCCTTCGCGCTGAAGCGAACCGTCGAGGAGGCGTACGGCTTGGTGCGGCTGCGCGGCGAGATCTCGGGCTTCAGGGGACAGCACAGCTCGGGCCACTGCTACTTTACGATCAAGGACGAGAAGGCCGCCATCGAGGCCGTGATCTGGCGGAGCACCTTCCAGCGGCTCAGATTCAAGCCGGAGCAGGGTCTCGAAGTGGTGGTCAAGGGACGCATCACCACCTATCCCGGCAAATCCACTTATCAGATCGTGATCGACGATCTCGAGCCGGCCGGTATCGGCGCGCTGATGGCGCTGCTCGAAGAGCGCAAGAAGATGCTCGCCGCCGAAGGCCTGTTCGACGAGGCGCGCAAGCGACCGCTGCCGTATCTGCCGCGCATCGTCGGCGTTGTCACCTCGCCGACCGGCGCCGTGATCCGCGACATTCTCCATCGGCTCTATGACCGCTTCCCCTGCCATGTGCTGGTGTGGCCGGTGCGGGTGCAGGGCGAGACCTGTGCCATCGAGGTGTCGGCAGCGATCGGCGGCTTCAATGCCTTGATCCTCGGCGGCCCGGTGCCGCGTCCCGATCTCATCATCGTCGCCCGCGGCGGCGGCAGCCTCGAAGATCTCTGGGGCTTCAACGAGGAGGCCGTGGCCCGCGCCGTGGCCGCAAGCACCATCCCGTTGATCTCCGCGGTCGGGCACGAGACCGATTGGACCATCATCGACATGGTCGCCGATTGGCGGGCGCCGACGCCGACGGCTGCCGCCGAGCGCGCCGTTCCGGTCCGCGCCGAACTCCACATCCAGGTCACGAGCTTCGGCGTGCGCGGCGCGAGCTGCCTCCGGCGGCTGATGGAGGGGCAGCGCAATTTGTTGCAGGCCTTCATTCGCGCGTTGCCGCGCAAGGCCGACATTCTCGCGCTGCCGCGCCAGCGCTTCGACGGCGCCGCAGCCCGGCTGCCGCGCGCGCTTCGTGCCAATGCCCACGCGCATCGTGTCGGGCTCGAGCGCTCGGCATCACGCCTTGGCCCGCATCTCCTTAGGAGCGCGTCCAAGGCGGGGCGCCATCGCCTGATCGCGCTTGACCGCTCCGGTAGCCGCGCGCTGTCAGGGCTCGTGGCGCGGTCGCGGCAGCGCCTCGACACCAAGACGCAACTTCTCGGCTCGCTCGGCTATCACAACGTGCTCGCGCGCGGCTTCACCTTGGTGCGCGACGCCGAAGGCCGCATGGTCCGCCGCGCCGCCGAGGTCAGCGCGCACGAGCGCCTGGACATCGAGTTCGCCGATGGCCATGTATCAGTCGAGGCCGAGGGCCGCGACCGCAAGCTGGCCGCGAGCCCGAAGCGGGCGCGAAAGCGCGACAGCGAAAATCAGGGCACATTGCTCTGAGTAGACTCGCTTCGTCGAACAGCCGACGCTATGGTGACGACATGATTTGCTTGAAGATGGGGCGCGTCTAAGCCGTGATGAACCGGTTCGAACGCAATCTTGGCTTCAAGGGCGAAGCCAAGCTGAAATATCTCGACGGCGAGGTCCAGGTGCTGACGCCCGGCGACTTCGTGCGCTGCGCCGTCACCGGCCGCACCATCCCGCTCGAGGAGCTCCGCTATTGGAGCGTCGAGCTGCAAGAGGCCTATGTCGACGCTGCGACCTCGCTGCAGCGCTTCATCGAGACGCACCCCGAACCTGTGGCCTAATTAGCGCTCCATTCGCGACCCTGAAGGGCAACGCTAGAATCTAAATTGCTTCTTCGTGCGTGCAGCCTCGGTTTCCATCTCGATGCACCCCTTTAGTATTGAATAGGAGCCCTCATCTCCGATGGCGCGGGCGACCTCGTCGCAATGCTCCTGAGCGTCAATTGGGAAAACATCCCAGTTACTCTTGAGGCTATCATACGCTTGTTGTTCCATCTCAAGACAGCCCTTATCAATCATGGCCGAATAAGCCCCAATAGCGGTTGCTACCTTTCGGCAATGTGCTTCGGGGTCGTATCGTGGGAGCGAAGACGCGCGCGCCGGGACGCTGCCGGCCAATCCGAGCACGAGCAGCACGACCATTGCTCGCATGGAGCCCTCCTGAGAAGGATCAAAGCATCCAGGGCTACTCTCTACAAGAGGGTGTTCCGAACTTCCCGCCGTTGTGGCTGACTTAACCAGAACGCCTCGAACTTTATCGAAGGACGGTGCTTTGAAGCGATGCTCCAGCCGATAGTTTGGAACTCGGAACTCTAGGCCGTCCGTTGCTTTTCGATGGTTTCCATCAAGACGCGCTTCAGTGCCGAGTCGGGAAACTCGATTCTGATCTGAAGCGGGCGTGAGCGGAACTTCAATTCGCTCAAGGCGGTGCCGTCGTCCTCCGGCAGCCGCACCCAGTCCTTCTCGGTGGTGACCAGCATGGCGTTGTTGCGTGTCGCCCATTTGAGCAACGCCTCGGCCTGGCGCTCGCGATAGGCGTGGTGATCGGGATAGGACCAGGTGTCGATGAGGCGTGCGCCGTGCTGCGACAGCGTCGCATAGAATTTCTTCGGATTGGCGATGCCGGCGAAGCCGATCACCGGCAGCACCCCGAGCCAGCGCGGATCGCCTTGCGGCACGAGCCGCGCCTTGAACACGGGCTTGCCCTTGGCCTCGAAGCGCTTGGCGAGGGCAGTGCCCCTGCCGCCGTCGCCGATGAGGAGCAGGGCGTCGGCGCGTTCGAGCTGCGGCTCGAGCGGGCCGCGCAACGGTCCGGCCGGCATGACGAGGCCGTTGCCGATTCCCGTCGCGGCGTCGGCGACGATCAGGGAGAGGTCCTTGGCGAGGCCTGGGTTCTGAAAGCCGTCATCCATGACGATGACCGTGGCGTCGGTGCCCTCGATCAATTTGGCGCCCGCGGCGCGATCCGCGGCGACGACGACAGGAGCGTGGGCCCGGAGCAGCAGGGTCTCATCGCCGACGTCGGCGGCGCTATGATCCTCGGTCACGAGCAGCGGGCCCTCGGTCTTGCCGCCGTAGCCGCGGGTGAGGAAATAGGGCCTCTCGCCCGCGGCCTTGAGCAGGAGGGCGACGGCGATCGCGGTCGGGGTCTTGCCGCCGCCGCCAGCGGTGAAATTGCCGATGCAGATCACCGGCAACCGCGAGCGGTAGGGCGTGACGCCGGCCGTCTTAGATTCGGCCATGCGGCCGTAAATCGTGGCGAGCGGGGTGAGCGCCGCGGCCAGCGGCCCCCGGCTGCGGTACCACCAGAACGGAGGTCTAAGATGCATGCTGCAGCGTGGCCTTTGGCGGCAGGAAGCGCTCGAGTTGCTCGATGGTGCGCGGCAGCGCCCCGCCCATGCGCGCGATCGCGGTCTCGGCGCGAGCCATCATCTCGGCGCGCGCCTTGTCGTCCTCTAGCAGAGAAAGCACCGCCGAGGCGAGGGCCGGCGCATCGTTGACCTGGATCGCGCCGCGGGCCTCGAGCAGCTCCTCATAGGCGTCAGCGAAGTTCCGCCAGTGCGGCCCGGTCACCACCGCGGCCCCGAGCTTGATCGCCTCGACCGGGTTCTGGCCGCCATGAGGCACGAGCGAGCCGCCGACGAAGGCGACCGGCACGAGATTGTAGAACACGCCGAGCTCGCCGATGGTGTCGGCGATATAAATGTCGGTCGCGGGCTCGGGCAGCTTCCCCTCGGAGCGGAGCGCAACGGTGAACCCTGAGCTCGACAGAAGCTTCGCGATCAACGGCCCACGCTCGGGGTGCCGCGGCACGATCACGGTGAGGAGATCGGGGCGCTCTTCTTTGATGGAGCGGTGCGCCAGCGCCACCATGTCGTCTTCGCCGGGATGAGTGCTCGCCGCGAGCCATACCGTGCGCCCGGCAAACGCCGAGGCGAGCCGCTTGTGCCCGGCGAGATCGACCGGCGGCGGCGGCGCGTCGGCCTTGAGGTTGCCGACGCTGAGCGCGTTCGGCGCACCGAGCGCGGTAAAGCGCTGGGCGAGGCGATCGTTCTGGGCGAGCACGAGGTCGAAGGCCGAGAACAGCGGCCGGCTCAAGCCGGGGCGGGCGTGCCAGCGCCGGAACGACGTCGCCGACATGCGGCCGTTGACGAGGACGATGGGAACGTCCTTCCCCTTCGCCTCGAGCAGGAGGTTCGGCCAGATCTCGGACTCGACGAAGACCGCAAGGTCCGGCTGCCAATGGGAGAGAAACCGCCGCACATAATCCTGGTTGTCGAGCGGCACGTATTGATGGATCGCGCCCTTTGGCAGCCGTTCTCTCGCGAGCTTCGCCGAGGTCACGGTGCCCGTGGTGAGCAGGATGCGCGCCTGCGGATGCTCGCCGGCGATGGCCTCGATCACCGGCAACACGGCATTGGTCTCGCCGACACTCGCGGCATGGAACCAAGCGAGGAAGCCTGGCGGCCGGGGCAGATCCGACTCGCCATAGCGCTCCATGCGCCGCGGCGCCTCTTCCTTGCCGCGGCGGGTGCGCCAGGCAAGCATCAGTGGTGCGAACGGCGCTGCAAGCCGCATCAGCAGGCGATAGGCGCGCAGCGTAAATCCAGGCGCAGCCTCTTTGCGTGGCGTCTCGGCAGACAATGGATCGGTGGCCCCCGCCAGGTGGTAGGCACGCGCCGTCGCCTGGTTCAGCCCGCGCTCAACGGCGAGACGGGCCTGTTCGAGTGCTGCAGCGTCAGCGTCGGGGGGCACCCTGATCGGTTCACCGACAACGATGCCGAGCGTCGAGAACGGCAGGTTGACGGTGAACCTGCTCCACGACTTGACGGCGAAGAACCGGCTGGTGGCCATGGCGCAAGGGACGATGGGGCGCCCGGAGAGACGCGCGATCATGATGATGCCGTCTCCAACCCTCCGCGCCGGTCCCGGGGCGAAGTCGGCGGTCATGGCCACCGTGGTGCCTTGCTGCAGCGCCTTGAGCGCGCCCCGAAACGCGACGGCGCCGCCGCGGTTACGGCGCCTTGGGCCCGCGCCGGCGCCTCTAATCAAGGTCATGCCGAACCGCTTCAGCACCGCCCCGATCAGTTCGGCATCGCCGTGACGAGCGACCATGGCGGCGACATCGGCCGGGCGGTCGGGTTTGATCTTCGGCAGCATGCCGAACTGACCATGCCACATGGCGAAGATCTGAGGATGCTCGGCGAACAGCTTGGCGTCCGTGTCGGGCGGATCGCGCCGAACCTTGCTCGTGGCATAGACGAGGCGGATATAGGCCGCCCCGATGCTGCTGCCTAACGCGACCACAGGCCCGGATGAGAGGAGCCGCTTCGCCATCCTCCTTCGCGCTTCGCCTAATTGCCTGCCATGGCGACCGCGCCGGCGTCGTCGGCGCTGGCGTCGTCGCTGCCGGAATCGGCGCTTCCGAGGTCGCCGTCGCCGTTGGCGGGACCTTGGCCGCCGTCAATGCCGAATTGTGTTCGGTGGAGGCGCGTGTAGAGGCCGCCCTTGGCCACCAGCTCGTCATGACGTCCGACCTCGATGATGCGGCCCTGATCGAGCACGCAGATCAGATCGGCCTTCTTCACCGTCGACAGCCGGTGCGCGATCATCAGCACCGTGCGGCCCTGCATCAAGCCTTCGAGCGCCAGTTGCACCTTGGCCTCGGCCTCGCTGTCGAGCGAGCTCGTCGGCTCGTCGAGAAGAAGGATCGGCGCGTCCTTGTAGATGGCCCGCGCGATGGCGATGCGCTGGCGCTCGCCGCCGGAGAGCAGCGCCCCGGCCTCGCCGACCCGGGTGTCGTAGCCTTTGGGTAAGCCCATGATGAAGTCGTGCGCGGCTGCCGCCTTGGCGGCGGCGATCACTTGCGCCTCGTCATCGGGCTTGGTGCCGTAGGCGATATTGGCGCGAATGGTGTCGTCGAACAGCACCGGATCCTGGGTCACGAGCGCGATGGCATCGCGAAGCGAGGCGATGGTGACGTGAGCGACATCCTGGCCGTCGATCAAGACACGGCCCTTCTGCGGGTCGAAGAAGCGGAGCGTGAGATTGACGAGGGTGCTCTTGCCCGAGCCCGAGGGGCCGACGAGCGCCACGGTGCGCCCTGGGGGCACGGCGAGGCTCACGCCTTTGAGCACCAGATTGTCGGCCTCGTAGGCGAACGAGATGTCGTCGAACTCGATCTCGCCGCGCTTTAGCTCGAGCGGCTTGGCATCGGCGTTCTCGATCAGCTTGGTCTCGCGATCGACAATGCCGAACACCCGGCTCGCCGCCGCCACGCCCTCTTGCAATTGCGTCTGCAACGTCGCGGCGCTCTTGAGCGGGCCGTAGATCAGGAGCGCCGAGGTCATGAAGCCCATGAACTGGCCGAGGCTGAGATCGCCACGCACGCCCTTGGTCCCCGCGAAATAGATGGCGAGCGCAAAGCCCAAACCGGTGAGCAGCTCGATCGACGGGCTCGACAGCGCCCGCGCCCGGGTGCCGCGCATGGTGAATTCGAGCGCGCGGTTGATGGTCGCCGCGGCGCGGCTTTCCTCGCGACCCTCCTGGCGATAGGCGCGGACCACGCGCATGCCGCGCAAGGTCTGGGTAATGAGCGCGGAGAGGTCGCCCGTCTCCTGGAGCGACTTCGTCGTCGACTTGCGCATCTTGCGGCGCTGGCGCCCGAGCAGGAACCAGGCGAAGGGCATGAACAGCAGGATCAGAAAGGCGAAGCGCGCATCCATGTAGAACATGGTGAACACGAGGATCACGACCTTGAGGTAGTTCTCGCCGAGCGTGACGATGGAGCGGCTCGCCGTCTGCCGGATCAGATTGGCGTCGTTGAGGAAGCCTGCCAGCAGTCGTCCGGAATGCACGGTCTGGATGAAGGAGAGATCGGCGCTGGCGAGCTTGCTGAACATCGAGATGCGGAGATCGGCGATGAAGCGGTGGCCGAGATAAGCGACGGTGACGTCAGCGACATACTCGGCGATCGCCTTGATGATGGTGACGACGACGATCGCCGCGGTCACCCAGTAGACCATCTCTTGGTTCTTGGCGACGAACACGTCGTCGGCGGTCTTCTGGATGATGAAGGGAATGGCGCCTGTCGTCGCCGCGGTCAGGATCATGGCGGCGGCGGCGAGCAAGAGCAGCCCGAGGCGAGGGCGCAAATGCTCGCGCCAGATGCGCATGACGACTTCGCCCGTGGTGTAATGGGCCTGAAGCTCGTCAGCTTTCCGCGTGACCGTTCTCGCGTCGCTAAACAATTGGTCTTTCAAAGGCTTCCCCGATTCCGCCGGCTTGAGCGCAGACGTCCGTCTCCCTGGGTCGTCGTTCTAGCACGCAAGGCGAGAGGGCTTTAAGGCGAAAAACCGAAGGCCTTGTGGCGCCTAGCCCTTTGCCCCCTGGCTTTCTTCCAACTCAGGCTCGAGCAGCCGGTGCAGATGCACGATGAAATAGCGGATATGGGCGTCGTCGACGCTCCGCTGCGCCGCTTCCCGCCAGGCTGAGAAAGCCTCCGCATAGTTCGGGTAGATACCGACGATGTCGAGGGCCTTGAGATCGCTGAACTCGATCTTGTCGAGGGAGGTCAACTCGCCGCCGAAGACAAGATGGAGAAGCTGCTTTTTGCCGGTCGTCCCAGCGTGTTTCGCTGCCATTGTCCCGTCCGCTGTTCTTGATCCACCGCTCAAGGACTAGCCGAAAACGGGCTCAGAGGTCTATCGGGCTTGTACGCGCGATCAGCTTCTCATGCAGCTCTGGCGGCGCGGCGACGAGGCTCGGAAAACGCGGCAGCGGCATGTTGAACCGCAAGCTGTGGCCGTGATGGTTGGTGACGACGCCGCCCGCCTCCTCGACGATCAGCACGCCGGCGGCAAGATCCCACTCGCTCTTGGCCGAGAGCGACAGGGTCGCGTCGGCGCGCCCTGCCGCGACGAGCGCGAGACGATAGGCGACCGAGTTGACCCAGCGCGACTGCACTCCGGGCCAAGGCTCCGCCCAGATGCGCTTCTTGAACAGGCCGCCGCTGGCGATGAACAGCGCGCCCTCGAGCTCGCTCCGGTCCGAGACCTTGATCGGCTTGC
>Ga0315553_10000939_pt1 | contig 25037 bp, 20 predicted proteins | sample SalMarSW160140MG_FD_203099 | JGI IMG/M metagenome (GOLD analysis project Ga0315553, IMG submission 203099) | Salt marsh sediment microbial communities from the Plum Island Ecosystem LTER, Massachusetts, United States - Salt Marsh Sediment SW1601-40 ... | reverse complement strand
CAGGGAGTGAGGATATGAGTATCTCATTTCCTCCAAACTCAGCCACTGAATATCCCACTTCTTTCAATACTTCTGCAACTTCGAGAATTTGCTCTATCGATACTGAATCGAGTCGGATCACTATTGGTTCAAGAAGCTCCTGTATCATTACTGATCCTGAGTTTACCTTATCTCTCAATTTCTCGTACAGAATTCGTTCATGAGCAGCATGTTGATCGATAATGACCAGCCCTTCTTCCATTTCTATGAGAAGATATAATCTACTAACTTGACCAATGACTCTGAATCTACCACCTAATCCTTCCACCTCATCTCTCATCAAAGATTTAGGCTGCAGAAGTCCTTCTTCAACAATAATGCTAGATTGCCTGCCTTCGACTTCTGCAGGCATTATTGTTTCTCTCTGTTTACTAATTGACGATTCTACAAATTCATCCAATGTCTGCGATACTGATTTTATTGATGGTTCAAGGGCATCTCGCACAACCGAGTGAAGAATTCTAATTAGAGTATCAATATTCTCGATTCTTACTTCTCGCTTCGTGGGATGTACATTCGCATCGACAAGTTCAACATCAACGTCGATATCTAATGCAAATATTGGATACCGCCCACTCATAAGAAGTGTAGAGTACGCCTCCTCTACTGCCAGACTAAGTCTTCTTTCTTCAATAGGTCGTTTCCGGATTGAGAGATATTCACGCTGTCTATTTCCCCTTGATAAGGGAGGTTGAACTAGAAACCCTCTGATATGTGTTGAATCTTCAGTATGATTTATTTCAATGAGTGATTTGACAATCTCTAAACCCCATAGTTCAAGAACTCTATCTCTCTTTGATTGATTCAAAGGAACATCTATCACTACGACTCCATCCCGAATGAACCTAAAGCCCACCTCATTTCGAATGATTGCATGTTTCATTATAATTTCATGAATTCTCTGAGCCTCTCTTGAGGGACTATCAAGATGTTTCCGTCGAGCAGGGATTCTTGAAAAGAGATTTGCCATTTCAATCGTTGTACCTTCTGGTCTGGAGATTTCCTTTCTCACAGGGGTTTCGCCTTGATTAGCAATTAGCTCAATTCCCAAACTTGATGTTGTTTGACGAGATCTAATTGATATATCTGCTACAGCTGCAACACTAGCAAGTGCTTCGCCTCTGAATCCATATGTATGTATTGAATCAATATCAGAACGCGATGTTATTTTACTAGTTGAATGACGCTGGATGCAAATCATGCAATCATCCGGATGTATTCCTATCCCATCATCCGAGACTTTGATGCTTTTAATCCCCCCTTCAAGAATTTCAATCTCAATGTTTTTTGCTTCTGCATCCAGTGAATTCTCAATTAATTCTTTCACAATAGATGAGGGATTCTCTATAACCTCACCAGCAGATATGAGTGAGACAAGGTCATCTGGTAGTATTCGTACCCTGCTCATTTTAACACCTCAACTTCTCGCTGCCACGTATTCTGCATTTCCACCGAGGAAAGTCATTTCGACAGATGCATCATTTATCTGCTGAGGTGGGATAGTCATAATATCTTTTGATAGAACGACGAAATCAGCACGTTTCCCAACAATTAAGCTACCAAGAGTCCTTTCTAGGAATGAGGCGTATGCACTCTCCATTGTATAACATCTAACTGCTTCCTCAACCGTGATTCTAACTCTATCATTCGGATGTGTTGTCGCAGACCAGATTCCATAGAGTGGCCCATAAGGCATTCCATCAGACCCAAAAGCGATTCGGGCTCCGTTATCTAAAGCAGTCCGGAACATATTCATTCCCCTAACAATTTCCTCATCGAATCTGGTTTCATATAGTCCACCGGTCTGCTGCCATTTTCCTACAAAGTTGGGTTGCATAGAGAGAATGAGCCCCAGACCTGCTGCACGTCGTATTTGCCATTCATTTATCATTTCTGCGTGCTCGATTCGATGTCTCTGTTCTCTAATCCGAGTTTTATCTGATATATCTTCAAACGAGGCGATCACCATTTCTATTGCAGCATCACCGATTGCATGTGTCACAGTCTGTATATCGTTCTCGATTGCCTGTCTGAGTATTTTACTATATTTTTTAGCATCCATTAACAACATGCCAGAGTTGTCTTTATCATCCCGATAGCTCTTTTGTACTGCTGCTGTACCAGCACCAATAGAACCATCTGTAAAAATCTTAATTCCTCCTATTTTAAGAAGCGGACTACCCATCACGGATGTTACACCAAGCTCTATAATGTGTTTCATTTGTTCCACCGGAGGATTGAGTACCATTCGCGTAGTTAACAGATTTTTTCTTTCAGCTTCACGCAGATACCTCAAGTAGCCCGCTGGTGCATTGTCAACTGCTGCAGTGATACCATGCTCATTCGCGATTTTGTTACCTGCAACTACACCTTCTAGAATTTCTTCGCTTGTAGGTTGAACAAGTTCAAATATCCCTTCAATGTCTTTGAGTACTCCTGAAGGTTGTCCTTTGTTGTCCTTTTCTACACCTTCTTGATCTAGTGGAATCTTGAGCTTTTCAAGACCCATAGTGTTCACAGTTACAAGATGTCCATCAATTCTAGTCATCATCATTGGATGTGAGGTACTGATTTCATCAAGATCTCTAGCTACTAGATATCTACGTTCAGTCCAATCACTTTCGTCCCAATAATAGCCTTTGACCCATTGACCTTCTGAATATCTATCTAAACTACTTGCGATTTTCTTTTTTGCCTCTTCAGCAGATTTTACCGTTGATAGGTCGATGTGATTTGATTTAATTCCAGAAGAAGTTAGGTGAGTATGTGCATCAATGAATCCAGGTAAAACCGTTTTTCCTCCAAGGTCTACTACTCTCTTTGCAGACGACACCAATTCCGCGATTTCTACTTCATCACCAATTGCCAGAATTTTGTAGCTCTTTACGGCCAATGCTGCAGCCTTTGGATTCAGCGGATCCATTGTATAGATATTCGCATTATAGACAATTAGGTCTGCTTCTATCTTCATACTATCTCGCACGCACCCGTTTTCAAACTATGATAAGTTATTTATCATTGTTGCCTTTACTATTCTATTTCTAGAATATAATTCGCCCGATGTAGTCTTATTGTTTTTTGACTTTCTCCCAATCTTCAAGGAAGCGTTTGATACCCACGTCAGTAAGACTGTGTCTGATCATTTTATCTAGAACTGCTGGAGGAATCGTTGCTATATCAGCTCCAAGAAGCGCTGCTTCATGAACATGTTCCGGATGGCGAATGCTCGCTACGATAACTTCTGTCGCATATCCATAATTCATGTAGATTTGAACTATATCTGCAATAAGCTGCATCCCTGGGTGACCAATGTCATCCAACCTACCGATAAACGGTGAAACAAATGTCGCTCCTGCTTTTGCAGCAAGTAGTGCTTGATTTGCACTGAAACAGAGAGTGACGTTGGTCTTGATGTCTTCATCAGCAAGCACTTTCACTGCCTTCAATCCTTCCCAAGTCATTGGAATTTTGATTGCTGCATTATCAATCCAGCCATTCAATTCTCTGGCTTCCTCCAACATACCCTCTGCATCCTCACTAACTACCTCGAGACTGATTGGACCTTCAACAAAAGATGCTATTTCATCTACTATCTTTCTGAAATCACGACCTTCTTTTGCTACCAGAGATGGATTTGTTGTTACACCATCAACCATTCCTCGTTCATGGGCTTTTCTAATATCTTCGACATTGGCAGTATCAATAAAGAACTTCATCGCACTCATCTCAATTATCTGTTGGTTCATATGAGGAATAGCGGAAGTATATTACATTGTCTGTATGTTTGATGATCACCAAGGAAGTTTCATCAGATTATTATAATTCTAGTTACTCGACGTTTGAATACATATTTCGCTGTTTCTTCTCATGTACAAAACCTTATAAGTATCAATACCGATATCGGTATTGATATCAATATTGATATTGAAAAAAAAACAACAAATAAAACGAGGAAAAAACAATGTGCGAATTTAGACACACACACTATGGTCATGGAAGACCCAATGGTCATAGATCTATGAGAAGAAGAACTGCCCGAGTACCTAAAGGATTACTGAGACACTATGTACTGAAACTACTTGATGAGAATCCTATGTCTGGCTCAGAAATAATGAGTACAATCTCAGCAAGAACAGAGAATAGATGGGAACCAAGTCCTGGTTCAGTTTATCCACTCCTTTCATGGCTGCTTGATTCTGGATTTACAAAAATATCCGAAGATCAAGATGTTGGAATAAAACGATATGGTCTCACAGATGAAGGCAAGAAGTTCTTAGAAGAGCATGATGAAAATCACCCGGACTTCGATCAGAGGATCTTGGATACGGGACCGCACTTTAGAGGTGATATGTCTCGATTTCCAAAAGAGGTCCGAGAATTGTTCAAGGATTTCCGAATTATACGACGCTCAAGCAGAAGGCTCCTTAGGCGTTTGGAGAAGGACTATTCGGAAGAAACTGTTGAAAAGGCAAAAGCCGCAATTGCAGAATTCATTGAAAAATTGGACCTCTTATCTGAATTTGATGAGTCCAAAGAATAAATCACCATACTTCAGGATGACTGAAGAATGGATAAGTGAGGGGATTAACCCCTCACAAAATAATATTCATTATAGATCCATCAATTTTACTGTAGCATCACCATCAATTACTATCTTATCATCCTGATTCGTGCATGTGGTCTTCATTGTAACACGTTGTTTTTCATCATCCAGCTTCACAACTTCCACTCTAGCTGTGATAATATCACCAATTCTGACTGGGGCAAGAAATCTCATGGTCTGGCCCAAGTATATTGTTCCAGGTCCTGGTAACTTCATGCCGATTGCAGTACTGATGTATGATGCTGAAAGGAGCCCATGTGCAATACGCCCATTAAACATAGTGGATTTAGCCCATTCCTCGTCAAAATGGAGTGGATTATAATCTCCTGTCAGATCACCAAAGGTCTTGACGTCTGCTTCGGTGATTACATGTGTAACCTCAGCGTACTGTCCCAATTCAATATCAGAGTATTTTGTAACCTTCATTGATATCTCTCTCAATCCAATTTTTTATCATCTGTCAGGATGTGCTCAATCTACAGGTCCCCATTTTATAGTCATTGCATTCCATGACCATCCAATCCCAGCAGCAGTCAGAACGACAACATCTCCGTCTTTGATCTTACCACTCTTGAGACCCTCCTCTAGTGACACAATCGAGTCATTTTGCCCCATATGTCCCCACTCATCGAAATATGTCGATTGTTCATAGGGGTGAACACCACACTCCTTGGCGACATACTCAAACGCACTTCTCTTCATCCTGATGAGACCAAGATAGTCAATATCCTCTCTTGAATATCCGCTCTTTTCAAGTGACTCATCAACAACCTTCAGGAAATTACTCATTGAGAGTCTGTCAAGTCGGTCCTTCAGACCTTCTGGATCTGTTACATCTAGATAGTGTAACCGTTGCTCAATGGTTTCGCAAGTAGCTGGCATCACTGTGCCTCCTGCTGGAACATACACATCCTCTGAAAACTGACCATCGGAGATGACGCTACCTTCAAGGATTACGTTATGTGGATAGTCATTTCGGAGAATCATTGCGACACCACTCGCTGCTAGGTCGTGCATGAAACGAGTCCGAATGTTGGTATAATCAATAAGGTCGCAGTTTCTGTATCCACTGCTAATTAAAACTCGATTGTATCCATGGGTCTGCATTAGCGACTTGGCAAGAATCATTGCTACTACGATTGTGCCACACCGTTGGTTGACATCGAAAGCCCACGCTCTGGTCGCACTAACTTCATTTTGGAACTTAATCGCATAGGTCTGCATGGGATGCTCAGCATAGACCTCTCCAGCCCATATCACCAAATCGATGTCCTCTACAGGATTAATACCTGCTCGTTCGATGGCAATCTTAGCTGCCTTTACGCCCATAGCAACGGTGTGATCATCAGGACCCGGTACTGATTTACTCAACATTCCCATCTTTGTCTTGATGATTTCCGCAGGAGTTCCAGAGTATTTTGAGATGTACTCCGCTGTATGTCTCTCTGAAGGTATATAGGTTCCAATCGCTTCAATACCAATTGCTTTCATGATTTATCCTCCAGTTCCCTTTTCAGAATCTTTCCCGCCGCACTCTTAGGTAGATCTTCACGAAATTCATAGTACTTGGGTATTTTGTAGCGTGCTAATTTCCCATCAAAATACTTTCTGATTTCATCTTCTGTCATCGACTCTCCTTCTCTTAGCACAATGAATGCTTTACCTACCTCACCCCATTTTTCGTCTGGAACTCCTATAACCGCTGATTCAGATATTTTTGGATGTTTGTATAGAATCTCCTCTATTTCAGTAGGGAATATGTTTTCCCCTCCACTGATGAACATGTCCTTCTTACGACCAACGATATAGTAGAATCCCTCACTATCTCGGAGGACTAAGTCTCCAGTATGAACCCATCCATCTGATGTGATTACTTTAGCTGTTTCCTCTGGTTCTTCCCAATATCCACTAAACATATGTGGTCCCCTAAGGAGTAGCTCACCTGCTTGTCCGTCTTTCACTGATTGATTTTTATCATCAACTATTCTCATATCACAGTGAAATACGGGAAATCCCACTGATGTTGGTCTTTCCTTAACAGCATCATCAGGCAGGTAGAAATTGTTTGGTCCCACCTCAGTAAGACCGTACCCCATCTTCAATATTTTTCCACGTTCCCAATATTTCTCCATTATGGCAACGGGACATGGAGCTCCGCCACTGATGAAAACTCGCACGCTACTAAAATCAGCTTGCTTGAACTTTGGTGATTGTGAAATCATATTGAACATTGTCGGCACTGCAATAACAAGAGTACATTTCTCACGTTCAATTACATTGAGGGTCTCTTCGGGATTGAAATCACCCATAATGATGCTTAATGCTCCAAAATGGTAGAATGGCATTAACAGCACATTGATACCACCAGTATGAAAGAGCGGAAATAGCAAGGGTTGAATGTCATTTGGTCGAAGACCCCATGATACAATCGTATTCACTGAATTCCAAAAAACTAATCTGTGAGATAAAACTGCACCCTTTGGTAATCCTGTCGTTCCACCAGTGAACACTATCAGATATGGATCGTCAATTGTTATGGTGGGACGCTCTACTGCGCTTGATGCTTTTCTTGTCATAAGTGAGGATACATCCGGGTCGGAATCAAACATCTTATGACCCATAACAACGACTTGTTTCTTTTCGAGAAATGGACGAATCTCTCTAAATTGGTCTCTTAGATCAGGATCATAAAATACTATGGAGGGATTTGTTTTCTTCAATAAATATTCGATCTCAGGTGTGGTCAGTCTTATATTGAATGGAGCCAGTATTGCCCCCACTTTTCCACAAGCAAAGAGTATGTCAAGAAAATCGAACCTATTCTTTGAGTATACTCCAACTCGGTCTCCTTTTTGTACCCCCGAATCAAGTAACACTCTTGCAACCTGATTTGCTCGTTTATCCATTATTTCGAAAGTGTATCTCTTATTCTGGATGTTGTCAACGATTGCTTCCCTTTTTGGAGTCAGCAACGCTCTTTTTCCAGTCCAATCTCCTATCCAAGACCAATCTTTCAGGTCCATAGTTAAGTCACCTATTGATTCAGGATGAAACATCATAAGTATTAGTGTTGTTGAAGACAAACTCAGAAGTCTTCTTAAGAATGCTGGTAGAAAAAGCATCTTCAATTTCATCCAAAACATATATTGGCCAGAACTGAATTCACCAAAGATAACTGACATTGGATATGCAATGTCAAAGAGATTCTGGAGGAAGTCGATTTGTCCTCAACAAATGAATACATCCTTAACACGAGTGGTTTGACCAAAAGATTCGGTGGACTAGTTGCTGTCAATGATGTAAGCCTTAATGTCGAAAGAGGTTCAATAAAAGCAATCATTGGTCCAAATGGTTCAGGAAAAACCACCTTTTTTAATCTGATTACAGGAGCACTTCCTCCTTCATCTGGAAAGATATATTTTGAAGGCCAAGATATCACTAGATTTTCAATGCATCAACGGACACGGCAAGGCATATCACGATCATATCAGATAACGAATATTTTTCCATATCAGACTACATTCGAAAATATCCGTTTAGCTGCTCAAGGTTGTAGTGGTTCAAGAGTGAATTTTCTTGGTATGTTAAAGAAAGCAGGCTCGTTCATCAATTTTCATGAGAAAGTAATTGAAATTGCTACAATAGTAGGTCTTGATCCTGCACGACTGTATATCCCAGCCACTTTGATCCCACATGCAGAACAAAGAAAGCTTGAAATCGCAATGGCTCTCGCCACGGATCCGAAACTTCTCTTACTTGACGAACCTGCGGCTGGAATGGCAATAGAAGAGATACCAGATGTTATTGATGCTATTTTGCGAGTCAAAGAATCCTATGGCGATCGACTAACGCTGTTGGTGGTTGAACACAAAATGGATATTGTTATGAAACTCAGTGAGGAAATTATTGTGCTTTCAGAAGGGAAAATTATCGCAAAAGGTCCTCCAAAAGAGATTCAAGAGAATGAACAAGTATTGACAGCTTATCTTGGTGGTACAGATGAAAAACTTGCTTGAAATACAAAATGCTCATGTATACATTGGGTCTTTCTATATTCTTCAAGGAATATCAATTGTTGTACCCAAGGGAGAAGTAACTCTATTATTGGGTAGGAACGGATCCGGTAAAACCACAACAATGAAGACAATACTTGGTATATATCCACCGAGAGAAGGAAAGATTGTTTTCAACGGTGAGGAGTTATCAAATCTACGCACCCATGAAATAGTCAACAAAGGAATCGGGTATGTTCCTGACACCAGAAGGATATTTGGAACATTGACGGTTGAACAAAATCTAATTGTGTCGATGCGGAAGGGAGGTCTTAAAGGTGATGTGCAGGAACGATTGGACTTCATTTTTGACCTGTTTCCTGACATGAAGAGATTCTACAAGCAGAGAGCAAGTGCTCTTTCAGGTGGTCAGCAGCAGATGCTAGCTGTGGCTCGTGCGTTGATGAATGATAACGATTTGCTACTTATAGACGAGCCCACAGAAGGCCTAAGTCCCCTCCTAGCCAAGAATCTCATCAATGCTCTTGGCCAACTGAAGGAGTTTGCTACTATCCTATTAATAGAACAGAACTTTCGAGCTGTGTCTAAGCTAGGTGATAACTACTACATTTTCGATGGTGGAAAAATCGTCCATGAAGGAGATAACATGACTGAGCTAATAGCTGACAAGGCACGTGTTGCGCAATATTTGGGGGTAAGCATCAAATGACCATGCAAAGAAAGAGATTCTCTCCTCGGGACTACTTGGAGGAAAACCCACAAGCTCGCAAAATATTGAGAATTGCACTGGTGATTGCACTCATAATAATAGGAGTTCTATCGGTTTTAGCTGCCATAAACATCTATTCATGGGATGGATTCGTTGTTAAAGCTAGCAAATCACTAGTTAATGGTCTTGCACTTAGCATGTTGCTCTTCTTGATGGTTTCAGGTTTCTTCTTAATCTTTGGTCTATGTGATGTAATCAATTTCGCACACGGTGCGTTCTTTATGTTGGGTGGTTTCATGGGTTTTACAATCTATCTCGCAACCGAGGCTATTTTCCTAGACCCAGCCCTACCGTTCTATTTTATCTTCGGAGCTAACCAATTTGCCATGTCAGTCACAGCTTTTATTGTGAGTGCCCTTGGAGCTACAGCAGTTATGGCTCTGATTGGTGGAGGAATAGAGTTCTTTACAATTCGGCGGCTTTACGGTAATCCTATTGCTCAGATACTGCTGACAGTTGGTTTTATGTTCATTATCACTCAGATTGCTGAGATTTTCTGGGGACCTTCACAGTTTTCCTATTTTATTATTCCCAATTCGCAAATAAACTACTTCTTCATCAGTGGTATATTTGATTTTGGCGGTGGGCTGCAATTTGCGGTTTACCGGATTTTCTTGATTTTTCTAGGGTTAGCAGTTGCTGGATTAATGTTTATAGGATTCAGAAAGACACGTATTGGACTCCAGATACAAGCAGGAATAGAAGATAAGGAGATGGTTGAAGCATTGGGGACTGATATCAGAAAATTGTTTACAATTGTGTTTATGTTGGGTGCAGGTCTTGCGGGACTATCAGGTGCTGTCCTAGTCCCATGGATTGGAGCGAACTCGGGTCATGGTCTCACATACCTCATATACGCATTTGTCATAGTTGTTGTTGGAGGCGCCCATTATGGTCGCTTTGAAGGGACTTTCTTTGGAGCACTTGTAGTCGGTCTATCAATTCAAATTACATCATATTTCATTCCATTTCTTGAGGACATTATCGTATTTATCATTATGGCGATTATTTTGATAATAAAACCAGGAGGATTGACAGGTCATGCTTAATGTAAGAACTATCGTAAGGAAACTGAAAGCAATTATCCATCGGATACCCTCCATACTGTCAAACAATAGAACAGTAATAGCTGTTCTTGCGTTTTTGTATCTACTCCCCTTGGGTACAGCAGCAGGTACGTCCCCTGTTCGAACTTTGCTCTTCCTCATTACTAAGATAATGATCTTTGGTCTTCTTGCAATGTCTTTTGATCTACAATTAGGACGTGCATCGCTTCTGAATTTCGGACATGTTGCACTTTTTGGTGTGGGCGCTTATTTCATGGCATATACGTTAGACGCAGATTTTCTCCCCCCACCCTTTAATCTCATAGCTGCGATTCCATTTCCCCTTTCATTAATTGTAGCAATGATGATTGGCGGTGGTCTCGGGTTCATAATGGGTCTGACAACGAGCCGCATGAGAGGCACAGCGTTTGCATTCATTGCTTTAGCGATTGCGATGTTTATCTATAATTTCTTCTCTGATAATTCTGATTTATCTGGGGGCGAGACAGGACTGACGTTACCAACTCCTGCTCTCATTAGGACTGCGCCTTTCTATCTGCTTTTTGTCATACTTGCATTTGTATTCCTTGCCGCATTTATTGGAATGGTCGTCCTTTACATAAAGAAGCAGACAGAATCTATCGGTCTAATTCTGGTTTCTCTAGTTATGGTACCCTTTACAGGTTTGCTATTGTTTTTCGGGACAAATGTCTTTGGACCTGTGTTAGTTTTCATTGCATTTCTTGGGATGATTCTTTTCTATCGGATTAAACAGAGTAAATCAACTAGTGATCCTCTTCAATATTCTGAGAACCAAACACTCACAGGGAAAGTAAAACCAGCAAATATCCTGACTACCTACGTATTACCTTTCATTATCATATTGATAGCCATCATTGGTTTGGTTGTAAGTTTTGGTACAAACATTGCTCAAATGATATCACTGTGGATCGAAGATAAATCCACTGTTTACTACACTATTCCAGTGCAATTCTATCTAGTATTGACTTGTCTAGTGATAGTCTATGTTTTCATAAGACGATTAATTGCATCACCATTTGGGAGAATGGTTATTGCGGTCGCTCAAAACGAAGAACGTGCTGAAGCTTTGGGCTATAATAGTTATCGTACTAAAATTGTTATACTTGTCATTAGTGGAGCAATTGCCGCCCTTGCGGGGGCGTTGTATGCACCATTCATTAGAATTATTGATCCGTCCACCGTATTAGGAGTTGAAGTTACAATCAGTGCAATGTTGTACACCATCATCGGAGGAATTGCTACACTACTTGGTCCAATACTCGGATCAGGAGTCGTAGTGTACTCTGAGTCAAATCTAGTGGATGTCATCAAGTACGGTCTAGGTCTACCTGGACAATTATGGTTGGTGGGGCTAGGAGTGATGTACATACTCATTGTCCTATTCATGCCTTTTGGTATCGTTGGTTCAACTGGGAGAAGGTTCGACTCTGTCAAAGGGAAACTACAACGAATGAAATTACGTCAATTTGAGTTTGGACTAAAAGATGCTGATTATTGGGTATTTGGATTACTTGGTGCAATGGGCATATTCCTATTGTTAACGGAAGATAGTGGAGTACTCCCTATTGCTATCGGAATATTTGGATTACTGGGGACAATTGGTTTTCTCCTATTGTTAATCTTTAGAAGGGAGATTTGGTCACGATTGAAATCTTCCAGTGGAAGGTTGAAATCGAGATCGATAACTTTCGGTGGAAGGATAAGATCGAGATTAAGAGGAAGGAAGTGATTGATTTGCCATATGCAACAATAGGAAACATCGATATTTATTACGAGATTCATGGACCACCTGACGCTCCACCTCTTGTGCTCATTGGAGGATGGGCTAGCTATCGCTGGATCTGGTTTCGACAAATTCCCGCATTTAAGGAAAAATACAGATGCGTAGTCTTTGATAATCGTGGAGCAGGAAGAAGTTCTAAGCCTGACTATCCATATACCATGGAAATGTTCGCTGATGACACTGTTGGTCTGATGGATTCACTGAAGATTGAAAACGCACATATTCTTGGGATTTCAATGGGAGGATTGATTGCGCAGCAAATTGCTATTTCCTATCCTGAAAAGATCCGAAGTTTGATTCTTGTGTCCACTCACTTTGGAGGACCCAATTCTATCCCAATGGATGATAAAACAATGGCTTTGCTAATTGCTCTTCCCACTGAAACAATCTCAAAAGAGCAAGCCCGAGATATGCGCTACAGAGCTACCTTCAGTCCACAATTCCTCCAAGAGAACAGGTCAGTGATGGAGCAGATAGATGAATGGGCAGAACGGCATCCTGCACCGTTGTATGCACAAGTGCATCAAAGTTCTGCGGTGGGTGGGTTCAATGCTGAATCGGAAGTGAAGCAAATATCAGCACCCACACTTATCATACACGGAGATAGTGATCGCGCTGTCCCAACTAGGAATAGTGAACTGTTAGCTGATAGTATATCCAACTCAAAATTGGTTCTTATAGAAGGCGGTTCACATTTTAGCATCATTGAGAAATACGAAGTGTTCAATAATGCTGTAATAAACTTCATAGACGAAGTGGAAAGGGGTTAGGCTACCCCTTATGGCAAGAAATGGTTAATCAAACTCGAAGGATGCTAGAATGGTTCGTTCAGCTGTAATAACAGGTTTGGGAATGTACGTGCCTGAGAAGATGTTGACAAATGAAGATATTGAGCATATGCTTGGCCGTCCTGGGACAGCAGATTGGTTGGTAAAGAACGTTGGAATCAGACAGCGTCATGTAATGGCTGAAGATGAGGTGACATCTGATCTCGCCGTGCATGCTAGTCGTGAAGCATTGGAAAATGCAGATGTAGATGCTGAAGACCTTGACCTAATCATTTTGAGTACTGACACACCGGACTATCTATCTCCCGCAACATCAGTAGTGGTTCAATACAAACTCGGAGCGAAGAATGCAGGTACTTTTGATGTCAATTGTGCTTGTGCAGGTCTGGTTACTTCTTTGGACATAGCCTCTCGTTACATTAGAACAGATTCTGATATCAATTCGGTTTTGGTGATTGGGGCATACGGAATGACCAAATTTGTTGATTGGACGGATCACTATACATGTACCTTGTTTGCTGATGCTGCAGGAGCTATGGTCTTACGAGCCAGCGAAGACAAAGAAGGATTCATTGCCTCAAAACTGATTGCGGATGGCTCTTTCCACGACCATTTAGGAATCTTCGTCGGAGGAACTTCAGAACCCCCAACTGTTGAAGCGATCCGGAACAATCGACATCATCTAGCGTTTCGTAAGCGCTTTCCTGCAGATACAAACCTTCAACACTGGCCAGCTATGACAAGAGATTGTGTATCAAAGGCGAATCTGTCCATCGATGATATCGATTGGATCTTCTTCACTCAAGTAAATATACGAACCATTGAGGCTGTTATGAAGGAACTAGGCATGCCGCTCGAAAAGACTCACAATGTCATGGATAAATGGGGATACACTGGTTCGGCTTGTATCGCATTAGCAATGTACGATGCCATTAAACAAGGAAAGATTCCACCTCCCGGACAAGGAAATGGGGAGAATATTGCTCTCTGCTCGTCAGGAGGAGGTTTCAACATGGCAGCGGCAGTACTGAGATGGTGGTAAGGGATTTTTATTACGGTTGAGACTGATAATATAAGAAGCGATTTTGCTTCTTTGTCAAGAACAGAATTCCTATCGAAGGGATGTCAATGGTTAATCAGTTTGATTATCTATCCAAGCGAAACATCTTCTCTCCCGAGGTCGAAGCATTAGTAGATGTAGAAACCGGGACACGATATTCGTATAGTGCGTTCAACAAACGAGCGAATAGAGTCGCAAACTTCCTCCAACAAGGGGTTGGATTTCAAAAAGGAGATCGTCTATGTATCCTCGCTCAAAATAGCCTGGAGTATTGGGAGGCATTTTTCGGATGCCAAAAGTGTGGAGGGATTTTCAGTCCGCTCAACTGGCGTCTGGTTGTTCGAGAGTTAGCTGGTCTGGTCGATGACCTTTCTCCTTCCGTACTATTCTTTGATTCCGACTTAGCTGCTGTTGCATCAGAGTTGAAACAAGAAGTCACTGTTAATCACTGGGTTTCATTGGATTCAAGAGGAACAGAACTGGATGGTTCTCTGAAATACGAGGATGTTCTGAGTAAAGTAGCAACAGATCCTCCAACACCTGTTGACCTCTCTTATGATGATCCGATGGGTATCGTTTTCACTGGTGGAACAACAGGACTACCAAAAGGTGCTATGATAACCTACAGACAGGTTGCGTTCAACACTCTTAGTACAATTAGAGATATACTTCCAGGTGATGTTTTTATTAATCATCTACCTTTGTTTCATGTCGGAGGACTGTATGTATATGCTATTCCGCTTTTCATTCTGGGAGGGAAAGTAATCCAGATGAAGAGATGGGATCTAGACACATTAGTGAGTGTGATCAATAAAGAGAATCCTAACTTCTTCTTTGCTGTTCCTACACAATATCGCATGCTGATGAACCATCCCGATTTTAAATCGATTGACTTCAGTAACGTTCGGTTTTTGACATCTGGAGGTGAGCCTCTACCCCTAGACATCATCAAGACCTACCGAGAAGCTCATGGAGTCAAATTCAAGCAGGGGTTTGGAATGACGGAAGTTGGACCAGGATGTTTTGCTCTTGACCCATGGGATGCTGAACGAAAGGTTGGTGGTATTGGTACTCCTAATTTCTTCATAGACGCAAAAGTGGTTGATCCTGAGACTGGAACGGATTGCAATGCGAATGAGGTCGGTGAACTTCTATTTAAAGGGCCCACAGTGACGATTGGTTACTGGAATCGACCAGAATTGAACAAGACACTCCTAGATGAAGCCGGTTGGTTTCGAACAGGTGATATGGTGTATTTTGATGAGGAAGGTTACTACTTTGTAGTTGATCGAGTAAAGGACATGTTCATTTCGGGAGGTGAAAACGTCTATCCTAGAGAAATTGAGAAGCTTTTAGAACAGTATCCAAAGATAGCTCAAGTACAGGTTATCGGTGTATCTGATCCCAAATGGGGAGAAGTCGGACGCGCTATTGTTGTTTTGAGATCAGGGCAAGAAGCTACGGAAGCAGAAATACTTGATTTTTGTAAAGGCGAATTAGCCAAATTCAAGATACCCAAATCAGTGGTTTTTGTGGACAGTTTTACAGATTACATTTCTGGAGCTGGGAAAATCTTGAAACGGAAATTAAGAGAGGACTTTGGAAAATAGGAGGATGAATCATGCCAATCAGAAAAATAAATGGAATCAATATCTACTATGAAATACACGGTCAAGGCGAACCTGTTATTTTTGGGAATGGTATCTTCTCAAACACATTGGGATGGGTAAATCAACTCTCCACGTTTTCAAGAGAGTATCAGGTTATCCTCTATGACATGCGTGGACAAGGGCAAAGCGATAAACCGAAGGGTCCGTATTCCTTCGATATCCATGCAGACGATCAAATGGCTCTTCTCGAAGAACTTGGTATTTCTAAGGTTCATCATGTTGGAATCAGCTATGGCGCAGAATTAGGTATGGTCTTCGCATTGAAGTATCCAGATACACTGAAGAGCCTAGTTGTTTGCAGTGGTGTCTCGTTCGTGGGAACATTGCTCTATAAGATGTGTGAATTATGGAGATATGCCTGTGTGCTTGAGGACCCTGAGTTGTTCTATTATGCAACACTCCCCTTGAATTTTGGAGAAACTTTTCTTAAAGCGCAAGCTGCTATATTGGAACAAGCAAAGGCACGCTATGCTCAACTTGATTTTGCAGCACTAGTAAGGTTAATTGATTCATTCCTCATGCTAGACATTACGGAGCAATTACCAAAGATCAAAATACCTACCTGTGTCATTGCAGGTGAGAAAGACATTTTAAAACCAGCTCATCCCTATTCTAGCTTGATTCATGATAGTTTGTCTAATTCGGAAATGGTGATTGTCCGTGATTCAGGACATGCCATTACATTTGAAAAACCTGAGGAGTTCAACAGCATAGTTCTAGGGTTCTTACATAAACAATTCCTGTAATATACTCTTTAGAGTAACGCTGTTCTTTGGTTTTTTAATTTCCCAAGAGATAAATAGCAGGAACACTACTAAAAGTGGTTAGGCATAGAACATTCTATGTTCTTACTCTAACAGTATTCTTGAAAAAGAAGTATTGATTAGGGAGGATAGAAGATGAAAAAAAATAAAACAATATCTCTATCTCTGTCGCTGCTATTATTAGTATCCATCTTCCTACCTTGTTTATTTGTTACACCAGCTGTTTCACAAGTAACTCCGATTAAAATTGGAATTTTCACCCCTGAAACAACAGGTCTGACGGCTTATGCACCTTGGACAAAACAAGGCTTCGAGTTGGGAATGATATATGCAACTACGATGATGGGATATAACAATGAGAATAAGACTCAAGCGGGTCGACCCTATGAGCTTCATTATTATGATACACAAGGTTCAGTTGTCGAGGCAGCAACCAAAGCGGTAGAAGCTATCGAAACGGATGGCATTGACATTCTCGTCGGAGGAACTTCTAGTGCAGTTGCCGCAGCAATAGCACCTATTGCAGAAGATTACGAGAAGCTATATTTCATAACACCAGCTGCTGCTTCTTCGCTAACTGCAGCGGACTTTAATCCATACATTTTCCGTATCGCCAGAAATAACTGGCATGATGCCTATGCTGGGGTTACGTATGCTATGGATTACCTCAACTATACGAAATTTGCCTTTCTTGCTGCTGATTATTCCTTTGGATATGATGGCGTTGCATCAATGACGAGTGTAATAGAGGAGAAGGGAGGAGTGGTGATCACTAGCTTGTATGCCAATCTATTTGATAATGATTTCACTCAGGAGATTGATGCTCTCAAAGCTGCTGATGTAGTAAACGATATTGAGTATTTGTTTATTATTTGGGCTCTTGACTTCTCATATCTCTACAATGATTTATCAACATATGGTCTTGCAGCTGATATGGAAATTGCAGGAGCATGTATTGATATTCTTTCCATGAACACTATTGAAGCTAGTTTGACTCCTCCAGCTACCTATGAGAATTCTACCGGACTCTGTCTATATGGCTATGAACTACCAAACAATACGGTAAATGACTGGATGGTGGCTCAACATGTCACCAGAAACATCAAGCCAAATGGTCAATATGGACTTCAATATAGAGTTCCGGAACTTTTCACAGCAAGTGGGTTTGCTACGGCGCAATTCTTGGTAGATGTAACGAATGCAATCCCTGACCTCAATACTAATCTGATGATCAATTATCTCGAAAGTGGTATTACGATAGACACCCCGAAGGGACCAACATATTTGAGACCTGATGATCATCAAGGGCTTGCAGAGATGTATATCGCCAGAGCTGTGAATGATACACGCCCAGCGTCCGAAACATATAATCTCATCATTGCGGATTTGGTTAGAACCCTCGACCGTAACGAAGTTGCGCCTCCAATTGAATCAGGTTATACACCCGGCGGATTTGCACCAACGACAACAGGAACAACAACGGAAACAACAACGGAAACAACAACGGGACCAACAACGGGAACGACATCAGAAACAACATCAGAAACAACGCCAGTACCCACTGGATTTGATGTTCTCACTCTCACTTTGATAGTTGGTGGTGTTGGTGTAGTTCTAATCATTGTAATTGCTGTAATTTGGTTGCGGAAGAAGTAATGGTTCATCTTGAACCATTATTTTTTTCTTTTTTTTTTTCTCATATTCTTAGTTGATACTGGACAGATAATTTACTCTAGGTCCCTGAATTTGTAAATGGGCCTAAAATCAAATATCACAGCATTTGATGTTTCATGAAAAACTAATCTATGTCAGTAAGCGCAATGACATGGAGAGTCTGATGATCTGGATTAAGGATGAACATTAGACCATCCCATGCAAGATTTTCAAAAAAAGCGGAGATCTTCTTTAGTTCCAGCATCTCTACTGGAAGTATAAATCCCTTACTGACATCTTCACCACGAGTATCCTCTTGAATCCCCCAAAATATCATTAAGGACTTAGCATCGTTTTGTAACCTCTTTCTTTAGTTCTCTTCTATTATTGCAGTTTCAGCTTCACTCAAACTTGACCCGTACGAACTTCCAGTCTTAAGAATCCTGTAGAGCCCCTTTAGGGTATCACTGGGCTCTCGAAAAGGAAACATGCTGAAATCCCAGTCCACACTTGATTTCCACTTCCATTTCTCGTTCGCATATTCTGCAAACTGCTTGAAGAACAATCTATACTTATCCGGATTTTTGAAATCATAAGTTTCAAGTGATATATCAGATTCAATCTTATACTGAGCAACCACTACCTCCACTTCAACCTCTCTCACCAACTCATCTAGGACTTCATCAGTAATCTCTTCAATGAATGTGAACAAAAATTCATCTCCTAGTAAATTGATGCATCAGTTTTAAGCGCCATCTAGAATGGCTTTGAGTCTCCTTGTAGTATCCTCAATGTTATCCGTTTTGAAGACAGCAGAACCCGCTATGAAAAAATCAGCACCAGCTTTTCTAATCTCAGCGATATTCTCCATCTTGACGCCCCCATCTATTGCAATTCTAACCGAAGGTTTGTGCTCATCCAATAATTCTCGTAATTCTGTGATCTTGGTCATTACCGATGGGATAAAGCTCTGTCCTCCAAAACCCGGACATACGCTCATTAGCATAATTCTATCCAATAGGTCCAGAAGTGGAACGACGCTTGATATTGGTGTTGCAGGATTTAGAGTAATACCCGCCTTGCCTCCTAAGTCTGTAATCATTTGTACAGTCCTATAAACATCATAATCACCCTCAATATGAGGATAGAGTAGTTCAACCCCTGCATCCAAAAACCTAGGTATGTACTCCCTGGGTTTTGTGATCATTAGGTGTGCGTCTAAGGGAACATCAGTGATTCTCTTCATAGTCTTAGCAATCCAAGGTCCGAAGCTAATGTTCGGTACAAAATGTGAGTCCATGATATCGAGGTGGAAATAATCTGCTCCACCACGTTCAGCTGCTTTCACGTCCTCCGCGAGATGCGCAAAGTCTGCGGATAGTATTGAAGGTGCAAGCATGGGTTTCATTAGAATCATCTCACAGAAATCGCCCCGATTATTTAAACAATATCACCAATCCTCATAATGCCACATTGTAGAATAGATAATATGACAATATAGTACTATTTGCAGTTTTTAAAGCCCTCTTAAAGGTTATTTAGGTATAAATGGCTCGAAAAACATTTTTTTGGTTTGGCATTTGAGATATTGCTTCATCTTCATTATATATAATCTAAAGAATTGTATATTGATGATTTACATGCAAGGATACAATGCCCGTTCAATGGAGTCTTCTAGATTTTTTCAAACAGATACAGAAATTTCTGAGATTGAAAAGGAGATTCTCTGGGTATTTGGGAAATCAATAATTGAATTTGAGTCAGTTCTTTATGTCAAGTTTCATACTCTTACAACTGAATTCATACTTAGTGAAGAGCAGTTACGTCTACATCTTATGAATTTGGAACAGAAAGGGTACGTGGCTTTTGCTTCCTTTATGGGTAAGCGATCATGGAGAAAGCTTTAGCTGCGTCACCATCACATAAAAAGCGCTAATTGAAAGCATCTTCTTCATTGGTTGTGGCCTATTCAGAGTTCGAATTATCATCAGATAAATCAGCTACAGAATTACCTGGGTCCTCAAGTATCTCGTCTAACTCCAATTATATGCTGCGAACTTAGTCCTCATCCTCTTCAAGTGAAACATGAATGTATTCATGTTCAGGTACAACAACTAAAAAGTGACTAGGAGGGGTCGAAATCTCGAACCCCTCCTTAAATTGGTCTAAGAACCTTTTCGTTTTCGCATGAATATTATGACCACTAGAAGGACAATACCTGCACCAACTACAACAGCTATGAGTAGAAGTGTATTGTCAGAAGGTGGTTCAGATGTTGATGAAGTAGTTGTTGATGTGTTAATTGACGTACTGATGCTTGTTGATGTACTGATTGTCGTAGATGGTTCGACGGTATAGGAGAAATATTCTCCACCATCAAGCACTTCAGTCATTTTTCCTGCAATATCTTCAGCTGTGATGAAATACTCCACAAAATCAACAGATGCCTGAGCAGGTATAGTTCCTGAGTAGATATTTCCATATATCAGATTCATTGTGACATTATACCATTCACCAGAGTTGACTCTATAATGGAGTGTTACATTAACTTGGCTCGAATCAATAACAGTAGCTGTAACTGTGACAGATTCAGAATATTCTGGCATCAATGGAGAATGTTGAATATTTTCAATCTCTGGAGCTACATCATTGTAGAGATAGACATCATCGAGAAGGAAACTGATTCTACCTCCGCTTTTCGATACAACATCAATTGATATACTAGCTAACTTCGTATCAGGCATGTCACCATAGATGGTTTTCATATCCTCATACAAATTTCTATGGAGGTTAAACCACACTCCCGTTTGATTGATGTTAGGGAGCAGGAAAAATCGGTCATCAAAACCATCCGCAGTTGTAGCTTCGCTACCATTTGCAAAAATGTATGCGTATGGATATTCTGAATCGGGATAAATCTCAATGTACACAATCTCATTATCTAGACCTGTAAAGTCTTCTAATCTCCAGTTAAGATATAGAAATGTTTCAGTCTGGATATTGATTGGTCGATATTCGAAATCAACTTCATACTGAACTGAGTCACCATCAGATACAGTAATATTCGCTGCTTTGGTACCATTGAGCGCTAAGTCAGTTACGACCATCTCGGGAGTACCATCGTAATCATCTAAATTCCAAGCACTGATTGGCTCACCAACATCACCTTGGTCTTCATAACCCATGTCATTTAATGCTGGCAACGAGAGAACGAAATCGTCCAAGAGAATTTCTGATCTGATACCTTTTCCATGTCCCAAAAACTCAAACTCAATTTCTATTATTATAAAGTCATCAGTTTGATTGAAAGAGGCGATGTCTGAGAAAACACTCCTTTCGAAATAATTCCATTGACCCAGCGTATTGAAGTCTGTAGCATTGATGAAATGATAATTACCATCAGGTGTCCATGGGTATGAGCCTTCAAAATAGAGGAAATACACAACTCCAAATTCAGAACCACTTGAATTTCTTCCATTAATGTATATGTAACCATAACTAGTACCAGTGAGTACTTGCCATTCATCAAGCTTCCACCTAAAGCTGAGAGTATCTGGATTCAATGCAGAAGCCCTTCTCTCTGGATTAGTTGTCCAATACGCCTTACTCTCATTACCATTAGAGATTGTAGTTGCATTTAGTGACCATAACCCTTCAATTCGGTCTGTGCACTGAGAGATGTCTGCTGGGTCAGAATGACTCCTTGTCCAACTTCCGCTTTCAAAATCACCATATAAACTCAGAACACTGTTGTTAGTCATAATTAAATTGTCAGCAAAGGTTCTGGAATAAGATTGGGTTTTACTCGTCAAACTCAACTCTACGCGTCTAATAGCATCCGGTTCGGTTGAATAAACCTCAATCCAATCAGCTGTAACGTTCCTTGAAAATGTGTTCCAACTTTTAGCTGGTCCATCAATTTTGAAAAATCCTCGATAGCTTGTATTCGTAAGGCTTGTATCCCAGCTACCCAGGTAATAGACCAACCTTTTGGTGAATTGGGATATCATACCCTGTGGATATACTATGAAGCAGAATGCGTCATTATCAATTGAGGATGGCAACTCATCTATGTACCAATCGAGTTGAAATGTGAGATTCAACATGTTGTTCCATCCAGATGGATATGTATATGCGAAACTAGTTGCTTCATGATTCGGATCTAATGCCTTTGCTTGCAGCCCCATTGACCGTAAACCTTCATTCACAGGCCAAGGTGAAGTTGCATACCATGCCCATTCTTCTTGAGTTCTATCACCATAATAACCTGGAAGATATGCCGGTGTATGAGGATCATTCCATAACTCAAAACCAGGATTTTCAAAGTGGTTCATCTTCCATTCAACACGATCCAAATCCAATCCAGCTTGAGTAAAATTCGGTCGTTCAATTGATAGGTTGTTAATTTCCTGACTATTTCGATTAACATCAATTACAGTGCTAGTCAATGCCACAATATTAACCAGCATCGTAAGAATTAGTGCTAAGGCTAAACCCATTCTAACCTTTTTCATAATGACTCACTAAATCCACGACTATACAAATCCACTTATGGTTTTCCTTAGTTAGATTTGCTTTCACTAATGCTCTCGTCGTCGAAGCTCATCTCGAATCTCTCTTAATTCTAGAAGAGCATCAAATGGCGTCATTCGTTCTAGATCCATATGCTTCAAACGCTCGAGTATTGGGTCATCAATGGTGAGAAGCTCAAGACTTGTCTGAACAACATCCTCACTAATTCTATCATTCTCATTAATGGGCACCGAGCTTTCTCTCTCAAGTTTGAGGAGTAGTTGCTTTGCTCTCAAAACTACTTCTTCTGGAATTCCTGCTAGTGCAGCTACTTGCACACCATAGCTCTTGTCAGTGCCACCCTCTACAACTTTATGAAGGAACACTATTGAATCTCCTACTTCTTTGGCTAGAGTGTGTACATTCTTCACTCCATGGTGAGTTGATGCCATCTCAGTAAGATGATGGAAGTGTGTAGCAAATAAAGCGCGAGTTCTCATCATAGCAATTCGTTCTGCGACAGCCCAAGCTAGCGCCATGCCATCATATGTAGAAGTTCCCCTTCCAATTTCATCTAGTATAACTAGGCTTCTTTCAGTGGCATTGTTTAGAATATTAGCTGTTTCCAGCATCTCAACCATGAAGGTCGATTGCCTAGCTGTAAGATCATCAAATGCACCTACTCTTGTGAATATCCGATCAACTATTCCAATCTCAGCGCTTCGTGCAGGTACAAATGAGCCCATCTGGGCCATGAGTACAATTAGTGCTGCTTGTCGCATGTACGTACTCTTTCCTGCCATATTTGGTCCTGTTACAATGAGAAGTGTTGTATCTCCATCACCAATCTCTAGATCATTAGGAACAAACTCCCGGGGTCCGAGAATCATTTCCATAGAGGGGTGACGACCCTCAACAATTCGTATTTTTGTAGTATCAGTTAGTATTGGTTTTCGATACGACCTCTTTACAGCTACATCAGCAAGACTAACCAAAACATCGACGGCAGCAATCGCTGAAGCATTTGTTCTAAGGGTTTCAACCACATCGCTCAGCATAGCTCTGAGTCTTTCATAGATCTCAAATTCGACCTTATTGATTCGCTCCTCTCCTGCTAGGACTGTCGCTTCTTTTTCCTTCAAATCAGGTGTGATGAATCGTTCTGCATTTGTTAGAGTCTGTTTCCTTTCGTAATCGTCTGGCACTAAGTGGAGGTTTGCTTTCGTAACTTCAATGTAATATCCGAAGACTTTGTTATATCCAACGCGTAATGATTTGATTCCGGATCGATTTCTCTCTCTGACTTGAAGTGACGCAATCCATTTTTTATCTACGGCGATAGATGATTTGAGCTTGTCGAGTTCATCGTCAAATCCATCACGTATCATACCTCCATCATGAACAGAAACAGGGGGGTCATTAAGAATAGCATTATTCAGAGTTTTAGCTAAGTCGTTTAAAGGGTTCATTGAATTCCCTGATCCAATCAATAGCTCTGATTTGCATGTCTTGAGAGATGATTTGATGTCGGGGAGTTTCGATAATGTGGTCCTAAGGGCAATAAGGTCTCTTGCATTTGAAGTCCCAAAGACAATCCTACTAGTCGTTCTCTCTAAATCCCCAAGATTCTTGAGTGCTTTTGCAATCTCCTGTCGTGCAATAGCTGTCCTCGCTAATTCATCTACTGCATCAAGTCGATGGTTTATTTTCTTGATTTCCATCAGTGGTTGGAGAATCCATCTCTTCAATAGACGTTTTCCCATTGGGGTTTCAGTATTTGATAATACAGAGAGCAAAGTCCCTCTCATCGATCCGTCTCTGGCATTTTTAACAAGCTCTAGATTTCTCTGAGTCGTATTATCTACTACCATATGTGTACCCAATGTATAAGTCCGTAATGAAGATACATTCACAGTTCCCGTTTTATGAACGTCATAAAGATATGTAAGAATCGCTCCAACTGCGCCAACAGCGACTCTTTTCTCAGAGAGGCCAAACCCTTCTAGAGATGTGACTTTAAATTGCTCCTTTATTCGCTGTTCAGCTGCACGGGACGAAAAATCCAGTTCATTTCTAAATGTGATATGAATCCCCATACGTCCAATTTCTGAACAGACCTCCATTCTTTTCGAACAAGGTTCAGGTAGCAGAACTTCTGATGGTTTCAGTCGGCTTAACTCATTGAAAGTCTTTTCTTCATTCAGCTTCCCTTCAAATTCTGTAGCGATGAACTCGCCCGTAGAGATATCAATAACTGATATCCCAACTTTCCCTTCGTGCTCAACAAGTGCTACT
>Ga0315553_10000938_pt1 | contig 25043 bp, 24 predicted proteins | sample SalMarSW160140MG_FD_203099 | JGI IMG/M metagenome (GOLD analysis project Ga0315553, IMG submission 203099) | Salt marsh sediment microbial communities from the Plum Island Ecosystem LTER, Massachusetts, United States - Salt Marsh Sediment SW1601-40 ... | reverse complement strand
CTCCAACAGCGCAGTATGGTACCTAACAAAAACCCCTCGGTGTCTCATATGTAGTGAACGAGTACAAGGGGTTGACAAAGCGCCGGGGACAAACTACACTACGGGTGCGATCGCGGGGTGGAGCAGTCTGGTAGCTCGTCGGGCTCATAACCCGAAGGTCGGTAGTTCAAATCTACCCCCCGCTACCAATGAATTTTTTCTTTTTTTTAGAAGGGCCGAGGGATATCTCACTCGGCCCTATTTTCTATAAGACGCTGGGGAGCCTCCGGTTCCTCTTATATCCACCCCAAAAAAAGGCCCCTCCCTTTGCAGGGAGAGGCCCTGGTCGGACATGGACGTTGCCATTATCCACTACTTGTACACGCCATATTCCCTGGTGACGTCAACCATCGCCTTGACATTTTTCGGGTTTGCCTCATCAAAAAACGCCCCATTGGCCATGATAAAACCACCACCCTTGCCAGCAGTATCGATGATTTTCTTGCAGTAGGCTTTCACTTCATCGGCTGTGGCTAACTTCAACAGGGAGGAGGGCACGTTGCCGAGGAGGCACGCATTCTTACCCAATGTCTCCTTGGTCTTCGCCATATCTGACTGGTCAACCATCCATACCGTCTTGCCTTTCGGTATATCTTGGATAACCTTCAGACGCGATTCCCAATGCCCCTCAAGCGCAGGAAATGGTATGCATCCCCCCTCAACGAGGCCCCCTATGACTGCTTGAAGGGTAGGCCAGTAAAATTTCTTGAACTGCTCGTCGGAGAGGAAACCATCGGCACCTTTATGGAGCGGTATGAATATCATAGGATTTCCGGTCTGCTGCATCGCGCCTATTCCCATACCGATCATGATAGGGATGAGTGCCTCCATGGCTTTGAGAAGCTTATCGGGCTGCCGGTACATATCCGTCATGATCCCTCTCGTACCCCTCAGGGTATCGCCGATTACATCAAACGGCGCCTTGGTAAATCCGCCGAGGATATTCGCATATCCCAATGATGTCAGTTCACCATTTGAACCACCCATAACCGTCGCCCATTTCAGGGCTTCAGCCCCGGCCTCAAAAAGGGCCTTAAAGGTGTTCTGAACAGGGGGAAGTGCATAGGGGATATAATTAAAGGCAAGTCCATACATTTCGAGTGTGGCGGTGTGAGGGGCAAGCATTGTGAATCCCTCTAACGCTCCGAATACGCGCGGCAGGTAGAAGTTCCTGAAGTAAAACGACGGGTCCATCATCAAGAGATCATATTCCTCCGCCTTCATGTACTCCCCCTCATTGCACTGGTAGGAGTGCTCAGGTGCAACCCCGTGCCCCGGCCAGGAGTATAACTTGTAGTCAAGGATCTCATAGAACTTAGCCGGCCCCGGCCCTGCAGCGCCTATATGCAAATCCGGCTTAAATTCCAACATGAATTCCTTAAAGACCGCGGCGCATTTTTCGTAGTCATGCATGGCCTCTTCAATGGTCATCCCGGCATTAATAAAAGGAAACATACTCGGAAACAAAGCAATAGGTACTCTGTCCGGGGTCTTTTTCATCTGAACAGCATCCTTGATTCTGGTAATGATTGCCTTGTAGTTAGCCTCGGCTTCCGGGCTTTGAAACGGAAGATCGTTCCCATCAGGGAGTTTCGGCGTAAGCAGCTTTTGAAACTGCACCTCCTGCTTTTCGTCTGCCGTCATCTCATGCCATTGTTTTTCCATGATCTCACCCTCCTATCCAGCCCTTGGCCAGTGTAACTGCTTCCATGGCGTCTTTGCCGAAGGCATCCGCACCGGTATACTTCGTGACATGATCATCAATCTGACCACCACCGATCATGATCTTTACCTTATCCCGAAGTCCAGCCTTCGCGATCGCATCAACCGTCTCCTTCATGGAATCAAATGCCAAGGTCAAAAAGCCGCTCAGTCCAACCACCGTACTACCGGTTTCTTTGACGGCATCAACGAATTTCTGCACCGGCACATCAATGCCCAGGTCCGTAACTTCAAAGCCATTGACATCGAGCATAAAAACCACCAGGTCCTTCCCAATGTCATGAATATCACCGGCCACGGTCCCCACAACGACCTTGCCCAGACGCTTGGCCTCCTTACCTGCCCCCGCCTTGAGCTTGGGCTCAAGCTTTTGGACGACGCCCTTGAGGATCTCCCCGGAAAAAACCAGGTCCGGGATGAAGTACTCACCCTTGGAAAATCTCTCGCCAACAATATTCATCCCTTCCTTGGTCTCCTCTAACAGTTCCTCAGCAGCCGTCCCCTCCCCCAGGGCCTTATCAACATATGCTAAGGCCTCGGGCTCCTTCAAATCCGATAACAATTGCGCCAATTTCCCTGCCATAGCTACATCCTCCTTTCAACTATTTATGAACACTTTAAAAATCGTTTCCACCTGAAAAAAAGATGGTGTGACACCTAAAAGCCTTATTTCGTCACGCAAAACTTTCGATAATAATCTCAGCTGCAAGCCGAGCGCCGATCCCCGGAACGAGACCGCACTTTTCAAAGCCCTGCGCCTTTGCGAAGGCCTCCATATTCTCTGCGCTGGCTGCAGGATCCATATAACGTCCAAATATCACGCTTTCTTGTATCGAAGGGCATAGTACAGAACCTACTTCCTCTTCGAAGCGGGGCATAAATTGTCGGGCAGCAAATATCGTTGCGCCCGTCGCTTCATCATCCAGCACGTCATCACTGCCAAAATAGAGTCCAAGGGCAATCAGGCCACCGGTTACGCCTCCACACATCCAACCGGTCCCACCGAAACCAGGAAATGGTGATAAGGCTGTAATAATCTCCATATTGCCCAGCCCAAATTCTTCCATGACAGCAAGAGCAGTCCCCTTGGGACAATTATGGGCAATAAAATTATATTCTTCTCCTCGCCGTTGAACGCGATCGAGGATTTGATCCTTGTTGGCCAGCATCTCTTTGGGGTCAAGTTTCTTTTTGGGGATCCCCTCCTTAACCATTTTTTTAACTCTGGCCTCAATAGCCGGTACATCCCAGGCCCGTGCTGCCAGCTCGTCTACTCGTGCCTTGAGGGCCTCATAGTCTGCCATAAGCTACCTCCCTTCTCTGTATGTAATGAACAACCTGTACAAATCATATCAACAATGGTTTTCTTCTGTTTTTTCCACCGAGAAATATATTTCAATGCAGATAAGGCAACAACGTATCATCCCCCTGAAAGAGATTGCAAAATGTGTATGTGGACCCCGTCCCGCATGGTATCATCCGCTTTGAGTATCTGACCGTCAATAACAACTAATGCCCCTTGCTTTTCTGCGATTTCCAGATGGGCGAGGAGGTCCTTCACTGTCCCCCCATCTGGAATCTCAACCTCAACACCCTGCGAATGCTGGTAACCAGGGCTTTGTTGGCTCAACGTCCCATATAATTTTACCTTTAACTTCATGTTGGATTCCCGTTAGAAGTCAAAGGTACTGTCCAGCTCCTCGTCACTGATGACAAAAACTGTGTTATGAGGGGGGAGGGGTTCCTTGTAGTAAAACTCGGGCAATCGATCGTCCTCGTTGGTAAACCCCGCTTTCTTGTTGAATTCCCGCTCTGCCTTTAACACCCTGGTACCCATGGCACCGGGGAAGTCATCCGGCCCAAACTCCGTGCCCAATTTGGCATTGAGCACCTTCAAAAATGCCTCGCCAGCCTCAGGGGTCAACAGGGATAAAAACGCTATCAAGCACACGCCCGTGCAGTCAAAGGCGGCCATAACGGTTTGCAAGAACCTGGAGGTCTCAACCTGTCCTTCCGGTTTCAATGGATCGAGCTCTTGTGTCAAATATAACCCAACGAGGTTTCCCGCCGTGTGATCAGCTCCCATGGGTGAGGTGGCAAAGGTAACACCATTGCCCAGCATGGCCCGCGGATCATACGCAGCCACCCCCTGCCCTTTGACCACGGGGACCCGGGCGTGATTAAAATGCTTACCCACAGCAGCGGGACCGTTCCCCATGACATTACCGAATGCGGTGCCCTTGGCAATCTCCTCCACCATCTCGATGGCCGCCTTACCGTCCCCAAACTTTTTATGGCCGGCATCCATGGCAACGGCAACGGCCACACCCGTGCTCATGGTGTCAACACCAATGTCATCACACAGAAAGTCCAACTGGGCAATGGTATCAAGATCAGTGATGCCGGTCATGCCGCCCATCGACCAGATGGTCTCATATTCCAAAGACCCGGTGACATACTTCCCCTTTGCATCCACAAATTCATTGGAGCAGTGGACGATGCACTGGGCACAGCCCATGTGGGTCGTATTCCCCCCCCGTTTCTTGATGAGTTCGGCCATGGCCTCTCCGCTAACATTCTCCCAACCATCCAATACTCCCTTGGTGGCATTGTAACTCGGAAAGGCGCCCATGGCATTGACAGGCGCCACCAGGGCCGCCGTACCAAGCTCGGGCATCACGTTACCGCTCATATGATCCGCTTTTATGGCCTTGGCAACATCCTTGGCCGCTTCAGTGAAGGCCTTCGGATCGGCTATGGCATCAGCACTCTTGCCCCCCTGATCGACGATGAGGGCCTTGAGCCCCTTGGCCCCCATCACCGCTCCCAAACCCCCACGAGCTGCAGCGCGACAGGGACGACCATCGATGTCAGAAGACTGTATGGAAGCTGCAGCCAACCTATATTCACCCGCAGGCCCGATGCACAGCACCGAGGTCTTCTCACCGTAGGTCTTAAGAATCTTTTCCACAAGCTGATACGTCCGCATCCCCTTGTACTCTTGTGCTGAGATAAGGCTTGCATTCCCCTCCTTGTCGATCCTGATGAAACTCAGTGCCCCTTGAGGCGCCTGTCCTTCGACAACAACTGCGGTAATGCCCAAACGACCTAATGCCACAGCAACGGTTCCCCCCACATTGCTCTCTTTGATTCCCCCAGTTAAAGGGCTCTTGGCCCCTATGGATATACGGCTCGTATTCACCAGAGATGTACCAGTTAAAAGGCCCGGCGCAAAAATGAGCTTGTTGTCCGTCCCCAGGGGATCGCACTGTGGCGGCACCTCCTCGTTGATCATGATTGAGGTAAGACCTCTGCCACCAAGCCCCTTGTATTGCTCTGGTACATCTTCAACACTAAGGGCTTTCGTGCTCATGTTCACTCGTATAAACTTCATACCCGGCCTCCTTTCATCGATTCCCCCAAATCTCCCCGTAAAGATTGCACGCACTCTTTACTGCACTTCACTCATCACACAACGTTATGCGAATGGACACTAACCCCTTGATAGCTGTACCACACTACATCCGCAACACCGGTTTGATCACCAGCCCCTGCTCCATATCTTCCACCGCCTTGTTTATGTCATCGAATGGATAAAACTGGATCATTTGGTCAAAAGGAAATTTCCCTTGCTTGTACAACTCAATAAGCTCGGGGATAAACTGATCCGGAATGGCATCGCCTCCGAGGATCCCCTTAATCGTCCGGCCGTTCATGATCAGATCCATGTCCAGGCTGACCTCCGTGCCCGGCGGCACAACCCCCAGGAGTCCACAAACCCCGAGGCGGGGCAGTACATCCACAGCCTGCCGAAATACCGCGGGATTACCGACACACTCAAGGGTGAAATTTGGCCCCCCACCGGTGATATCCTGGATCGCCTTAATCGGATCTCCCTTACTGGCGTTGACGGTATGCGTGGCGCCGAATTCTTTCGCCGCCTTCAGACGACCCTCATGGAGATCCACAGCAACAATGGGAGCACACTCGCACACAACCGCAGCAAGCACAGCACTCATCCCCACCGGACCGACACCAAATACGGCAATGGAATCCCCGGACTTGGCCTGAAGCGAATTCATAACCGCACCAGCACCGGTCATAACGCCGCACCCCAATGGTCCAAGAATCTCCAGGGAAACATCTTTCGTAACCTTGACGACGTTCCGTTCGTTAGCCAACGCGAAATCTGCAAAAGAAGACTGGTTGAAAAAATTGCCATGAATGGCCTGATCACCTTTTTTTAATGTCGTGCTACCATCCGGACGAGCACCGTGGAAATTGTGCAGGAAGAAATTCAGGCAATAGAGATACTTGCCGGCCTTGCATGCGGTGCATTCCCCACAGTAGTCCCAGCCTAATACCACATGATCACCCGGCTTTACCTTGGTTACCCGCTTCCCCACCTTTTCAACTACGCCGGCCCCTTCGTGCCCGAAGACACTCGGCGGCGGTGGAATCGGTAAATGCCCGTCCCGGGCTGCCAGATCCGTATGACATATGCCGGACGCAACAACCCGAACCAAAACCTCATCATCGTTCGGATCACTGAGATCAAGTTGCTCAATTGTGAACTTATCCGACTGCTTAAAAGTGACCGCGGCTTTGATTTCCATTTTTCCCTCCTGAGAATTTGGTTACCTACTTCCTCTTCCCCACAAAATGGTAAGCTCTTGATCCCCCTTCATTAATTTCTCGTTATGAGCATAGTTTGTCTTTTAAGGCACACGAAACCTCTTTACGTCAGCTCAATGCAAAAACAGGTAAGGACGTCGTTCATAGTCTCAAATTAGGTTACAGCGATTAGTGTATATCTTAATGGGGTTACGATACCACGAAATATATCGTTGCCTCTTACAACAAATAGTATACATTCAACGTTCTCCCTTGATGAAAGGAAGAGAGGTATAACATTTATATTCTCTAAACCGATCGTGCCTTGCTGAACCCTGTTTTTCGAAAGATATCTAGAGACCCAAATATGCCTTTTTTATGAGTTCTTTTTTGAGAAGCTTTCTGCCTTCGCCTGATAAGATAACTCGCCCATTTTCCAGCACGTATGCCCGATCAGCTAACTCCAGGGTCTGTCGGACATTCTGTTCGATCAATAAGATGGCAATGCCCTGATCGCGGAGCCCCTGTATGATCTCAAAAATCTCTTTCACCAACAGAGGTGACAGCCCATTTGATGGCTCATCAATGATGCACAACTTCGGCCGTGACATCAAACCCCGACCCATGGCCAACATCTGCTGCTCGCCACCACTTAATGTCCTGGCTAATTGCCCTCCTCGTTCTTGTAACATCGGAAAAAGCTGATAGACATGCTCAAGGGTTTCTTCCTTCTGTTTCCATGCGCGGGGAAGATACGCACCCATCTCTAAATTCTCATGCACCGACATATCAGGAAACAGTCTTCTGCCCTCGGGTATATGGCAAATACCCCGTTCCACTATGGAGTGCGGTGCCAGCCCACCTATGCTCTTGCCGAGAAATTTGATAGTCCCCGAAGCCGGGCGTAGCAAGCCGGATATCGTATTGATCAGAGTCGTTTTACCGGCGCCATTGGCACCAATAAAAGCGACTATTTCTTTCTTGACGACCTTTAAAGAAACGTCCCATAAGACTTGAACCTTACCATAAAACGTGTTGATCTTTTTCACATCCAGCATAAGCCTATTCTCCTAAGTATACCTCTATCACCTCTTTGCTGGTGGCGATCTCTTTCGGTTTCCCTTCGGCAATCTTTTCACCATGGTGAAGGACCATAATGCGTTCACACACGCTCATAATTGCTGTCATGACATGTTCAATCATGATGATGGTAATGCCCCTTTCTCGAATCCTGGTGACCAGTTCCATTGCCTCGCCTACCTCGGTGTGGGTTAACCCCGCCATCAGCTCGTCAAGCATTAAGAGCTCTGGTTTGGTGGCCAAGGCTCGGGCCACCTCGAGTCTCTTCTGGTTAGCCAGGGTCAGATCTTTGGCAGGAGCCATTATCATTTTTGATAAGCCAACAAATTCGAGGTATTCGGCGGCTTTCTGAGTTTTTTCCGCTGATGATATTTTGGCTGACATTCCAAAATGCAGGCCTAATATGACATTGCTTATAACAGGCAGATCGGGGAAAATCTTAACCGTTTGAAAGGTCCTTGCCACACCCATCCGGCAGATCTTATATGGCTTTAAGCCGGTGATGTTTTCGCCTTTAAATCTTATTGTCCCTGAGGTGGTAGTTAATGATGCAGATATCACATTAAACAGCGTTGTTTTACCAGCGCCATTGGGACCGATCAGGCCAAAGGCTTCACCCTTTTTGACGTGAAAGTCCACGTTTGATATGGCGGCCAGACCTCCAAAATACTTGGTTACTCCTTTACCTTCAAGTATTCGCATGTTTCCTCTCTGAAAATCGTTTCCATAATTTTTGTATCAAACCAACCAGTCCGTCTGGCAAGTATAGAATGGAAACCACTAATATGGCGCCGAAAATGAGCATATATAGTTCGGCGAACTTGGTTATCAGGAATTCTTCAAGGTAGGTAAAGATGGCCGATCCTATTACCGGACCGAAGAGCTGACCCATACCGCCGAATATGGCCATTAAAACCGGCATAAATGAGTAGAAGGGATTAAAGGCAATACCTGGATCTATGTAAGTCCATTTTGTTGCCATGACGCTCCCGGCAGCACCCATAAAGAAAGCACTGATGGCAAAGATGATCACCTTCACCATGACCACATTGACGCCGGTATGTTCGGCAGCCTCCTCTTCCTGGCCAATGCTCATCAGGGCTAGGCCGTATTTGGAACGCTTTATAATGGTGGCGGCGATCATCAACAGCACAAAAATGCCTAGCATATAGAGATAGATCGTGTTGTAATCAATGACCATGACGAATCTGCCGCGTGTGCCTGTAAAATGAATTTCATAGTAGTTCATAGCGTTCGAGATAAGCATAACGAGTCCAAACGTGAATACGGCGAAATAGATGCCCCTCAGCCTCAGGGTCAGGGCGCCGACAAGGAGGGCGAGAACGAAACTGGCCACCCCTCCGATAAGGACGACTACAGGAAAGGGTATTGCCTTTCCTATGATGGCCGAAGCATAAATGCCAACGCCAAAAAAGGCGGCAGGTGCCAGAGAGATATATCCGGTAGGACCGGAGAATATAACCCAGCTTACCGTTAAGATTACATACATGAGGATGCTGCTGAGCAGGATCACGGAATAACCCGGCTTATAAAGAGGCAGGGTCGCTAGAAGGATTAACAAAATAAGAAGAATCGCTCCTGTTATTAGATTTTGCTTTGTTTTTAACGTGGCAATATCCATTTCCCTATTTCCCCAAAATACCTTTCGGTCTCACTAAGAGCATGAGTGAGAAGATGAAATAGAAGACAACCAGGTATAGGCTCGGCTCTATTGTGGTTACTATGCTGCCTATAATACCTAATATGAAACCGCCGATAAAACTGCCGACGATACTCCCCATTCCGCCGAGGGTGACCACGATAATAGCAATTACCGTATATTCCAGACCCATGGTCGTTTGAATAGGGTAGCACATACTGAGGAGCGCCCCGGCAAAACCGGCCATTATGGCGCCAAACCCGAAACATAAGGCCAGGACCTGGTTGATGTTTACGCCCATGAGTCCAGCGGTCTTCGGGTCTTGGGCCGCCGCCCTGATCGCCTTACCCATGCGGGTAAAGGCCAGAAAGAGATAGAAAGCCGTGCCTATAATGACGGCATATACAAGAGTTACCAGGCGATTGGCGGCAAATACCGCTCCCCCGAAATTAACACCAACATTTAAATATGAGTATCCCTTAAAATCAGCGCCCCATATCAATATGGCAATATTTTGGATTATAAAAAGAAGGCCGAAAGTGGCCAACATGGATTTGCTCTCAAAGATATTCATGGACGGAGACGCATTCAGAAGGCTTCTGAAAAGTGTTTTGTGCAGAAAAAAGCCGATTAAAAAAATAAAAGGGCCGGAAATAACAAGGGAGATCAGCGGGTTTATGCCTGCCATTGTATACAGCATCCAGGTGGCAAAGGCCCCTAACATGATAAATTCACCGTGGGATATGTTAAACACTCTGGCGACACCATACTGCAGGCTCAGCCCCACGGCGATCAGGGCGTAGATGCCGCCCAACAGCAAACCCGCTATGACTACGTTAAGGAATGTTACAATCATTATAATAGCTTCCTAACTTTTATTAATATGAACAGGCTGTCCAAAGGGCACAGGATAACACATCTGAGAATATTTATCCAGAAGCATCTTATGTCTGCACCCTTTGCGACAGCCTGCTTACCATTACCGCTCTTCAACTCCTCACGTTAATGTCTACTTTGGTTTTGGCGCTGGGAAAGCCGGCTTGGGATATATGGGCGCTGCGGTGCGTTTCGGCCCGGGATCGATGACTTCAAATATCCCGTTTTGCCACTGCCCGACCTGACCCGCGTAACACTCCCTTGCCAGCATCTGGTTCTCAAACCAGGTCTTTCCAAGGATCGTCTTAAACTTCTTAGTAGCTATTGCTTTCCTTAGCTTCTTATGATCAAGGGAACCGGTCTCCAGGATAGCCTGCTCCAAAACCTCCAGAGCGGCCCAATAGACATCATGCCCCCACCAGTCAAGTTGCATTGGATTATTACCCGCCGCCAAGAAGTCTTCGACGAATTGTGCGTGAGCCGGGGAGGATTTGGCATTCCAGGCGCCTTCACCCATGATGCCCTCTATCACCTCATTACCGCCGCATACGGCTTTTATAACCTCGAAATTGCCACCAGGACCAAGAAACATGACTTTTGGGTTATAGCCGATCGCCTGTGCCGCCAAAACCGTGGGGAAGGTAACCGGTGGGTAGGTAAAGGAAAGGTAGGCATCCACATTAAGTCTCTGGGCCTCCTTCAGGATAGGCGATACGTCCTTGATATCCGGCGGTGTGCTCTTGATCATTCTTACCTCTATGCCCTTTTTGTTTAGTTCCTTAGCGGCCTCACCAGAATACTCTATGCCGTGGAGGTCCTCAATGAAATTAATGGCGACGGACTTAACACCCAATTCCTCAAAGACATCAGCCATAACCGGCATCTGGTAGTGGTTGGAAAACTCCAGGACCATGAAGAAATAGGGCACCGTGTCCATGATCTCACTGAGACTCGTCGCACCGCCCTCGGCACCTATGAGTACATACTCGTGCCTGTTGGCGACAGCACTGGCCGCGAAGAGGAAGGCCGTGCTGATGGGAGGAAATATTAAATCAACCTTGTCCTGCAAGATCAATTTATCCAGGAGTCTCGTCATGGTGCCCATATCGCTCTTATCATCATAGACGAGCATCTCGATCGGCAGTTTCTTCCCATACTCCTTTACATAGAGCCCACCCTCGGCGTTTTTCTTATTAACCCACATCTTATAGAGCGGCCCGAAGGCGTTTTCCTCAAAGAAGGCCAAGGGTCCTGAGAGAGATCTTGACGCACCAATAACGATTTTATCTTTATCTTTCGCCAGCACCGGCTGGACAGTCACAACAAGTGACGCAAGGAAACATAGAAACACCAGCAACGACATTATTTTGATCGTTCTCTTCATCTTAATTACCTCCTTAGGAAAATAGGTTTGTGATTAACCCTGTCCTCAAGGAACTATTTCGATTGAACCCTGACAAGGGAACCCTGAAAGACGCTTTGTGGTTCGCAATCGTTCTGGGCAAGCGCAATAATGACCATCCCCTTTACAAAGGATTCAATCCCACTCACTCCCTCCTTTTTATGTATGCAGCTCTCACCTCCTCTCCCTCTATTTCAAATTCCCGCTGTATGACTCTCCGTAACGCAGGCAAATAGGACCTTGTAAGTCTGTTCAAACCGAATTCCCTATTCTCATTATGATTTCTATGATTCCGACTCATCGCAACCTTACTCTTCAATCTTACAATTGTCAACCTGGCATCAGCTTCTCCTAACGCTCATCCCACGGTGGTGCAGGCATTGCTTCTAACCGTGCATACTCCAAAGGATAGACAATCTGTTGTTTGCCATTCCACCACTGGAATTCAGCCAGAGGAAACATTGCGATCCCCCGTTTGTCATAATCCACTGTGCCATTTACTGTCTCAAATACATTATCCAACACGGCACGGCGAATTTTCTCGCCATCCAATGTCCCTGCCTTCTCTATGGCCTGCCACAGGATCTGACAAAGGGCATAATAGAGGCCGATTCCCACGGAACGCTTTCCGAACTCATCGAAATAACGATTGCCCAACTCTTTCGCCCCCTTGAAGGGGTAATCCTCTGACCAGAATCCATCACAAAAGATATAGTCAGCATCTTTTCCCAGGGCCTGGTAGAACTCTGTCTCCCACGTGCCTTTCCATCCATGAAAGAATTTTACACTGAACTTATTCTGCTTCATCTGGCGCACCAGTGTTATTGCATCCGCCGTGTTAGCCATCAGAAGAATCGCGTCGACACCCGCTGCCTTGGCCCTAATAATCTGTGCGGTGAAATCCTTTGCCCCCACCATCATGCCCATAGATTCCCGTAGTGTGATTCTATATCCATATTTTTCAGCAAGTGCTATCCAGAGATCACCTAGCTGCTTACCGTCAAAGGTGTCTTCCTCAAAAACGGCCGGTTTCTGAGGGCGTTGCTTTTCAGACAGGGAATTCCAAACCTCGAATCCCAAGGCGCCTCCCTGGGCTATATCAAAGAAATACATGGTGCACCATTTGAAGTTATGCTTCAAGAAGTCAGAAACCCAGAGAACTGCGCCATGATAGTATATTCTATTTTTTTCTGCCGTAATCATGCCGGGGATCACGCCATGGGCCCCTGTGCAGCCACTCAAAAGGAGGTCAACTTTTGTTCGCTTAATCAGTTGCTCAACAACCGCAGCCGCCATCCCGGGATTGGTTTCATCATCCATTACAATGAGACGCACCGGAAGTTTCTTCCCGTACTCCACTACATAGATGCCGCCCATTTTGTTAATGTCTTCGACAGCCCGCTCATAGGCCCATTTCTGCTCCACTCCTGCGCTGGCCAAGGCCCCGCTTAAGGGAAGATGGCTGCCAATGAGGATTTCCTTCTTCTCCTCTCTCGCCAAAACCGGATGAACAAAAAAAACATTTAACAATATAGAAAGAAGACACACAAAAAAGAAGAACAGTTGCATAGTTCTTGTAATGATTACTACCTTTTGGTTTTCCTTAGTTATTATAGAGGTCTGCCATCAACCCACATCCGAACACACTACATACTTTGTACATTGTAGCAGCAAGGGCTGTGCCAAAAAGGGGTTGGCTCTCTAACCTACTGAGATAAAACTATTTTTAGGGGATGCCAAAAACGTGCGGCATTCAGTTTCTGTTACTTTTAGTAACACGATTTACCATGGAAATGAAGTTGCTCTTCTTTCTGAGGGAAAATAATTTAGAATTACAGGGTATTAAATAGTTGTTAAGAAAAGATGCGTCTTTTTTGTATCTGTTTATAAAAGAAACACATAAGGTTTGGGAAGCATCATTTCTATGAGCACAAGAGGAAAGCTTCAAAATCTGTATTGCTCTTCACATGCCAATTTTATAACGTTCCATCTTCTCATAGAGGGCTTTACGGCTGATTCTCAAGCAAGTGGCAGTTAATGTCTTATTACCATTACATTTTTGGAGAGTCTTCTCAATAAGTTCTCGTTCCATCTCCCTGATACTTATCCCTTCATCTGGTATGGTGAGATCAAATTTCTTGTCTCGATCAATCTGAGCGTGATCGCCATAATTTATTATCCTCTCCGGAAGATTCTTCAGGACGATATGTCTCCCTTTAGAGAGGATAATGGCCCTCGCAATACAATTTTCCAATTCTCTCACATTACCCGGCCAGTCATAATTCGCCAATGCCTCAATCGCCTCTGGATGAACGCCTTCTATCTTCCTCTCGTATTTCTTTCCAAAGTATGTGATAAAATGATTAACTAAAAGGGAAATATCGTCTCTCCTCTCTCGCAATGGTGGAAGGGTAATTGATATCACCTCAATACGATACAGGAGATCGCCTAAAAAGCGCCCTGCCGATATGTCTTCCTCTAAATCACGATTGGTGGCCGTAATCACTCGGACGTCGACCTTCCGAGTATCCTCGCTCCCTACTGGTTCAAATGTTCCTTCCTGCAGGAAACGAAGGAGCTTTGTCTGAAGATTCAAGCTCATGTGCCCGATCTCATCCAAGAAAAGGGTACCTTTGTTAGCCGTTTCAAGTCGGCCCCTTTTATTGGCGATTGCACCGGTAAAGGCCCCCTTGACATGCCCAAAAAGCTCCGCCTCCAACAAGCTATCAGTCAAAGCGGCCGAATTGATACATATCATAGGGCGATCATGCCTCCTGCTCAAGGAATGGATTGCTCGTGCGAGAAGTTCTTTGCCGGTTCCGGTTTCCCCCTTTATAAGAATCGGTACGTCCGTCGGGGCCACCGTCCGAATTATTTCAAAGATTTCCTGCATCTTCGGATCGACCCCGATTATTTCATGAAAATAGTCCTTTTCTCTGACTTCCCGTCGCAGCTCAGCCAATTCCTCGGAGATATTTTTTTCATGGATGGCCTTTTCCAGAACGATGCTCAATTCATGGTAGTTGACCGGTTTGATGAGATAATTAGTCACGCCTTCCTTCACGGCTTCAACCGCGGATTCAATGGTACCGTGCGCTGTCATGATAACATAGGGAATATCGACCTCTATGGCACTCATCTTGTGATACAGCTCTAATCCATCAACCCCCGGCATCTTGAGATCAGCAAGAACAACATCAATGTCCTTATGGCTTTCAAAGAGTTGCAGAGCTTCTTGAGCACTCTGTGCCGTGAACACATTATAGCCTTCATCCTCAAGATTCGCACTGATAACCTTTAAGGTGTTTATTTGATCATCAACGACTAGAATCTTTCTTTTCATCTCCAAACTCCCTGTCGGAATTATACCCTTCCAGAGGCAACTCAACAAGCACCGTGGTTCCTTCACCCTCCTTACTCAAGATCTGCATTGTGCCCCCATGACCTTCTATAATTCCCAGGCTGATAGGCAAGCCTAGACCAGTACCGGTCTCCTTTGTACTAAAAAAGGGATCAAAAATACTCCTAAGGTGCTCGTGCGAGATTCCTATCCCGTCATCTTTGACTTCGACCACAGCTTTTAAATGTGTAATACCCTTGCGGACATCTTTGTGTACAGCGGCTGATACCGTCAAAGTTCCTCCATCCGGCATGGCATGCACGGCATTGACAAAAAGATTTAAAAACACCTGTTCCATTTGATGAGGATCGATCTCCAGAAGGGGCAACGACGAGTTCACATGAAAGGAAACTGTAATCCCTTTATTCCTGAATTCTTCATCGAGGAGGTTCAGGGCATTTTGGAGCAATTCATTGCAATCCGTAGGCACCCGGTTGGGAGGGGATTGTTTGGCAAAGTATAGAAAATCGGTCACGAACTCGTTCAGCCTGTTTATCTCTTCCAGGATGAGGTGGGTATATTCATGGATCACAGAATCTTCTGGTCTGCGCTTCTGAAGATAGACAATAGCTCCTTTCATGGCATTCAATGGATTCCTAATCTCGTGTGCCACTCCTGCAGAGAGTCTTCCCAGAGAGATCAGTTTCTCAGAACGGATCAACTCGGTTTGGATCTTCCTCAGGTTTCTGACCATACGGTTAAAAGATCGGGTTAAGGTTCCGAGTTCGTCCCGTGATCTGACCGGAATTGCCTGCTTCAAATCACCACCAGCCATCTGTTCCGTGGCCACAACCAGCTGTTTTACCGGTTTTAATAATTGATAAGATAAAATACCTACCCCAGCCCCTGCAAAGATCAATATGGCCAAGACCAGTTCAAACACTCTTGCACGAATGGCCTTGGCCTCTCTTTTGAATTCCTCAATGGGAATACTCACGGCCAAGGACCATCCAGTTGCAGGCACATGCGCAAAAGCAGCTGCCTTTTCTCCAAAATCATCATAATACGTTCTCCACCCGGATTCACCCGTAATTATGTCAACTATGAATTCCCGCAGCCGTGGATCTTCATACTTTGTCAGATCGTACTCGTATGGCTCGATGAAAGGATGTGCAATTGTTCGTCCTGATTGATCCACCAAGAAGGCATATCCATTGTTTCCTATTCGGATGTCCTTCACTAACTCAATCACCTTGTCAAAATCTACGTCAATAACCAGCTCAACAATAGGGCGCCCATTGTCACTGTAAAGCACAGGCTTGGAAAAATGAACGATAAAACGTTGGTGCAAACCGGAATACGTGATCCTCGAGACACGGCATCCCTTTTCACCGTTACCAATAGACCCCCAAAAAGATGTTTCTGGCGATTGACTTGATACATCTTTATCGAGATCCTCCAACCGGGGAGTGAGGACCTCGCGGCCTATGGGATCGACAAGACGAAACTGAATATAATAGGGAGAGCGTGAACCAAAGTCTCGAAATATCCTCAAGATTTTTTCTCGATCATTTTCTTCATCTGCTTCAAGGGGAAATCTGTTTTTGTATCTAAGATCTCTGATGATAAACTCTGCCATGGTTTCCAAATCCCTACAGCAAGACTCAAAAATGGTATTAATCTCAGCGGCAACAGCTTTTGCTTGCAAGATTTGTTCTTCGCGTGAAAGGCGAGTAACACTATCGACTGAAGCTTGATATGAAAAATACCCGACTATCGCAATGGGAATACATACGAGTGGGAGAACAACCAGCAATAATTTGATGGTGATTGAAAAAGGAATTCGTATCGTGAAAGGCATCTTCATTGTATATATGAATACCCAAAAAATAAAAACGCTGCCAATGCAAGAGGGGAGCCAATCTCAATGTTAACTAACATTATATAACAATCCATCTAAATCGGTATACAGCCTTTATCTCACTCATATTCGCAAGGCCGCCATGTTATTATTTAACTGTAGCACACCCCTCTAAGAGTTGCAAAGAGTGAACCTCTAAACATTTGCAGTATGCTAAACCCCATCTTGAAGCAACAGTTTTTACCGGTTTGTGTAAGAAACGCATAAGGCTTGGGAACCACCCCTCCAAGGAGTACGAAAGATAATGCCAGAACCTGTATTGCTCTTCACACACCTACTAAAACGGGAGCTTTATACTCCTCAAGAATTGTAAGTCCTTGCTTGCAAAGCCCGTGAAACCCGTCATAGGCCAATATTTTTTCTTGACAAGCGCCTCATTATTAACTAAGGTCTTTTGAAACATTCCTACAAAAATCGATTAATCTAACAACATAAGCGTAGCTCCTTGGTGAAAGGAGGAAACCTTATGCCCGCAAATAAGATTGTGGTACATGACAAAGGCGGAAATGTCTTAAAGGGTACAACGGCTGATTTTCTCCCCAAAAAGCCTCTGTTTCATATTGCTGTTGGAGGAATCCGCGGCGAGGAAGTAAAGAAGATCTTTATGGATAATCTTAAAGCGATCTTCTTTGTAAAGGATTTCACTGGAAATAGAGATCACAAAGAAACAAAGGATTTTTCTGATCACCCCCCTTCAGGAAAGAAAATAAGAGCTATGTTTAAGGATGGGGAGATAGTTTCCGGACATACTCATGTCCTCAACTTAAATCAACCAGGGCTTTTTCTTTTCCCCGCCGACCCTCAGAGTAATAACGAGCGTATATTCATCGTCTTTTCATCACTCAGCACATTAGAAGTTGACGGCACCCTTGTAGACCTCCCTTATTAAAAACGAGATTCCAGGTCTTGGGAGTACCGTACCACCAACCTTATTTCATTCATAATGCACTACCACCTCTAGATTTCTCCCATTACCCAATGAAGAGGGCACACACCTGCTCTGTTGACAAGTTAGAGTATTCCTGATATGCATTATATAAATAGTAATAGTATAATCCATATTTAGGTGCCCTCGACGGAGGGTTAAAAAGGAATCCCGTTAAAAGCGGGAGCGGGCCCGCCTCTGTGAGCGCGGACGAAACCTGCAGAAGGCCACTGTTCCGTGAACGTGGGATGGGAAGGCGCAGGGAGTAGGATGATGCGCAAGCCAGAAAACTTGCCTAAATATGCTTCACGTAGAGGTCTTCGAAGGTAAGACTGTGAAGGACGAGATTTTGTTGAATCCCCGGTCGCCTTCAGAAGGCCGGGGATTTTTTAAGAAAACACTATAAAACTTTTGCTGGAGGCGCAATCCATGTGGACTTTCTTTATCAGGGGTGGACCCATTATGTACCCCTTGCTGATCTGCTCACTCATCTCCGTCACTATCATCGTGGAAAGAATCATCTTCTGGCTGAGCGCGAAGAAAGAGAGAGAACCTTTGTTGATCAGCGAGATGTTGCAATTGGCTGAAAAGGGGCACTATGAGAAGGCGGTCCAGCGGGCCAGGGGCTCCCGGGACTACATTGCCAGGGTGCTGCTGGAGGGTATCGTGCACCGAAACTACTCCCTCTCGCAGGCCCTGGAGATGGGGGCCGAGGAGGAGGTAAAGCGGATGAGAAAGAACCTCACCATCCTCGATACCATTATCACCCTGGCACCCCTCTTGGGAATCCTGGGTACGGTCATGGGGATCATTGATTCCTTCCACCTTCTTGGGGCAGCAGGGATTGAGAGTCCCCGGGTGGTCACCGAGGGAATCGCCCAAGCTCTTATCACTACGGCCACAGGTTTGGCCATCGCCATTATGACCTTGATACCATACAACTATTTCCTCTCCCGCATCGAGCGCACTGCACGGGAGATAGAGAAATTCGCCAACAGCCTGGAACTCACCTTCGAGCGACAAAGGAATAGCGCTATGGGTCTCAAACCTCGAAAGGTGAACACATGAGAATTAGGCGGGAGTTCTCGAGGAGGCCCCGGATTGAAATGATCCCCCTCATCGATGTGGTCTTTCTGCTCCTGGTCTTTTTCATCTATTCCATGTTCTCCATGACCATCCACCGGGGGCTTCCTGTAAACCTGCCCACAGCCTCCACCGCCACCGTGGATAAAAAAACCTTTATCACCATCACCCTTCAGCGGGATGGCCGACTCTTTCTGGAAGATCGAGAAATGAACATGCACACCCTCCCTGCCTCCCTTATAGAGCAGAGAAAGAAAAATCCTCAAGTGCAGGTCTACCTGCGAGCGGACAGGGAGGTAAGTTACCAGAGGGCGGTAGAGGTCATGGACCTGGTGCGGTCGGCAGGCATCAACAAGCTTGCTCTGGAGACCCATTGGAAAGAGAAATAAAAGGATTCATCATCGGTGCCCTCGTCTCCGGAAGTATCCACCTCGCTATCTTCTTCTCACCCCTCTCCCCAGCGCCCATCCTGCAGGTAAAAGAAATACCCGGATTTATTGAGATATCGCTGGGTGCCCCGCAACAGGCACCAGAAAAAGAGGTCTCAATGCCGGCAATGGAACCCACTCCCACTCGACAAAAGATCGATGCCACTCTGAGGGAATCCTCTCCTCAAGCTGAGGACCGGGTCAAGGACGCGGAGGTTGAGGATGATACCTCGGGGGAAAGCAAGCCAGACAGCAGCGGTGATTCCGCCCTGGCCATCCCGCAAGAGGGAAACCCCAAACCTCCTTACCCTGAGATCGCACGGCTCAGGGGATACGAGGGAACAGTGAGGCTCAAAGTGGAAGTGTTAGCCAGTGGGAAGGTGGGAAGCATAACAGTGCAGGAGTCATCGGGCTATGAGATACTGGACCGCAGTGCGCTAAAGACAGTGAAGGATTGGCACTTTCCTGCTCGATTCGGGACAGTGATCGTCCCGGTCACATTCCAATTAGAAGATTGATTACAAAAACACTCAGCGTCCAGCTATTAGTATCACTGAAAACCGATAACGGATTACTGTTCACTTAATCCTCCCCCGTAAGCGGCAAGATAACAGGTCTGCCACCCCTCGGGGTCTCCATAACCGTCACCGCAGTCCGATAAACTTCCTCGATCACTTCCTCAGTCAGTACGTCCATGGGAAGACCGATCCTGTGGAGCCGACCTTCATGGAGAAGGATGAGCCTGTCGCAGTAGAGGCCTGCGAGGGTGAGGTCGTGCAGGACAACCACGATGGTGAGGGATCGCTCCCGGTTTAACTGCCTCAATAGATCCATAATCTGGATCTGATGACCGATGTCGAGGTGGGCCGTCGGCTCGTCCAAGAACAACAAGCGGGGTTCCTGGGCAATGGCTCGTGCAACAAAGACGAGCTGCCGCTCGCCGCCGCTTAGTTCCTTCATTTCCCTTGTCCGCAGATGATCTATCCTCGTCAGCGCCATGGCCCTTTCAGCTACCTCCACATCCTTCTTGGTCTCCAGGAGCTGCAGTCTGCCCCAGTGGGGAATCCTCCCCCATAGGATAAATTCCTCCACAGAAAAGGGGGACACCCCCTCAGGTGCTTGCGTTACCACGGCCACTTTGGTTGCCAGATCCCTGCGAACCATACGCTGTATCCCCTTTCCTTCAAGGAGGATAGCCCCTTTTGTGAGAGGGAGGAAACCATTGATCGCGCGCATGAGGGTAGTCTTGCCTGAGCCATTGGGACCAATAACCCCCACAAACTCCCCCTTCTGCACCTCGAAGCCCACATCACACAGGACGATCCGCTTTCCGTAACCGCATGAAATTCCTTTGATCTCCAGCATCGATCCTTCCATCACAAAGAGGCCCCTCTCCTGCTCAGGGCATAGATAAAGAGACCCCCCCCGACAAGCCCTGTGATCACTCCGACGGGCAGCTCCGTAGGCGCCAAGACCACCCGTGCCAGGGTGTCACAGAGAATGAGAAAGATGGCCCCCGACAGATACGAGGTCACCAGGAGTATTCGATGATCACCTCCCACCACAAGGCGCATCAGATGGGGGACCACGAGTCCGACAAACCCTATGATCCCGGTCACCGATACACAGCAGCCCGTGATGAAAGAGGCCAGGAGAAAGAGGACCTTCTTGACCCGCTCCACCTCCACCCCCAGGTGGAAGGCCTCCTCCTCTCCCAGGGAGAGGGCATTGAGGTCTACCGCATAAAACAACGCGATGATCAACCCCACCAGGGAGATCAAGAGGATGGCCCGTATAAGGGAAGAATTGGGCTCCTGAAGGGAACCCATGATCCAGAAGATAATCCCGTGTAGATCCTCCACCTTCGTCAAGGCCATAATGAGCATGATCAAGGACGAAGCAATAAAGCTCACCATAACCCCGATAAGGAGGAGGCGGGAAAGTTTTATGATCCCTCCCCTAGTGCTGAGGTAATAGACAACAATCATGACTCCTACTGCCCCCAAAAATCCGCTGACGGGCAGAGAAAAAAGGCCGAGCCCTACGGCGCCGCCAGCAACCATATGCAGAGCTACCCCCAAGGCCGCCCCTCCGGAGATGCCCAGCGTATAGGGCTCCACCAAGGGGTTGCGAAACATACCTTGGAGGACCACCCCGGCTATGGCAAGCCCACCTCCCACAGCCAAACCGAGGAAGATGCGCGGCAGACGCACCTCAAAGAGAATGGCGTATTCAGGGGTCCCCCTCCCCTCGGTGAGTGCAAGCAAGACCTTTTGTAAGGGGATATGCACCGCCCCCACCCCGAGGGAGAAGAGGCCGACAGCTACCAGGAGTGCCGTCAGTAGAAAGATCCAAAACAACCACAGTGAACGTCTATTCAGTACCATGGAACAAATTCACCAACTCCTGCACCGTTTCGACAAAGCTGAGGGGGGTAGGGCTACAGAACCGATAGGGGTCCACCGTATAGATCTGATTGGTCTGCACGGCCTTGATGGTCGTGTACGTGGCCCATTGCCCTTTCTCCCTTTCACCGGCAATGCCCATCTTCGCGATGAGGATGATGTCAGGGTTTCTCTTAACCACCTCCTCACGACTGTAGACGCTTGTTTTTACCTCGTGAGCAATATTCACCCCACCGGCAAAGGCAACAAAATCGTCGATAAAAGAATCTCCCCCGGCAGCGACGAGGGGCTTTTCACCAATCTGGACGAAGACCTTCGGCCTGGGTAGCCCTTTCACCTTTCCTCTTATATGAGCTAATGCTCCCGTGGCCTGTTTGATGATCTCCTGAGCCTCCTGCTCTCTGCCCACCAAACGGGAGATCTCCAAGAAACCTGCGCAGAGCCCCTCGAAATCCTGAGGGGCTTGGAAGATCTCCACTCGCATGCCCAGATCCCGCAATTTTTGTATCTGCTTCTGGTCGGTGAGGGGAGATACGATCACCAGATCCGGTTGGAGACTCAGGACCTTCTCCAGATTCACCTCAACGACTGCCCCTACCCGCTCCTTGTTCTGAGCCTCAGGGGGCCTTTGACAATAGGTCGTGACGCCGACGATGCGATCCTGCACCCCTAAAAGATAGAGCTCCTCAGTTATATGGGGGACCACGGAGACTATCCTCTGGGGCTGGGGGGCCTTGGGCAAAGCAGGGGTATGCCCGAGAACAAACAAGAAGAAGGCGCAAGAAAGCGCTCCAGCATAGATATACTTTTTTGACCTCATGATTTCTGTCTCAAAGCAAAACTCAAGACATGTAAGAAGGCCATCATCCCCCTCCTGGTAACCCTTGTCTCACTGATGTCTATCCGCCTGCTGAAGATCGGCCCATCTACCACCAGGGTATGATATTCTCCGTTTTCGCCGCACACGTCAACTTCACTCTTTTCCATGTGCTCTATAAACTCTCCATCAACCTTCGCTCCAAGCCAGTGTTCATTCATGATATCGCTCCGCACCGCTACCACGATCGCCTCAAAACCCGCCTCGATAAGTATGCGTAAAAGATCTTTCCCTCCCATGCCCCAGAGGGGAAGGAGCGGGACGATCCCTGCCTCGGTGCAAACCCGTTCTGCCCATGCTCGATCATCGCGGAGGTAGAGAGCGCCGAAAACCCCACCCTCTATACCCTCCTGTTTCAAAGAAGTTAAAGCCTTGGTGAACTCCCTCTCGTAGGTATTCCATGAGGCCCGTCGCTGATCGAGAGGGATACCCACGGCCTGGGATTGGGCGCCGAGCAGCTCCCTACTCAAACGGTGAGAGCGGGAATAACTTCCAGTAGTGGTAACCATGGTCAGAAGCGACGCAACCTCATGCCCTTCCTGAATCGCCTTATAGCAGGCAAGGCAACTCTCTTTCCCTCCACTCCAGGAACAAAAGACCTTCACAGCACGGCCCCACAGATCCTGCAGTGCTTCTTTGCTCGGGGAAGACCGCCACCGCACCCTGGACATCGATCCTCGCCAGGCTGAGGTGGTGGGATATCCCCTACCTCTTCCCGGTAGATCTCGTAAAAATAGAGGTGTTCTTTACAGAGAAACTTCACGGGATACTGCTTTTGTTTCTCTGTAAACTCTTTATCAGTGATCTGCTTTGCAATTATACTCCGCAGGTTGGTCATCCCGGAACCCATCTCCAGGGGACGCTTCCCCTGCCAGATGAACTCAGGGGGGAGAAAGGGCTCAAAGGCCTTCCTAAGACACCACTTTCCCCATATCTGTCCCTTATCTTCTCTTATCTTTAATTCGCCCGGCACAGTCACGGCAAACTCCACAAAATCCGCATCCATAAAAGGCTGCTTGACCTCCAGACCGAAGTGTTTCCCTATCCTATTTGAACTAAAATTCAACGAGGGGCTTATCCTTCGGATATACCCTTCGAGATCCTCTAGCTCCTGCATATAGGGGTAGCCCCCGAAGAGTTCATCACCCCCGTCACCAGTCATGATAGAACTGAGCCCCTGTTTCTTCGCTTCCCTCATACCAAAATAGACGACCAGGTCATTGGGCAAGGCAGGGTCAAAGCTATCCAAGATCTTTACCACCGTCCCAAGGGCTGAAAGGGCCTCCTGTATGCCGATGGTGATAACCTGGCGGTCCAATTGTAAATCTCTCGCAAGGCTCGATCCATAATCAAGATCCTGCCCTTCGCCCTCAAAGGTTACTGATAGTGCTTTCGTCTGGGGGCACAAATAGGCCAGAATACCCGAATCGATCCCCCCGGAAAAGAGGAGACAGTCGCCCTGATTATTCCCAAGGGTTCCCCTGAGCTTCTCTCTGAGTTCAGTAAGTAGTCCTTCTTTCACCGCATCACATTACACACGCTAAAACTTGATACTCATCCCTCCTACCACATTCACCCCTGGTGAGGGATAGTAGTTTCTAGCCGCGGTTGCGGGATTGCATACTCCGTATTCATAATACTCCTCATCAAACATATTGTTTATCCCCACAAAGGCGGTGAGAAACCGCCAGGTGTAGGAGAGTTTGGCGTTCACCGTTATATAATCGTCGAGCTTGGGAACGACATTGGGTTGATCGCTGATAAAGCGCTGCTCGCTCACATAGGTAGCCCATACATTGAATTCAAGCCCTTCCAGAAAATCAATAAAATCAGGTGTAAGATCAAATCCAAAGCTCACCTTATGATTAGGAACGTGAGGAACTTCATTATACTCATACATTCCATCTCTGAAAGTGGCCTTTGTAAAGGTATAATTGGCCCACAGCCTGAGCCAGTCCCAGGGTTTTCCCTCGGCAGACACCTCAACCCCCAAGCGACTGGTCTTATCATAGTTCTGATTTTCCCCCACCCACATCATCCACATAGGATTCCATCTGGCCATAGGATTATAATAAATCTCATCCTCGAGTTCCATCCAGAAGAACGTGAGACCTGACCTGATGTCTTCGTTAAAGTAATGATCCACCCCTACCTCATACGTAATCCCCTCCTGGGGTTCCAAGAGCGTGTTCAGCCCGGTCCAGACAGAAAAGTACTCGTCTATTGCGGGATATCTGTACGATTTTGAGATTCTACCATAGACCTTGGAATTTTCCCAAAATAGATAAGTAAGACCCACATCCCAAGCATTCATAAAATCATTTTTTTCATCCAGAAAGGATGTCCAGGAAAAAAAGTAACTCGATCCCTCGAAATCATTTTTGATCTCCTCATAGCGATACCCACAGGAAAAGATCAAGTTCTTTAATATGGAGAAATCATCGTGGAAATAGAGCGCCCAGGTATTCCTTTCAACATCGGCTGTAGAGGATAGATACCCTCGTGTCGGATCTCCTCCCCCAACGGGGTTGGTATTCCAAGATTTAACATCCGAATTGGTATTGTAATAATCAAACCCCGCAATAAGCTTATTGTGGAAAACAAAAAAGTCTTTTTCCAATACCCATCTCGGCGTCACCCCAAATGTGGGGATGTCATATTTGGAAGAGCC
>Ga0315553_10000937_pt1 | contig 25051 bp, 23 predicted proteins | sample SalMarSW160140MG_FD_203099 | JGI IMG/M metagenome (GOLD analysis project Ga0315553, IMG submission 203099) | Salt marsh sediment microbial communities from the Plum Island Ecosystem LTER, Massachusetts, United States - Salt Marsh Sediment SW1601-40 ... | reverse complement strand
GGCTCTAATTTCTTGCGGATAAAGGGCTTCATAAGAATGTAATCTCCTTTAAAGCGGTCAAAATCGCAAATATCCGCTCATTGTTACTTGCTCTATCAATTGGATTGAAGAAGAAACCCTGGCGCTGTACTGAATAACCATTAGTGATCCCGTAGAGAATTTCGCCATCCAGAAATTCAACCTTTACTTTTTTACCGTAAACTTTTATTCCTTTAAAATCGTCGAAAGATTTCTTTAATGACGAATGGCCGTTTCCATTCAAGTCCTTGACAAAAAAGACCGCTTTGAGCACGTGCGTGTGCACGATAAACGGTCTATCTCCTTGTTCTGTTTTTATCATTAGATGGAATACTTCCTTATCCGGGTTAAAGTCGGTTGTATAGCCCCGGATAATTGCTCCATCAAGAAAACGTGCGACAACTTTATTTAACATGATCCATTCCTTTCTATATTTATATACAGCAGATACTCGACTTTATTCATTGTAAAGGGTTTTCGAGTTCGTGTTTTAATAGGCTTCATACCCTTATAATATGCAAATCATATGCCAGTCAAATGTTTTGAAATTTCAAGGATTTATAGATATTTCATGCACAAATCAACAGTTCTCTGCACAAAAATTGTGCAGTATTTTAGCTCTTCTGGTCTTTTTTGTTTTTTTAGTTACTCAATTACATAATTACTATTCTCTTACGAACACGAATAACGATTCACGAATACGATTTTATTTGGTCTTTTTAGTTATTGTGGTTTTTCTCTTTGCTCTTTACTCATTACGCCATACGCTTTTGCTGCTTACTGCCTACTTCTTAGTGTCTGCTGTCCGTTTACTCAGTTTATGCCGGTACATCGACCGGTCAGCAGTCGACAGTAATTTATATACTGTTTGTGGTTTTTCCGGGTTGTAATGAGCCCAGCCGATGCTCAGCCTGAGGGAGAAAGGCAAGCTTGTTTTTTTGTTGAATGAATCAAGGCTTGCCAGTAATCGAATATAAAGGTCTTGAGCACGGGTTTCCCCGGTTTCTGAGGTTAGTACAACGAATTCATCACCACCGATGCGGGCTATTATGTCGGATCTACGGAACGTCGCTTTAAGTATGTTAGTTGTTTCGATCAAAGCCCGGTCTCCGATCGCATGACCGAATTTATCGTTTATCGCTTTGAGATTATCGAGGTCGGTAAAAAGCAGGATCACCGCTTTTCTCTTGGATACGGCGATCTTTAATTGATGTTCGGCCAGGGTCATAAAACCGCGCCGGTTGTACAGTCCGGTAAGATCATCGACCAGAGAAAGAGCACGCAGCTGGTCTTCTTTCTGCTTACGCTCGGTAATGTCTTCGATCACACCATCTATCCATTTTACCTGACCTCTGTCATCAGACTGCGCGCGCGCATAGATCGATACCCATATTGGTTTTCCGTCTTTTTTCTCCATTAAAATTTCACGATTTTTAACGAATTTCTTACGCTTCAATTCTTTTATCAACCCGAGTCGATCCTTACGATCATGATATAATTCCTGAACCTTGATTTTCAGCAGCTCTTTCAATGATTTGTAGCCAAACATCTTGACCAGGGCAGGGTTAACCTGCACAAAATGGCCTTCAGGATCGCCCGTAGTTCGAAAGACACCGACATTTACGTTTTCAACGATCGTCCTGAATTTGATATCGATATCACGAAGAGCCAATTCCGCAGTTTTATGTTCAGTAATGTCCTGTGTAAGGATGACGATCTGCTCGACCTTTTTCCTTTTGTTCTGGATCGCATAATAATACTGTGATATCCACATCGTTGCGTTCGTCTTTTGATTGTGCACTTTGAGTTCAGGCAGGAATAATTCACCGCCGTGTTCAAAAATACGCCTGAATTTTGATATTTTGCCCTTGAGGTAAGGATATCTTTTGCTCAACGGCAGATACCTGGTTTTTCTGTCTTGTATCATGACCTGCCGCGTTGTAAGCCCCCATAATTTTTTCCAGGCTTTATTGACGAAGAGAAGATCTCCAAAGCGATCGCGGATAGAGATGCCGACCGGTGAATGGTCGAACAATGCGTGGTTAAGTACTTTACTTTTACGCAGCATTTCTTTGAGTTGTAGGTTCACGGTTTCGAGCTTACTAACGCGCTGGTTTGACCTACGCTGTTTTTTCTTTTTTAATCGATTCTTGCTTTTTCGTTTACTAGTTTTTTTCTTCATTACACGCTAAGGCTAGGTAATAATACACATATATTAAAAAAAAGTCAAGGGAAAATATCACCATATCAGTAAACCTCCTCACATCATAGACTTAAGTCTAATTATATCGATTTATTATAATTTGTCAACACCCATGTTGATTATTGTTTATTTCTTGTAGTCGCCCGATTCATCGGGTAATGTCTGATAAATCAGACGACTACAGTCTATTTTTGGTTTTTTTAATCTTTTTATTTACCTGATTTTCTGATAGCCTGATCTGCATGATCAAAACGTTTTTGTGTAAAATTACTTTAGATATATGGAACGAGGGCAGGCGATTTACCTATGTTTTTTCTAATATGAAAAATCGGTCAGATAACTCTATTTCAATAACATCTTGCATATACCTTCGACTGCTATCTTGCCGTCGGCAATCGCGGTTACTGCGTCGAGGTTACGATTAACAATGTCTCCACCGGCAAAGATACGGGCGATCGATGTCTGTCCATTTTCGTCGACGCGGACCTTGCCTCGATCAAATTGTAATTCGTCCTTAAGGACTTTTGGCAAATACGAGAAATCAGCCATCTGTCCGACCGCCTCGATGATCATATCGCCGTTAATCGTTTTATTTTTTTCTTCATAGAATGTCGGGGCAAATCTTCCTTGTTCATCGAACACGGATTTTACCGCCTTGCATTCGAGTCCGATAATTTTTTTGTTTTTTAATAGAATTTTTTTCGGACCCCATGATACATTGAACAAAACTCCTTCTTCTTTGGCTTCGGTGTGTTCTTCCTCGGTCGCCGGGATGATATCCCACGATTCAAGACAGACAATATTGACCGAGGTTTTCTCACCAGGATATTGCATGTGTTGTAATCTAACGCAGGTCCGGGCAACGTCCATTGCCACATTACCACCGCCGATAATAATGATATTTTTACCGACTTTGATTTTCTTGCCGGATTTGACCTTGGTCAGAAAATCAATGGCCTGGGGAGCCATTTGCTCGTTCTCGAGTTTGATGTACCTTCCTTTGCACATGCCGGTGCTGATGTATACGGCATCGGCATTATCATAGATGGCCTCGAATTTTATATCCTTGCCTACCTCGGTATTGAATTTAAATTTAACACCTAATGACTCTATATAGTGTATGTCCCGGTCAATAATATCCAACGGCAGCCGGTATTGCGGCGGTCCTATTCTCAGCATACCGCCGCCGCCGGGCAGGGAATCGTAGACAGTGACCCGATGACCTTTGAGTCTTAAGAAATGTGCGACTGTCAGACCGGATGCTCCAGCACCGATCACCGCGATTTTTTTAGCTGTATCCGAAGCGACTTTTGGCTTTAATGCCTCTCTGAAATCGACAACCTCATCAGCGACAAATCTCTTGAGCCATCTGATTGCCAGGGGCTTGCCGCGTATGCCAATAGAGCAGGCATCCTCGCAATGCTTCATGCATATCCTGCCGCATATTGAAGGGATCGGATTGTCTTCAAATACTTTTCTGAGCGATTCTTCGTAGTTGCCCTGGGCGATCGCTTTGATATAGTCTGATATTTTGAGGTGAGCCGGGCAGGCTTCTTCACAGAGCTTACACTCTAAGCAGCGCGCTGCTTCAGCCCGTGCTTTTTCCTCAGAATATCCCAAAACCATTTCAACAAAAGATTTTTTCCGATCGGCTGGTTCGATCACGTCCATGAAGACCCGTTCGGGTTCGAACAAAGCGAATTTTAGATCGGAAGTAAATCCTTCATAATCCTTTTTTCGGTGGGTGAGACTGGCTTTGAAAATAGAATATTTCTCAGCGGGTAAGAAGTGCTCATTATCTGATTTCTGATCTTTGGCAAGTAAGGTAAAACTTTTCGTGTCGAAGTGGATATGAAAATAATCTCTTGATAACCTCAGGCAGCCGGGCGGACATACATCGACACATAAACCGCAAAAACAGCACCGTCCATAATCGATTTGAGGGCGTTCATTTTTCTCGCCTGGTTTTGGCTTAATTCCAGGGATTTCGATCATGGTGATCGCCTCATTCGGGCATATGTCAAGGCAGTTGCCGCAGCCCGTACATTTTTCCCAATCGTTGAGATGGAGGCCCCGGTATCTTTCAGCCGGTTCCTTGGGTTCGAATGGGTATCTCAGTGTTTTCGGTTTTTTAAAAAGATATCTGATCGCTTTAAAAGGACTAAAGATATTTGGTTTGCCCATTCACTACCTCCTAGCGGTCTATCTCAGGAGCAACCACATACAGGCTTATCATAATGTTACCGACATCAGCGATACTGGCATTCTTCAGTAGCTTTTCCAAAATTACGAGTCCGTGCGTGTATGACGGTGTTCTGAAGTGCACCCGGTAAGGTTTGTCTCCGCCGTCGCTCACCAGGTAAAGCCCGAGTTCTCCCCGTGATGACTCGACTCTCACATATGCATCGCCCGGGGGAATGGTCCATTTGAACGGGTTGGGGATCCGGTTATATACTTCACCTTTGGGTAGATTATCAAGCAATTTGAATATCATGTGAACACTTTCGATCATTTCATCCCTGATTACCCATACCCGGGAATAGGCATCGCCATCTTCTCTTATCGGCACCTCAAAATCAACTTTCTGATAGGCAGCATACGGCTCAATTTTTCTGATATCGGATTTTAATCCGGTAGCGCGTATTACCTGGCCGACCCCACCCATTTTTATCGCTTCTGCTTGCGTGATTTTGCCGATATCTTTGGCGCGTTCGTAAAACAGACGGTTATTAAAGAATGTCGCGTCATAGTCAGGCACACATTTGCCAATAGAGTGGAGTGTAGATACCATCCTGTCCTCAAAGCCCCGGGGAAAATCACGACGTACGCCGCCGGGCCAGATGTAGATGTGATAAACCCGGCCGCCGGTGAGCTCTTCGAACAGATCGAGGATAAGGTCGCGGTGATACATCGCCCACTGGGCGACCGTATCAAAGCCAAGCATATTGGCATATGCCCACAGACCAAAAAGGTGCGAGCCGACGCGGGCAAGTTCAAGGTAAATGCTTCTGATATGGTGCGCTCTTTCAGGGACTTCGATGCCAGCGAGTTTTTCCACAGCCATCGAATACACCATTTCCATATGATCGGGCTCCACGACATTTATTCGGCACACCAGAGGGAAATTCTGGATCCAGGTTCGATACTCCATGAGTTTTTCAAAACCCCGATGAAGATATCCAGGATTGGCGGTCGCTTGAATGATACGGTCACCTTCGACTTTGAGGGTAATACTGAAGTTTCCTACCATGCCAAGATGTTGAGGACCAAAAAAGAGTTCCAGTTCTCTCATTTGTCCTCCTTGACAAAGGGGATCTCATCGAAATACTCTTTCACATACTTTCTTGTATCGAAGTCCTTACGAAAAGGCGGTATTTCATAATCTCTTTCCAAAAAGAGCGGGATCTGTCTGGGGTGCCCTTTAAAATCAATGCCGAAGAGTTCGTGTATTTCCCTTTCATAGGGTTCGGCATTTTCGAAAATATCGATAACAGTCCTGAAATCTAACTTTTTGCGCGGGATATTAGTTTTTAGAATAATATGATCGTTTTCAGAATAGGAACTAAGGATATACACCAATTCCAGTTTTTCCTTATCGATCCAGTCCACGCATGAGATCAGGGCAAGATGAATGTATCCTTGATCCTTTAATGATTTCAGAACATCTCCTGTACTATCCATGGGCACTGAGATAACAAGCCGACCGTTTTTTTCAGTCGATATTTCAATCCCGCGAAAGATCGCCTTCAGTTTCCTTTTTATTGAATTATCCATTTCGCTTATTTATGTTATATAGGGGGGGCCAGGCGAGTTTACCCAATGCCCTTTCCTGGTTTTTCCGGTAGTACGTGTATTTTTCTCGGTACTTTTTGTAGCCATTAGCCATTTCCTTATCGATCAGGGTCCAGAGGTGAGTAACCGCGATGAAGATTGCCTCTGGTCTTGGCATGCACCCAGCGATCCATCCATCAACAGGAATATATTTATCAAGATGTTTTATGGTATTGTAGGAATCCCAGTACATGCCGCCATTTATCGGGCAGGACCCAAAGCCGACCGTGTATTTTGGCTCAGGCATCTGCTCGTACGTTCTGATGATCGCCTTGAGTGTTTTCAAAGAAACATACCCGGTGATCAAGAACAAGTTTGCCTGTCTCGGCGAGCCCACGGGAATTACTCCGAATCGTTCAGCATCCCATCTGGTCGTTATCACCGGCGGCACTTCAATGATCCCGCAGCCCGTGCAAAAATAAACCGCCCACAAGGAATATTTGTTACCCATTTTTTGTGGTTGTTTGAACCACTTTGTAAGCACATTTCTATCCATAGCCACCCCATATGTATGTGATGATCAATCCAGCCAGGGCAAGAATTGTTGGCCAGGTCCAATTAAAACGGATCGCCTGTTCAATTCTAAACCTCGGAAAGACCGCGTTAATGAAAACTCCAAGGACAAACACGATCACCATTTTGAGCAGGAATGTAAAAGGCTCGCCTGCACCGCCTAAGAATAAATTTACAAACAGCGCGATCACGATAAAGCGACGGAAGGCGTGTTCAATATAATAAAGTGCTAAGAACTTACCGCTGTATTCCACTTTCAATCCAGAAGATATTTCCTGGGGCGCTTCGACCATATCGAATGGCCTGATGCCGAGCATTGCCGGTAAGATCAGAAAATAAGCGATGCCGGCTAAGGGAAGGGAAACGATACCCCAACTTGATGCTCTTTGAAAATGAACCAGGTTGACGAGTGATATCGTCCGGTAATAGAACATTAGCGTCAGCACGATCAATAGAAAGGGCACCTCATAGCTCAAGGCGAGAAGCATTTTGCGGGAAATACCGATACTGATGTTAGGATTGGAACCACTGCCCCCGGACAAGGCGATGCCGATCGGAGCAAGGAGCATGAGGTAAAGGACCACGAGTAACCCGCCTGAAATATTGAGCGGGCATATATTGCCGATCGGAATAAACAATAATGTCACGACACTACCGGCCAATGATAACAACAATCCCAGTTCAAATATCACCCCGTGGGAAACGCTTTTTTGCAAGAACAGCTTTATTATATCGATTACCGGTTGATAGAGCGGCGGACCATAGCGCCAGTGTATCCGGGCCATTATTATTCTGAACAACCCCATAAAGAATATTCCGATAACGAATCCGATGACCGGTGAGAGTATAAAGCCTGCCACACCCATGATATTACCAAGGCCTCCAGATAAGCTGCACACAGATGAGCACCGCAAGAAATAACATAATATAGATGACGTAATTACCCAAATCTCCGGTATACATACGCCTGACAAATTCAGCGAGCTTTTCGCTAATTTTGCCGATCCACACGTAGAACTGGTCTATTCTATCCTTTAACCACGGTTTGACCATTGTGTAAAAAGGATTATAAAAATCCACGGTATAATGGTATTTATCTGCAGGTACATATGCACCTGCAGCATAGGAGTTATCCTGGGATACCAGCACCGATTTACCGCCGGTGCGGAATATTATGTAGACGATAAAAACTAATACTATGATAGCAGCAAATATATTGATCGTATTAAGAGTGCCTGTTTCCGAGGCAATGCCCCAAAGATTGACACCCAGTGATTCGAATCCCAAAGAGATGCCGATCGAGTTGATGATATTCAATCCGAGACCGGGAAGGATGCCAAATATAATAGTGACTGCACACAATATTACCATTGGCAGCCGCATGCTAAAAGGAGCACTCTTTATATTTTTATGCTTTTCCGAGAGCTGCCCCAGAAACATGTTGTGTAATAGTTTGTAGATCGCCAGTAAACTCCCCCACGTTCCGATCAAAGCCGCAAAAGCAAGGAAAGGAGAGCCGTTAAGAATCAGTGTTTTATAAATCAACCACTTGGAGACAAACCCATTCGTAAGGGGGATGCCGATCAAACCGCATGCCCCTACCAGGGTGGCGATAAAGGTAACCGGCATTTTATTTGCCAGGCCGCCTAAGGAATTTAGATCCCTGACCCCGCCGGTCCGGAATTCGACCGCACCGACTGCAAGAAAGAGGAGTGCTTTGAATATCGCATGGTTGAAAAAATGGAATATTCCGCCGGCTAGTCCCAGACTTGTACCAAAGGCGATGCCCAGGATAATGTAGCCGCATTGTCCAATACTCGACCAGGCAAGCAATTTCTTGGCATCGTCTTGAAAAACCGCGATGAAGTTGGGGATGACAATGGTGATGCCCGCGAGCAAACATAGAATATAATGAAAACTCAGTCGCCCCTGCCCCAGATAGAGAAATATCCGCGACCCGAGCATTATATAGAATATCATGAGAAAACCAAAGGTTCCCATCTTCGCGAGCATGCCAGAAAGCAAAGCAGTAAAGGGACTGGGTGATTCAGTATAAGCCGAAGGTACCCAGACGTGAAGCGGCATGAGGCCATTTTTTATTCCGAAAGCAATGCAGAACATGATAAGGATGAAGACTATATAACCACGAGGAGCGCTGGCAATAAAACCTGCGATCTGCGAAATATCGAATGTTCCGAAATTCCCATATATTGAAAGGATCCCCACTAACATGCATAACGAGCCGGCAAGAGATATTATAATGTATTTCAAACCTGCCGCCAGGGCCGGACCTTTATTATAGCTTACCAGCACAAAAATACTCCAGGACATGATCTCCCAGAAAACGTAGAATGAGATCAGGTCACCGGACATGACAATACCGAGCATGCTGGTGCTTACCAATAGCATCATCATATAGTAAAGACCGAGTCTTGTTTTATCTTTCATGTAGCTCAATGAGAAGATTATTGACATGGTGCTCAGTACGGTGATGGTAATGGCAAAGAGCCAGGAAAGATTATTGATCCTCAAGATCAGGGGATGGTCAAAGAACCTGGCGTACACTAATTCTTTTCCATAACCGTGTAGTCCTGCTACCATGAGTACGAGCACTGAAGAGATAAAAATGGCAAAACCATTGCGCACATTTTGCGAGACCTTACCTAAAAGATAGGTCAGAAATGCGCCTCCCAGGGCGACGATGAGCAGGTTATTGAATATGATATCAGGGTAAGACACTTCTGATATATTCTCCTCTGTCCAGGAGCATACCTGCAGCTGAGTTGAGTATTTTGCTGAGTACTTCTGGATATATGCCGATACCGACTACTAGTACCATTAAAATGCATATCGGGATAAGAACTGCGAGTGATGTATTCTTTCGTGTTTGGTCAGGATCTTTGTTGCTTTCTTTGAAGTAAATGATTTGGATCACTTTAAGGAAATAAGCACATTCAATGACTGTCGCTAGCAATACGAATCCAAGAAGAATAGTCAGCAAAAGATCATGTTGGACCAGTGTTGCTTCGACAATGAGAAATTTTGACGCAAATCCCACAAAAGGGGGAAAACCGATGAGCGAAAAAACGCCGATGACAAAAGCAAGGGAAATCACCGGCAGTTTTTTCCCCATACCTGCCAGGGAATCGATCTCCATCGAACCCGAGCGATAGATCATATACCCGACCGTAAGAAAGAGCAGCGCTTTAGCCAGTGCGTGGGAGGTGATCTGAAACAGTGCTCCTTTTATTCCGAGAGCACTGGCAAGGCCAAATGCAAAGATAATAAGACCGATCTGGCCGGTCGATGAATAAGCGAGCATTCTTTTTATGTTGTTCTGGCGGAAAGCGGCCAATTCTCCCACGAGCAGGGTGATCAAGCCTATAAACAAAAGGAAATGAAGAAGGCTGCTTGCTCCGAATAGCGTAAAGATGATCCTCATGATCGAGTAGACCCCCATCTTTATCGCGATGCTGGATAGGATTGCCGAGATCGAGGAAGGTGCCGAAGAGTGCGCATCAGGTAGCCAGGCATTGAGCGGGATTATTGCTGCTTCGACGCCGAATCCAGTGATCAAAAGAGCCAGCGGTAAAAATGCGGATAACGGTGTGATCGAGTGAATATGTTTCGCAATGTGCGCCATATTAAGCGTTCCAAAATAGCCATAGAGCAATGCAATACCCATGAGGATCAATCCCGAGCCAACCGTGCCCTGGATCAAATATTTTATGCCTGCTTCAATACCTGGTTTGTCCTGGTTATATGCAACGAGCGCGTACGATGAGATGCAGAGGATCTCAAAGAACACGAATAGATTAAATATGTCACCGGTAAGAACGATCCCGGTTGCACCAACCAGGAGCAAGAGATACAACATGTGATAACTTTGGGTGGCGCCTTTTTTGATATAATCGACAGCGTAAATGGAGATCATCAATCCGACCAGGGCGATGAGCACGGCCAAGAACACGGCCAGAGGATCGACCATCAGGTTTATGCCGAAAGGCGCGGGAAACCCACCCAGGCTGATAATGATCGGTGCTTGGAGTACCCGGGGGATAAGGGTGATAGCGGCAGCAAGATTAAAAATCATCCCCAGAATAGGGATATATTTTGTGATTTTTTTCGAAATAAAGCCAAACAAAGGTATGGTGAAAGTTAAGCCCAAGGGTATGACTATTAAGAGTACGGGGTTTACCATTTTAATTCTTTGATCTTACGCACATCGAGTGTACCATAATGACGGTACAATCTTATGACCAGGGAAAGAGCAAGGGCAAGGGTCGCGACACCGATTACGATCGCCGTGAGAACCAGAGCCTGGGGGATCGGGTCAACCATGAGTGACGGATTGAGTTTGTCCTTTGAAAAAATCGGAGCGGTGCCCCCTTTTATGTAACCGGTGCATACAAGAAGTATAAAAATCCCGGTTTCGAATATATCGAGTCCGATAATGACTTTGATCAAATTTCTCTTGGTGAGAACGATATACAACCCGATAATTATTAAACCGATCGCTCCGATATAATAGATCATGGTTCCTCTATTAACCTGTCCAGAACTCCGGTCAGTTCAGCACCGACTTTAAAGCCGATCGCAACATAGATGATCGGAATGATCCCGGCGCTGAACAACTCATTGGGCAGTCCTTTGGGCAAGTAATTAGCAAGAAAGTAACCGCTGTATAGCAGTCCCAAGAGGCCGATCACCACAAAAACAAGCCCGCCAATAGATTCAGTTATTTTCGCAGCACTTTTATTGATGCCGCGCCATTTCCAGCATCCCAGCATGGTCAGCAGAAAACCCGAGGCAATTATCGCTCCGCCCTGGAATCCTCCGCCTGGAGTTAAGTGACCGTGGATGAAAATATAGGCGCCGAAAAGCATGGTCAACGGGAATAAGAATCTGCACCCCGTGTAAAGGATCAAACTGCTTTTCCTGCCTTCTTTTTTCGGTTTTTTTTCTTCCTGATGAAGTACTGCGGACAGACCGATCGCCGCGAGAAATAGAACTGTCACTTCACCGAGCGTGTCGAAACCGCGATAATTAACGACCACTGAAGTGACGATGTTGGTGGCTCCGGTATCTTTGATCCCGTTGTCGATATAGTATTCTCTTACCTTGCTTAATGATCGACCGAATGGTATTTCTGTTAAACAAAAAATTACTCCGCTTAAAAGTATTGCCAGCAGGATAAGGCTAACTATTTTTCTCATCGTCCTCATGCCTTTTTGTCTTTTTTAAAGCTATGACAAATATCGCCACCGTAAGTGCCGCGCCAATCGAGGCTTCAGCCATGGCAACATCTGGAGCGTTGAGCAGGAAGAACAATATCGCCGCGATAAAACTGACGAAACCAGCGGCGATCACCGCATTTAACAGGTTTTTAAAAGTCCCGGCGCTGACTGCAGCGACCAGCATCACCAGAACAAGAATTATTTCAAGAATCATTTTCTTCCTTGCAAAGATCTTTTGATTGGTTCACTTTTGTTTTGTCGCAAAGAGAAACACCGGACAGGCAGGAAGCCCGACCGAGCGCGTGGCTGGATATTGGATTCGTTAATAAAACAAATACCGCAATGACCAGAGTCGTCCAGAACCAGGAAGGTTCGAGTATGCCGACGCCGATAATCGTACAGAATGCTCCCAGGGTGGTGCATTTCGTGCCCGCCTGTAATCGGTTATACACGTCGGGCATCCGGTATACGCCGAGCGAACCAAGGAATAAAAATAACACGCCAAAGCCGGTCACGAACCAGCCAATGATCATAGAGTTCCTCCTTCAAGATACCGGGCAATGGCTACTGAACCGACAAAAGTCAAGACCGCATATACCAATGATACATCGAGATAGACCTGCCTCTGGAGTATGAAGCCGATCAAAACTAAGAGGGCGGTCGTGACGGTCACTGCCGTATCAAGGGCAACGGCACGATCAGGAGCAGTCGGTCCTTTTAGCATTCTTAAAAGACAGAGTACTACACCACATCCGATGATCACCAGATAGATAGTTCCTATCATTGAAATATAACCTTTAAAATTTTCTCGAATTTTTCGCCAATAATTTTTGTCGTTGTATCGATATCGACTGCTTTGACATCTATCCAGTGGATGAGCATTTTATCTTCCTGAATATCAAGTGTAAATGTTCCCGGTGTAAGGGTGATGGAGTTGGCAAGGACTGTCTTTGCGATATCTGATTTAAGTTCCGTGTGTATGATAACGACCCCGGGGTTTATCGGGAGCGCGGGATGTATTACGCGCAGCGCTACGTCAAAATTTGCTTTTATTATTTCGAAAAAAAGAACTGCGATATACCAAAGAAAATATATAACGCGTTTTGGATTTATTGCCGGAAAACCGAGTCCGAGGTAGAATTCATTGGCAAAGAGAGCAATAAGAAATGCCACGATTGCGCCGGTCCATAGTTTCTGATAATGGAATGATGTTGTAAGCAAAAGCCATAAAAAGAGTAAGAAAAAGAACATCCAGATAAAGCTCTTGAGCCTGTCCTTAAGCCTGACTTTTTGGTCCGTACGATCTCCTTTTAGTTTATATTATTCTGGTTGGGGTGATCATAATACCCCTCTTTTACTACGATAATAACCATTATATGCATAATATTATATTTGTCAAGTGCTTTATTTTTCGATATTTTACTATATTTATATAAAGTTATAATTTAATTCGCCAGCTACGAAAAGTTGATGCAGCATCCATTGACATGGATTTAAAATTCAATAATAATAGTCAACATCGAAGTAAAACAGGGGGTGTTTTAATGGAAAAGATAAATATCGGAATAATAATATGTCATCGTTACCATACCTGCGCTGGTGGCAAGTGCTTGCGCGCGGCCCGTAACCGTGAGGGCGCATTCAGTGTGTACCGTAATAAAGACATAGAGATCGTCGGGTACACCTCCTGCAACGGCTGCCCAGGCGGCAATATCGAGTATGCGCCTGAAGAGATGAAGAAAAACGGCGCAACGGTTATACATCTTGCAACCGGCCTGGTAGTCGGCTACCCGCCCTGTCCATACATCGCGCATTTTAGGAATTTTATCAAGGAAAAGTTTGATATGGATGTGGTTATCGGTACACATCCGATCCCGCAGAAATACTATATAACGCATACAGCCTTAAAAACATGGAATACACCAGAATGGAAAGAGTTTATCAAGCCGACCTTGGTCGATCAAGCTCTTCGTCAAGCTTACGATTGAGCAGGGCGCTGAAAGGAGAATAGTCATGAGTACTTTATGGCAGGCAGCTGATCGGGTGAATAAGATCGCGAAATCAGCGATCCACGAGATGACACGTCTATCCCAGCAGATCAAGGATGTCGCTTTTCTCTCTTGGGCAAAGCCCACATCAGGCACGCCTGCTCATATCAATGCTGCAGCAATCGATGCTATTAACAAGGGATTAGTCGGTGGTTACTCACCGACTAACGGCTTGCTATTGCTGCGTGAAGCAGTTGCCGTAAAACTAAGGCGCGATAACAGAATACCGGCCAAGGCTTCAGATGTGATCATCACCGTAGGTGCCATCGAAGGATTGGCAGCCGCATGCATGGCCGTGCTTGATCCAGGCGACGAGGTGATATTGCCATCGCCAACATATTCAACGCACATCCGGCAGGTCTTGCTTGCGTCAGGAAAGCCGGTTTTTGTGCCGACGATCGAAGAGCAGGGATTTGCGCTCGATATCCAAGGGGTCAAAAAAGCGATAACGCCAAAAACAAAAGCGATAATGTACTGCTCGCCATCCAATCCATCGGGTACGGTATTTAGCGAGGCTCAATTAAGGCAGCTTGCGGAAATCGCCATGGAACACAAGATCATGGTCATCACTGACGAGGCTTATGAATATTTCGTGTACGACGGGCATGAGCACTTCAGCATCGGATCGATCCCCGAGATGAAAAAGCAGGTTATCAGCTGTTTTACATTCACTAAGACTTATGCCATGACCGGATGGCGGATAGGCTATCTGCACGCGAATGAGGAATTGGTTCCGCAGATCGAAAAAGCGCATATACCGTTTGCGATCTGTGCGCCGGTCGTATCGCAGTATGCTGCCCTTGCCGCACTCACTGGTCCGCAAGCGTGCGTAACCGAATTTCGTGAACACTACAAGTCGGCGCGCGATCTGATGTGTGAACGGCTTGCAAAGCTCAGCCCGGTTTTTACTTTTCAGAAACCGAGCGGGTCATACCTGATGTTTCCACGTATTCTCGCGCCTGAGGGAAAAGACTCGGCAACATTCTGCAAGCGCCTTTTGCAGGAAGCCAAGGTATCGACAACACCCGGTGTTGCTTTTGGCCCGACCGGTGAAAGCCATTTGAGACTGTCGTTTTGCGTTCCCCATGATACTATCAACCGGGCATTCGACCGGATGGAAAAATACTTTTCATGAGACCGCGTTGATAAATATACGAGTACGAACTTCTGATCTCCTGATATTCTTTTAAACGTGGTGTTAGCTAATGTGGTTTTATTTCACAAAAGACACTCGACCCGTCGACTTCCTTGATCGCTACATCGATATCAAAGCCAGATGTCAATTTTTCAAAATCATGCGGCCGTACTGTGCGCGCGGTAAACCCATCTTTGGAAACGATAACGCCGTCGCGTGTGCCTTTCAAATCGATCTTGCCGAGCAAACCGGCATCAGCCTGGATCTTGAACCAGTTCAGCCGTTCTGACCAGAACTTGTCCGCGTAACTTGAAAACAATATCGTGCCCCCGGGTTTTGTAATGCGGATGCTTTCACGTATCAGTTCTTTTTGGTCGACATGGAACGCTGAAATACCGTTCTGTATGCAGACAACCGTATCGAATGACGCGTTGCGAAAGCTCGTGCAGATCGCATTCATATTAAATAACGCATAATTAGAAAAAGCCTTCATCGTTTCTTTGCAAAGCGACAAACTTGCAAACGAAGTATCAATGCCCGCTGCAATACCCGCGCGCCCGGCAAGGCGCGCGAGCACGCGACCGTATCCGCAGCCCAGTTCCAGGACCAAGGATTCAGCATTTATTTTCTTGAGAACATATTGTATTTCTGATTCCAGATACTGTTTGACTCTTGACGGAGCGATCTCATAGCACTGCCTTAGCTTATCCGCCGCGAGTTTTTCCTGGTAATAATCGCAATTCACGGTAATATTCTATCCGTAACTAAGGCACGGTGCAAGACTCTGTGTTTCTTTTTGCTTGCATTTCACGATTTTTTCACATAGACTCGGGCAACACCTACCTGATAAGGCGATCAGATGTATTTATAAACGGTACAGGATAGACAAAATATCCGGGCCTGCTAGCGCGCAGGTCAGTCCCCGATTCGCAGGTGTCCTACCTGTTTTGAGTAACATCGAAAGGAGAAGCATCGAAGGGCTGGTGTCCTTCTTTTTCGCGCGAAATTTTGATCAACATCAGGATCCCGGCCGTGCACATCATAACGCCGATCGCAATTACTATCAGCTCAGCGAGGACATTCTGGTCTATTGATGCGTTATTTGACATTGTCGGATCACGCAAACCGTAGTAAAATATTAACGCAGTTATGTTAGTGAAACTGTGCGCTATGATGCATGCCCATACAGACCGGGTCAATATGTATAACCAGGCTAATATCAAACCAATAATAAAACCCCATATCATGAGCACGTACTGGCCGTGCATAATGCCGAACAAAAGCGCGGTAATAATAATCGCTCCTGCAGTCGAGTATCTTTTTAAATAGCCGCGTAAGAGCAGGCCCCGAAAGAACAATTCCTCAATTACCGGAGCAATAATAACGATGAATAAAAATGACCATACGATGCCCTGAGTATATATTCCGACAAGATCTTCCATTAGTATCTTGTCCAAATTTCTGTACTCGGGGATCAGTTTGAAGGTGATCGATCCGATCCCGGCAAAACAACCGCGTAAACCCAGCAGCACGACACAGATCATTATTAATGGGAGCCACCTGAACGCCCTGAGCGAAAAGACTTTCTTAAACGGTTCTTTGACCTGTGTATAGCCGAAGTACATAGTAATGATCATCGCCGTGCTCACAATAAAATACATTATGACAGGATCCTTGTGCATCGGATAACGAATTATTGTACCAATAATTACGATATTAAAGACCAAAATACTAATGGCCGCCATGTAAATAAGAAACAGCAATAATGTCTGGGAGAAACCCGGGAAAGGTTTTGAAGGCGCGGCGGGCACGTCTACGTCGACGATGACGCTTTGTTTTTTCACTGGCGGTTTTTCATCGTAAACCGGGGGTCTATTATGGTATTCTGGTTCCTTATTTGTTTCGGCCGCATCCATGGGTATTATGTTTTCTGCACCGCAATTTCGGCACTTTGCCTGTTCGCCAGGTTTCAAGTACTTTACCACGATGGCGTGACCGCATTCTTTACAGCGAAATTCCAATGCCATGCATATTCCCCTGATGTATTATTGCACTAATGGACAGGATGTCAATAGTCTTTTTCTTGGATTATAAAGGTAAGAAAATCCTTGCCAACGGACGAATTTCGAGTAAACTATAAGGATAACCTGGAGTAAAAATGAAAAAAATATTTCAATTAAAAAATACCATTATGGTATTATGTATCCTTGCACTTGTCAGTACCGCACAGGCGCAGGATCCTGACTCGGCAGAGGTCGAGGAAGCAAAACAGTATTATTCTTTTGGACAGGAATACCTCAGGCAGAAAAATTTCGACAAAGCCATCGAGAGCTTTGATAAAGCTATCGGAATATGGCCCGGATATTTTTCCGCCTACATAGCGCTCGCCGCCACTTATACCGCCGTGTCATTTATCGCCGATGCCGAGTCCACCTATGCCACTGCCAAGCGTTTGTTTCCCGACAGCTCAAAAGCATATGAAGGACTCGCTATCCTGTATCTCGACCGGAAAGATTACCAGGCAGCAATATTGCAATATAATGAAGGATTGCAAAGACATCCGGACGAACTCAAACTTCTTTATGGTCTGGGTTATGTATACATGCAGGAAAAGGAATACAACACGGCACTTGAATACTATAACCGGGTGCTGGCCCTGGATCCCGAGTACCTTGAAGCAATGGTTGCCATCGCTGACCTGTATATTGAAAAAGGCGTCTCAGAGAGCGCCACGGGTTATCTTCTTGATGTGCTCAAGAAGAGACCGGATAATATCATGATCCGCGAAAAACTGGCGAATGTTTATATCGACCTTAAAGATTACAAAAAGGCAGCTGGGCAGTACGCGCATATTACGACCCTGGAGCCGGAAAACTACTACTACTTTCTGCAGTTAGGACTCGTCTATAAATGGGACAAGAAATTTGCGCGCGCCGACACGGCGCTGAAAAAAGCGCACAAGCTTAAGCCGGAAAGTGCTGAGGTTTTATTCCAGATTGCTGACCTGTATATTTCCTGGGGGAAATACGGCGCCGCCGAGGATTACGTAAAAGATGCGCTCGCCCTGAGCCCGGGCAATGCCTACGGCGATTACCTGTACGGGGATATTTACCTGCGCCGCGGTTATTCCTACTATGTCGCATGGATGAAAGAAAAGAAAAAGGCGAACTGCCCGAAACTGAACACGGCGCTCAGCTATTTTAATACCGCTGTGTCGTATTTCAATAAGGTCGCATCCGACCCTACGTTCGGTTCATACTCAAGACAGAACATAGGCAGCTGTAATAAATACATAGCAACCCTGAACGAGGATAAGTGGTTCTACTGTAAATAATCCGGGGATGCGTATGATAGCATCCCTTCTTTTCTCCAGCTTGCCCGGTTAAACGAAGTTGGACATGAGTGTAGTGTGTATCCCTTTTCTCCTTCATTCAGTGAATATCCCTGTTCCGCATCGCGGAATCCCGACTTCTTCTATAAATCAATTTGTCAGGCAATTTTAAAACCGGGATAATCAACGATAACACAGTTATCATTGACATTTCAATATTTCTCTCTATACTTAAGTATCCTATTTAGATAAGTTGATTAATGCATAACAATTGGCCAAGGAGGAAACATGTGTCGCATAGCATTAATTGTATCATTACTATTCCTGTCATTTGCATTCAATCAGGCAGGTGATGTCTCAATACAAGAAAGTCGTTTGATCCCTAAATTATTGAACTACCAGGGTTATCTTACCGACACGCTCGGTATTCCGATCGATGATACACTCGACGTGACCTTCAAGGTTTTCGATGCCGTATCGAGCGGTAATGAGCTGTGGTCAGAGATGCAAACAAATGTGCCGATCGAACGCGGCGTGTTCAGCGTCATGCTCGGTGGAATAACACCGATCCCGGACAGCGTGTTTGCTGATTTCACGAGTACGTGGCTGGAACTCACGCTCGAAGGTCCGCAGACTCTCACACCCCGCACGCGTATCGTATCGTCAGCTTACGCCTACACTGCAACCTATTCAGACACGGCGCTTTACGCGATTAATGCGGTCCCGGACAATGACTGGAATTTTCGCGTGACCGATGGCGCGGATACGACCCTGCAAATGAACGGTCGCTGGGGCATGGCGCGTTTCGGCAATACGATGATTGGCAACGCCGACAGCACGCATACTAACCTTGGTATCGGCAGCACTACAGGGTTCCCCAGTCAAAATTTTAAATATTGCACAATCGGCGGCGGCTACGGCAACACAGCCAGAGGCCCAGGGGCGACAATAAGCGGCGGCTACGGCAATAGCGAGATTGTCAATGGCAATGGAGCAACAATCGGCGGCGGTTACTACAACTCATCCAATCATGAGTATACGACAGTAGGCGGCGGCTACAGTAACTATGCCGGTCAATTTGGGGCGACAATAAGCGGCGGCTACGACAATAATGCCAGTAGTTATTGTGCAACAATAAGTGGCGGGTACCAAAACGTAGCCAGTACTAATGATTTTGCGACCGTGGGCGGCGGCAGAGCCAATGTAGCCAGTAGCTTTGCTGCGACCGTGGGCGGCGGCACCTACAACACTGCCAGCGCTAGTAATGCGACCGTTGGTGGCGGTACTTATAATACCGCGAGCGCTAACTTTGCGATCGTGACCGGTGGATACTATAACGGTAATGCTGGTGATTATTCCGCGATCCTTGGTGGTTACGCAGATACGATCACGGCGGCCGGGGACTATTCCTACCTCTTTGGCATCAATAGCAACCTTACCCAGGATTCGACATTCATGGTCGACATGCCGCATATCTGGTTTGGTACTGAAGCAGCTGGTTATGAATTCCCGACAACCGACGGTACTAATGGCCAGGCGCTCGTTACAGATGGCAGCGGTCAGGTATCATGGGCGGCGACGAACGACAATGACTGGAATTTTCTTGTGTCCGATGGTGCGGATACGACACTGCAAATGGGCGGCCGCTGGGGTCTGGCGCGTTTCGGCAACACGATGTACGGTAATGCTGACAGCACGCATGTGAACTTCGGCGTGGCCTGCACGACTGGAACAAATGGGCAAAACTATGGATATTGCACAGTTGGCGGCGGATACTATAACTCAGCCGGCGGTGGTTTCAGTGCAACCGTGAGTGGTGGAGATTATAACAAGGCCAACGGGAATCGTGCAACTGTGGGTGGTGGACAGAGTAACACTGCTAGCGGTTGGTGTGCGACAGTTAGTGGTGGAATCTTCAACACGGCCAGCAATTGGTATGCGACCGTGGGTGGCGGAGAACAAAACGGAGCCGGCAACCAATATGCGACCGTGGGTGGCGGCCGCCAAAACACCGCCAGCGGCTGGATCGCGACGGTGTCCGGCGGATGGAACAACACCGCCAGTAGCGATAGAGCAACTGTGAGCGGAGGAGAAGCCAACATGGCCAGTGATCAATATACGACCGTGGGTGGTGGACAAGCGAACATAGCTAGCAGCGTGCATGCGACCGTGGCCGGCGGGCGCGAAAACACCGCCAGCGGTTATGCTGCAATCGTAGGCGGTGGATGGGGCAATATTGCTAGCGGCTATTGTGCGACCGTGGGCGGTGGCGGGGATAATGACGCAGGTGAATATGCTACCGTAGGCGGCGGTGGGTTTAATCATGTGGCGGGTAGGTATTCCGCGATCTTGGGCGGGTACGCGGATACAATCGCGGCGACCGGCGATTATTCCTACCTCTTTGGCATCAACAGCAACCTTACCCAGGATTCGACATTCATGGTCGACATGCCGCATATCTGGTTTGGAACCGAAGCAGCTGGTTATGAGTTCCCGACAACCGACGGCACTAATGGCCAGGCGCTCGTCACAGATGGCAGCGGTCAGTTAAGCTGGGGTGCATCACCGTCAGACAACGACTGGGTGATTACAGGAACAGATATGTATTCAGGTGTTACCGGCAACGTGGGCATCGGCATATCCAATCCATTGGTGAAGCTAGACGTTAACGGTATTATCTGTGGCGGTGTGAGCGATACGGTTAAGGGCGTTTATGGTGGAGTTTTGGCCGGCTACAGCAACCTGGCGGGTGATCAAGTGGGGGATACCGCCGCTACTGTTGTCAGTGGGTGGAACAATTCTGCGATTGCGGATTATTCCTTTGTCGGGGGTGGAAACAGCAACACTGCCAGCTATGTCAATGCGACGATAGTTGGCGGCGACCATAATACTGCAAGTGGTCATACTTCGTTTATCGGTGGTGGATATAATAACAATGCCAGCATAGATTACGCGACGATTTGCGGCGGAGGTTTTAATAATGCAAGCGGGGTGGTGTCGACCGTGGCTGGGGGAAATAGCAATACCACCAGCGGAAACTATGCGTTTATCGGCGGTGGCTCTCTAAACACTGCCAGCGGTCATTTATCGGTCGTTGCTGGTGGTCAGTACAACACCACGATCGATTCCTTTAATTTCATCGGCAGCGGTGATAAGAATCATAATGCGGGCAAGCACTCCGCGGTCCTGTGCGGGTATGCGGATACGATCACGGCGGCCGCGGATTATTCCTATCTTTTTGGGATCAATAGCAACCTTACCCAGGATTCGACATTCATGGTCGACATGCCGCATGTCTGGTTTGGCACTGAAGCAGCTGGTTATGAATTTCCGACAACCGACGGTTCTGCAGACCAGGTCATGGTAACTAATGGCAGCGGTCAGTTAAGCTGGACAAACAAATCACCCACAGCATTTACACCCGCCAATTCCGGTGATAGCCATGGTGATGTAGGCAACATTGCGTGGGATGATGATTATGTATATGTGAAAACGGGCAATGGGTGGAAACGTGCGCAGTTAAGTAGTTGGTAATTTTTTATGGGCTGGTGCTTTAGAGAAAATAAGGGTGGAGAATGGACCTATATTCAGGTTCTCGATCAAAAATACTATGCACGCTCTACCTTCGCAATTGCTGAATAAAAAATAATGGCCCAGTTGCATAATGACCTAATGACTGCTCATTATCAATGATACAGTCACTCCTGCAGTACTTGACAATGCATCTGAGTTAGCCATAATTTACATGAGTATGATAGTAATACTTTCCATATTCCTTGGTACTATCTGGACCGAAACCTTTGAAACACAGCAATTTTTTCCGCCAGATAACTGGCTTGTCGTCAATGAAGATGCACTCGACGCCGTGTGGTATCGCACAATGTGCCAGGGACATTCTGGCGTATACGCGGCAACATGTGAATATGATACAACATATACCGGACTTTCCCATACCAATTTCGATCATTTGATCACGCCGCGTGTCCTGCCTCAATCCAGTGATACATTAGTCCAGTTCTGGTATCTGGCAACGAGCAGCACGCCGTGCTCGCTCGATGTCATGGTGTCGACCGCATCAATACCCGATATGGCGACGTTCAATACTATTCAGACTTTTGTGCTTACTGAACAAATCTGGACCGAGCTGACCGTTTCCCTGGCCAGCTACAGCGGAACGTCAATATATATCGCGTTCAGAATACGCCGCATACCTTTATGGTCAGGGATCGTGCTCGATGATATCACGCTTCCTGATATGGTATCACAGCCGTTTGTATGCAATGGTCGAATGCGCACCAAAGGTCCGCCATCGCAAAAATATCTGCAGGTCTGGGGTACCCACTATGAAATGGGTTTTGCCCATGGTTACCTGCTCGCCTCAGAGGTCATGAGTATCTACATAAACCGGTGGATAGGATATACGCAATTTCATTCGGTAACGCCGGAATATTATGAATATACCTATCTTCCCTTTTACCGCGCAAAATACTATATCCCGCAAAAATTCCAGGAAGAAGCCGACGGTGTGATCGACGGTATCGCGGCTAAAGGGGTGAGTCTTTATCACCCGGCTCTGGGCAGGGATCTGGTCGCTGAGGATATAATAGTGTTGACCGGCGCCGGAGACGATGAGGATTTTGCATGTTCGAGTCTTTCCGGCTGGGGCACATCGACGGGCAGCGACGACACTCTGCAGGGCGGTTATATAATAGCACGCAACGTCGATGGTCTTTGCGGACTTTACACGACGCTTGGTAATGTTTCTTCGATAATCGCCTATGCCCCGGGCGATTCTGATGAGCAGAGATTTTTCAATGTTGGTTTTGCCGGCGTATTCGGCGCATTTTCCTGCCTTAATGAGTCTGGAGTTGGATTATGCAGCAATACTGGCAACCATCCGGATACCAATGCGATACCGCCGAACTCGCTCCTGGGTTCTCTTTTACAAAACCGGCTGGCCATAGAAGCGATCGACCCGGATAACAGCGGTGTCAACGATATATATGATATTGATTCGATGAAGAATCATACCGAGCATTTACGGTCAAATGAATATCATGTGTATTCACCTTATGACGGTTCTCATCCGATCCCCGCCGCGATCATTGAAATGAACAATATCGGCGACACGATGCGTTTTTCCACGCATAATTATATCGCTCCTGAAATATATTCGCAGTGGAACCTTGTGGTGACCAACCATGACCGCTTGCTCTACCCGCCCGTTTATTGCAGTCGCTACCAGCGTCTTGCTGATTCGCTCAACGCCAGTTTTATTCTGGATACACAGCGGGCGATGAGGATCGCTAATTCAGTGGCTGTGGGCTATAATTACAGCACTTCTCAAGGCACTTATCATTCCATAGTTATTCGCCCAAATATCGCGGTCGAACATCCAGACTGGCCGTGCGTCGGCGTCAGTTATGCGCGCGCGTATCGAGCCGCGCATACCCAGGGTAAGGTATGGTATTCCTGGAATGAATTATTCGACGGCGTGCCCGGCATCGAAGAAGTCGTCCAAAAACCTGTAAAAAAACCTGTACCTATGGCAACGATCGTATCCGGTCCATTGCAAATGCCTAAAGATGTTATTTATAAGATCTTCGACATTACCGGCCGCCAGGTTAAAAACCTCGATCCCGCTCCCGGAATTTATTTTATAGAAATTGATGGGCAGATAACAAACAAAATAATTAAAATAAGATAATGCATTACTGGGAACAGATGGGGTCAGCCCTCGAAACTAGAAACTATCTATTGGATACCCATTGCCCATACATTGTATCTCAGCATAGTATAATACAACTCTTTGTTAAGTCAAGACGGATAATTTGTCATCTCTGACTAAATTCTAATTTCGAGGGCTGACCCCGCATGTGCATCCAATGAAGTTTTTGGAATAACTCAATGACATAATAACCAATTACTATTCTTTTTAGGTCATTTATAACGAATACGATTTACGAATCACGAATACGAATATGTTTTCAATAACTCAATGACTCAGTTATTCACTCTTTTCCGATTCTCCAGCGCAGCGTATCTTCAGTGAAACGTATCTCCAGGAACGAAGTGACATATCTTCAACGCAGTGTGTATTCCCTTTCTCCATAACTCCGTTTCTCCGAAACTCGGATACTCGCTATGCGCTCCATTGACACGCAGAAACCCTAGACTATAATTCACTAAATAGGAGGTAGGATGAGATCGATCTGTATCTCTTGCATAGTTGTTATTATGTTGTGTATGGGTTCCAGTTTGGTTTTTGGCCAGGTTAATATAGAGCTGGAGCCTGTGGTAATTTTACCCAATCTTGTGATCAAAGAATTCACTCTCCAGGATCAGGGTGTTCAAACCGGTGATCAAATAAAATACAAATTCCGTTTGAAAATATCAAATACCGGTAAAGTGAATATTACAAAACCGTTCTATTTCACGGTCCAGTTCAAGACCGAAAATATGAGTGCGTTCTCCATGACCGATAATCACGAGAAATTCATGCATCTGAATGCCGGACAGAATCATTTAATGGAAAAAACCTTTACCCTGAACACTCAGTATGTCTCCGGAAAAACCGTGCAGATAAGGGGTTTTATCGATTCAGGCGGCGATAATGAAATGCCGCCGGCCTACCGCGATATCAAGGAAAGCGATGAAAACGACAATTACAGCGATGTTATTACGATCAACGGTGCTTATAAACCGCATATCGTGTCGATCAAACCCACATTCCCG
>Ga0315553_10000936_pt1 | contig 25073 bp, 26 predicted proteins | sample SalMarSW160140MG_FD_203099 | JGI IMG/M metagenome (GOLD analysis project Ga0315553, IMG submission 203099) | Salt marsh sediment microbial communities from the Plum Island Ecosystem LTER, Massachusetts, United States - Salt Marsh Sediment SW1601-40 ... | reverse complement strand
ACCCGAGCCGGCTTGAAGGGTATCTCCCCCTGCTCGGCCTCAGGGGTGTTCCAACGGCAGAGAGCCTTCACGTCCTCCTGGGTCACGGCGTAATCGTCGATCTGGCGCAGCACCGCCTCCAGAAGGATCTTTATGGCAAAGGGCATGCGGGAGATCTTTCCCAGTCCCTGTTTCTCCAACTGATTGAGATCGTAGTAGATGAGCTTTCCCGATTTGGTGGAAAGGATTCGCTCGGTCCCGAAGGGATCGCTTCGCTTGGACATGATTTCTCTCCTGAGCCGGTGTTCCTCGAGGTGTGCCTGTTTTAATCCGGGCGACAACCTTTCTGACTAATATACCCAAGAACCGTGCTCAGGTTCAACGGAAGGAACTTCTGTCAACAGAACCGAAAGCTATGGAACCTATGTATCTGAGCGCACCAGACGCCTGAAATTAGAACCAGAACAGTACGTTCAGGGAAACACCTGTATATCCTCGCATAGTCGCTACTTCTTCTGAATCATCAAGCACCAGCGCGGGCAGCGGCACAACCGCGGATACCCCCACGGTGGCGGGACCCAGCTTCAAATCAACATCCGCCTTGACATTGGGAGCCCACAAAAAACTGTCGAAGTTCCAAGAATAACGTACATTTACGCCACCAAGCACTCCAATGCGGAATAAGAACAGATCGAAACACAGGCCCACGTCTCCAAAACCCATGATGAGGTCATTCCCGAGCTCGTAGAGTCCTGAAATATCGAGAAGTAGGATTGAGTGTTTGGAACGTAGATTGGCTCCGACTAACAGATGATCCAAAGGTGAATTTCCAGAATACTTTTCCATGAAGGCTGGATAATACACTGTGGCTCCGATTCCGGTTTCGGCGAAGCCCGATACCGACGTTAGCAGCAAAGCCAGAACCGCTGCCACCACTACTTTCTTCATGACCTTTCCTCCTCAAGTTGATAAGATAGCTGATGCACCATTCTAATCGCAGTTTGCCAGGTTCTCAAGTTATTAAATTATATATCTGCAAGATATTCAGTTTGCGTTTCGTGTATGAAGATCAAGGTCAAACCTGAAGATTTCGTCGTTCTCGAGGAAGCGTTGTTCGAAACGTCGGCCGAGCCTCGAGCGCACGCGGTCTTCCGTCTGAACAAGCAGGATTGGGACACCTTCGACCTGATCGACCTGATCGCCCGCCGGCTCAAGATCCCAAAGCAGGACATTGCGATCGGGGGCATCAAGGACCGCTACGCAAAAACCGAGCAGCTGATCTCCGTCAAAAACCGCCAGGGACTCACCGCGGCGGTCCAAGCTTTACCGCCGGAAGCAAACTTCAACCTCAGCTTCCTCGGCTATTGCGCAACCCCGATCACAGCTAAAGATATTCGGGGCAATCAGTTCACCATCACCATCCGGGACATCCCATCCGGCGACCTGGAACGCTTCCTGGCTAATGCAGAGATCGCGAAGCAGTGGGGGGTGCCCAATTACTACGACGAGCAGCGCTTCGGCGGCGCCCGCCACGGAAAGGGCTTCATGGGCAAGGAGATCTTCCGGGGCAGCCGGGAGAGGGCGCTGCGCCTGTACTTCGAGCCTTCGAAGTTCGACGATCCCAGGACCCGAGCCCTGAAATCTTGCGTATTGGAGAACTGGTATCATTGGGATCGCTGTTCGGAGCACGCCTTCGGCGAGTACCGTAGAATCCTCACCTATCTGTCCCGACACAGGCGGGCCTTCCACAGAGCCCTGGGTCTGATCGACCGCCGCTTCCTCGTATTCATGCTGAACTCCTATCAATCCTTCCTATTCAACCAAATTCTCACCGAGTATCTGGAGGATGTGCAGCGGGAACAGGATATATCATTTGACACGGTTCCCTACAGCCAGGGCCGCTTCCTCTTCCACAGGGAACTGCCCGAAGCGCTGTTTGACCACCTGCTGGGTCTGACACTCCCGGTACCCGGCTGGGACAGCCAGATCGAGGATCCGAGGATTGCCGAGATCACTGCCGCAGTACTGGAGCGAGAGGATCTGGAGATGACTGATCTGAAAGTACGGCAGTTGTCCCGGATCTACATAAACGGCGTCGAGCGTCCACCGATCCTGCTGCCGCAGGAATTCTGCGTGGAGAACGTCACAGAGGACGAGCTTTACGACAACAAGAAGAAATTGACCTTGCGGTTCTTCCTGCCAAGGGGCGGGTATGCTACCCTGATCGTCAAGCGGCTGGCGGGCGGCTGCAGGACAGATCCCGAAGAACCTCGTTCAGCTCCGCCCCTCGGCGAAACTGTTTAGAGCGGCTGTTTGCTCGAAAAAGGAAGGCAACGATGGCAAATCCGAAAACCAAAGCCCTGATCGCGGACCTGGAGGCGATTGCTCCGGTGCCCTGTCCCTGCGGGCAGGCTCGTCGGGCCTTCCTGGTCCCCGGCAACGACGCAGCTTCGATCCACCTGGTGGACATCCAGATTGATCCGGTGCCCCACTACCATGAGAAGCACACGGAGATCTACTACATCCTAAAGGGGGAGGGATTCATCGAGCTTGACGGTGAGAAGACTCCGGTAAAGCCCGGCACGGCGATCCTCATTCCCCCGGGGGTGCGCCACCGCGCCCTCGGCAGGATCCGTCTCCTCAACGTGCCGGTCCCGCCCTACGATCCGGCGGATGAGCTGTTCGATTAGAGGCAGTTTTAATCCATAAACCAGAGTTTGCCGGGCCGGGCGAAAGCCCTCCTGCCCGCCAGCACCCGGTGCAGAATGAAAAACACGATCAGGTAGAGCAGGATCAGGCCCACCAGAGCCCAGTAGAAGAGAGGATTCTCCCGGATATACCCGTACATCATCAGGTTGATCGCCAGGATGTAGGGGATCACCAGTACGAAGGCGACTCCCGACCCGTACATGTAATCGACTGCCGCGGGGGTTTCGAACTCCGGATCGAGGATGCGCAGCAAGGCCAAACCGGTCGGCATGGTTCCTGTGGATCCCCCGAAGATGACCATGGCCCGCTGGAAGCGGTGCTCGTCGAACAGGCGGGAGGCAAGCCAAAAAACATAGCCGACAGTAAGAAATCCCCCCAGGAGCGCCATCACGAGGATGGGAAGCAGGTAGCGGACCACGATTACCAGGGAGATCGCTCCGATGGCGGCGGCCACCAGGATGTCCACCGAGCTCCCGGCGATGCGGGTCAGGCTGCCGGAGTCCAGAACATGGTCGACCTTGAATGCCCGGAACAGCTGTTTGGTGCCGAGGGCGAGCAGGGCCGCGAAGATAAAGGAGATCCCCCAGAGATTGACCGCCAGTTCTCTTCCCTCGGCTCCGGCGAAGGAAAGCAGGTAGGTCATTCCTTTTAGCAGCAGGAAGGTCAGGAGATATACTACGAAAACAGTGCCCAGATTGAAGGACAGGGTATCGATGGCTTCGGTTTCCGTGGTCAGACGGGAACCGGTCGGCGATCGTTCCGCGGGCCCGTAGATTCCTGAGCGGACCCGGGCGGCTTTCAGCAGCTCGCGATGCTTGGCACTCAGCCAGCCCTTGCGGATCCCGAGGTTGATCAGGAACACCCCGCCGAAACAGGCCCAGAGAAATCCCAGGGCCGCGAAGGTCAACCCGATCGACCCGGCACCGGTGAACCCCATCTGCTCCCAGCCGATCCCTATCGAGTAGGCCTGGCCCGGGCCCATCTCGAATCCCAGAGGGATAAACAGCCCGAAGCTGGGAGACATGCCGGGAAACACCAGGAGGATGAACAGGAAGGTCAGGCCGATGCCCAACAGTGCCTGAAAGGAGAAGGAGGCCATGATCATCAGGCCAGTCGACAACACGCGCTTTCCCGCTCCCCGGCCGGGGGTGTTGCGCAGGCCCATGGCGATGAAAGAGAGGCTCAGCAGATGGTAGATCAGGTCGCCGAGATGATCCGCTGTCAGCCCGAGGTGTTTGGCAACGCAGTTGTAAAAGATCAGGAGGATAAATCCGGCGGTCAGGGAATTGGGGATCAGAAAGCGCTGAAAGAAGCGGACCCGTGCCCGGATCAGGGTGGCCAGGAGGAGGCTCAGGGCAATCACCCCGAGATGGAGGAAGACCGACCAGTGGAAATTCATACTAGAAGTGTAGCCGGTTTACGAATGAGAAGGCAACAGAACGGCAGGGGGCCCCATTGGGGCGCAGACCTGTCGAATCGGATCGGCGCTTCGCGGGCGGACTAGGGCGTGCTGTTTCGGGCTACCCGCTCGGCGATGTCGATGATGCGCTGCAGGCGCCCCGGCGGAGGGGCGAACACCCGTTCCAGCACTTCGGGCGTGTAGTTATCTTTCAGAAACTCTACAACCGGCAGACGGCCGACCCAGCAGTCCAGGATCCGCGGGCAGGGTTCCTGTCCTCCGGCAGCGCGGCAGTAGGAAAAATGAATGCAGTCCCCCAGGCTTCTGCAGTAGGTCTCGTAATGGTCGTATTGGTTCATCCTAGGCTATCCTTCCATGTGTTCGTCTGGAATCCCACGGCCGGCGCAAAGACACGTCCGTGGGACCCAAACTCATACTTTACAGCGCTTCGGGACGCTGCGCTTCCGGGCGCTGCGCCTCAGGCGCCGATGGGCTTCGGAAAATCCTTGATCTCTTCCAGCGCCTCGTGGATCTTCTGCTCGGGATACTCGTAGTCGTGGAGCTTTCCCTTGAAGTACAGATCGTAACCGCGCAGGTCCATCAGTCCGTGGCCGCTCATATTGAACAGGATCACCTTCTCCTTGCCTTCCTCTTTGGCCTTATTGGCCTCCTGGATGGCTACCGCCACGGCATGGCTGGTCTCGGGAGCGATGATGATTCCCTCCGTACGGGCGAAGGTAATCGCAGCCGCATAACACTCCAGCTGATGTACGGCCAGCGGCCGCATCAGTCCGGCTGCAACCGCCTGGGAGACCTGGGGAGCCATGCCATGGTAGCGCAGGCCGCCGGCATGGATGGGCGGGGGCACGAAAGTGTGGCCCAGGGAGTGCATCGGCGCGATCGGCGCCACCTTGGCGGTATCCCCGTAGTCATAGACGTAGGGCGCCTTGGTGAGGGTGGGACAGGAGAACGGTTCCACGGGAAGGATCTCGATCTGGGCCCCGTTGATCTTGTCGTGCAGATACGGAAAGGCAAGGCCGGCGAAATTGCTGCCGCCCCCGGCGCAGCCGATCACAATGTCCACTTTCTTTTCCCCGATCTTCTCCATCTGCTTCTTCGCTTCCAGGCCGATGATGGTCTGATGCAGCAGGACATGGGGCAGTACGCTGCCCAGGGAGTACTTTGTCTTTCCGCTCTCGTCGGCCAAGGTCGCCTCGATGGCCTCGCTGATGGCGATACCCAGACTGCCCGGGGAATCCGGGTGTGCCGCCAGGATGTCCCTGCCCGCCTGGGTCTCTTCGCTCGGGCTGGGAACACAATTCGCCCCCCAGACCTGCATCATGGTCTTGCGGAAGGGTTTCTGGTCAAAACTCACCCGGACCATGAACACCTTGCACTCCAGCCCGATGAGGGCGCAGGCAAAGGCCAGGGCGCTTCCCCACTGGCCGGCCCCGGTTTCGGTGGTGAGCTTCTCGACCCCGAACTGTTTGGCGTAGAAAGCCTGAGGCACCGCGGTGTTGGGCTTGTGGCTGCCCGGGGGAGAGACGCCCTCGTTCTTGAAGTAGATCTTGGCCGGCGTGCCCAACGCTTTTTCCAGCCTGGTCGCCCGCTGCAGGGGCGAGGGCCGCCAGCGGAACAGGATCTCGAGCACCTCCTCGGGGATGTCGATCCAGCGATCCACGCTCATGGATTGGCCCAGCAGATTCATCGGGAAAATCTTTCCCAGCCACTCCGGGGTTGCCGGTTTCAGATCCGGACCAAGGATCGGGTTCTTGAGAGGCAGATCAGCGTTCAGGTTGTACCACTGCCTGGGGATCTCATCGTCATTCAGGACTACTTTGATAGGCATAAAATCCTCCTCTGATTGTTGTTTAGTCGTCCTCCGGTGTATCGTGTTCTACGTAACTGTCCAGGACCGTTTTAAAAGCAGAATCCCGTTTTTTCAGCTCTTTCGATCCCCGGGTGATCTTGCAGAGACTCATCCCCAACTGCTCGGCGATCCGCCGTTGACTCATCCCTTCGTACAGCAGCTTCACCAGCTCCCAACGGCCGGCGATCTCCTTGATCTCGTACTTCGTCAGGATGCAGATCAGGAGCTCCCTGATCAGCTTTCGGTCCTCGATCCTCGCCAGGACAGAGGCGATTTGATCCAAGGCCTGCAATTCTTCCCGTTCGTTACTATCCATAGAAACGCTACTTCAAAAAAGAACGCTACTCTATAGAGAAACATGTGTCAAGGGATATTACAAAAAAATCGCGAAAAAACTCAGACGGGTTATCCGTCGATCAGCCGGCGAAAACTATTGCTGTTGCCAGTCCGGGACAGGAATTTCTCCGGCCTTCTGCAGACCCAACTTGCAGAGAATCGGCCCCACGATTTCGAAAATGATGCTCGTCGCGGTGATCGTCGTGATAATCAGGGCGCCAAGTCGATCTCCCCACGGTCCCAGCGGCGTCAATGCCTGCTTCACCACCAGAGCCAATCCGATGGCTACTCCGGCCTGAGAGAGAATGCCCATTCCCAGGTATTTGCGGATTTTCGACTCGGCTCGGCCGACAACCGCCCCGATCCAGGCCCCTCCCATAAGCCCTGCAGATCTGCTCAAAATATATATCACCCCCACCAGTCCGAGAGCGGGGAGCAGGGCCAGATGCAGGTTCGCTCCGGCCAGCGCGAAAAAAAGCACGAACAGAAGGGGCATAACCTCGGTCAGCTCTTCCTTGATCTTCTGGGTGAGCGCCGGCGGCTGGGTGTTCACGATGACCAGACCGGCCACCAGATTCGTCAGGATTAAAGACAGGTGCAGCACCTCGGAGACGCCCACGCTGATGAGGACGGTGGCGAAGGTCAGGATGAACAGGTCCCTGCCTTCGGTCAGCCTCCGGGCCAGCAGGCGATACACAACAGCAACGGCTGCACCGATGAGACAACTCAGAGCGATCTCCAGCAATGGTGTTAAGATCAGCCGCCACAACGCTACCGGGGCGGCACCGTGTTGGTGCAGCAGCACACTCCGGGCAATGGCAAAGGCGAAACCGAAGATGATGATCGCCAGCCCGTCATCAAATCCGACCACCGCGTAGAGTGCATTTGTCAGGTTACCCTTGGCCTTGAACTCCTGTATCACCGCTACCGTTCCGGCGGGAGCGCTGGCCGGAGCCAGGGAGCCGAAGATCAGTGCCAGCGGGAGGTTGCGGGTCAGCAGGAATACCGCAGCGGTAACCACGGCGAAAGCCAGGAAGGATTCGGCTACTATGATAAGGATGATTCCGAGCCCTTGTCTTCTCAGTTCGGAAAAACTCAGCTCCAGACCGATACTGACGGCCACGAAACCCAGGGCGATCTCCGTGATGAAGCCGATCGAATCTTTCAGCTCCTCCCCGAGAAAACCCAGAACCGAGGGGCCCAACAAAACCCCGACGAGCATGAATCCGATAATCGACGGCAGGCGCAGAAAGCGCATGGATTTTCCGAGATAGAATCCGGCCAGAGTGATGATACCTACGACCAGCAGCACCGGCACGGGAAGGGTGTGGAAGAAACTCTGAACTGCCTGTATCACGATTGACTCCGTTTGCTCTAGAATTCGAGGGAACCACTGGAGTAGAACAACTCCTGCACCGTGATCAGAACACCGGGGTTGTCCTCTACATCTTCCACTACGGTGTGGATTCGCCGGATAACATCATTGCAGAGATCTTTTTCAACGACCGCAAGGATGAGCCGGCAAAATCCCTTCTGGCTCTCTGTCCAATAAGCGGCGAATAGCGGCAGTCGGTGCAGATAGTAACCGGCGGCATTGGTCTCCAGCACGACGATCGAACCATCCACGGCGGCGGAAAAAACCTGGAGCAGATCTTCGAAGCACTCCTCTCTCTGCACAAACACCTGGAACAGGCACCTGTCCTTCTGCTGACCGGGAACAACCCCGACATCGACGAGTCGAAACAGCTCCTCCACGATCTGGCGCACTTGCTTTTCATCAAATGCTTCAAGAAAGCGCTGAATCACATCGGGGTCTTTGAGGATCTTGGATATCGCCGAGAGCAGCTGGATATGCCGGTTTCTCTGGGACTTGGGCCCAATAATGAAGAAAAAGGTCGTGGTCTTTTTCCCGTCCAGAGAATCGAACTCGATCCCCTCCGGGGCGATCAGCAATCCGACCACGAACTCATCTATATCGTCCAGAGCGCAGTGGGGGATGGCGATTCCACCCCCGAATCCCGTTGTGCCTACTTGCTCCCGCTCCTGCAGGGCATCGAGGATGCGCTTCTCCGGCATCTTGCCCAGCACCTTGCTCTTCTTAGCCAAGCGGGCAATATCGCCGAGCACCTCCGCCTTGTTCCGTGCGTCGCTGCCGACCTGAATACATTCGGGACGAAAACTCAAAGCCATAATCACGCTCCTTCCTGGTCCGCTCTTATCAGAACCTTTAGAACCTCCGCCGGCGTTTGGGCACTGATGAGACGCTGCATCGCATCTTTCCGGCCGGCGATCCGGTTGACCTTGGCCAACACCCTCAGATGCACCACTTCACTGTCCGTACAGAGGAGGAAGAACAGATATGTTTTTTCCCCATCCAGGGCTTCGAAATCCGTACCCCCCCTGCAGATTCCTACAACCAATACCGGGCCGCCCCCGGGATTTTCACGGGGATGGCGCAGGTGCGGGATGGCGATTCCCCTGCCCACGGCTGTGGAGACGATCCCTTCCCGCTCTAACAGCTTGGCGACGAAGGGCCTCTCGCGATCGATGAATTGTGCGCGCAGCAGGGGCTGTACCAATTGGTGGAGCACATCTTCCTTGGTCCCGGGCCGAAGGTCCAGGACCACGTACTCCGTTTTCAGCAGCCGTGCTAGGGGCACTACCTCCGGGGAGCTTTCGATCAAACGGGCCAGATCGTTCTGCGGCACCACCTGCATCTTGGCGATCAACCAGTCGTCGATCATCGAACGCAGGAATCGCCACTGGCTGGCCACTTTGGCACAGGGAATCTGCCCTTTGTGCGCCATCCGCAGAACCGTCTTTTCGGCAAGGCGAAGATAGGAGGCTACCTCCGGCAGGGTCATCACCTCATCCCGTGCAACGGGTGGGACGGTCGTAAAGTCCTCCGTTTCCACTTCTTATTGTCCTTTATAGTTCATAATATTCTTTTATAATATATTATAGTACTTTATAGTAACTTGTCAATCATTAAAAATCCGCCGCAACCTGATCGAAGGATATATTGCCTGTACCAATAGCCCGGCCACAGGTGGAATAAGGAGGACAGGGGTGCTATAATCCCTCCGCCAAACAGAAAAGGGGGAGAACATGGGGGTATTTAAATCCTACGACATCAGGGGTATATACAACCAGGAGTGGGACAAAGATCTGGCCTACCGGATCGGCTTCTTTCTACCCGCACTCCTGGAAACCAAACGAATCCTCGTGGGCAGAGACGCCCGGGAGAGCTCGGTAGAGATTTTCGAGACCCTGAGCCGGGGTATTCGCGACGCCGGCTGTGACGTGACCGATATCGGTCTGTGCTCCACCCCTTCGGTCTACTTCGCCACCGCCCACTTCGAATATGGGGGAAGCGTCATGATCACCGCCTCCCACAATCCTCCGAACTACAACGGCCTGAAAATATCCCGTGCCCAGGCGATCCCGGTTGGCTATGACACGGGCTTGGACCGGCTCGAGCAGATGGTTCGGCAGGAAACCTCCCCCGTTTCAGCTCCCGGAAAGCTCGACACCCTGGATATACGCCGGGCCTACCTCGAGCATCTCGAGCCTTACATCGAGGCGGTCCGGGACATCAAAGCGGTGATCGACTGTTCCGACGGGATGGCCTCGGTATTCATCCATGACGTGATGCGGAATGTGCAGGGCGAGGTCATAACGATGTACGACCAGCCCGACGGCAGCTTCCCCCATCACCCGCCCAATCCCCTGATCGAGGCCAACCTGGCCGACGTGAAACAGCGGACTCTGGCCGAGGGCGCCGATCTGGGCATCTGCTTCGACGGGGACGGAGACAGGGTGATGTTCGTGGACGAGGCCGCGCGCTTCGTCTCCCCCGACCTGATCATCGCGCTCCTGGGGCTGCACTTCTTTCGCCAAAGCGGTCAGGATCACAGCGGCGAGGTTGTGACCTACGACGTGCGCACCTCCCGCAGCGTGGTCGAGTACATAGAAGCTTTGGGAGGCAAACCGGTGATCTGCAAGGTCGGTCACTCCCACGCCAAGAAGCTAATGAGGGATCGCAACGGTATCTACGGCGGGGAGCTGGCGGGGCATTACTACTTCCGGGACAACTACTTCTGTGATTCCGGAATGATATCCGCCCTGCTCGTTTTAGCGATTGTTTCCCGGAAAAAACGATCCTTCTCCGAGTTGATCGCCGAGATCGTCAAGTACCACTACTCGGGAGAGATCAACTTCAGGACCGACGCCAAGGACCTGATTATCGAGGCCGTCCTGTCCGAATACGGCTCTCAGCCCGGGGCCAGGCTGACCGATATCGACGGTATCCGCCTGGATTTCCCCGACTGGTGGTTCAATCTGCGCAAGTCCAACACCGAGCCGTACCTGCGCCTGGTCGTAGAGGCCAGCTCTGCCCACTCCCTGACCGATCGAACCGCGGAGCTAAAGAGTCGCTTTCGGGAGCTGGACCCCGAGATCGAAGAGGAGTGAGCCTGCCCTATGGCAGCACATCCCTCAAAGCCGGTAATGGACCTCGTACCAGCCGGCAAGGTGGCCGAACTCTTCAGCATACCCGATCTGGTTCCACACCGACTCCAGCACGTCCCCCGTTGCGTTGATCCTGAAGAGGACATACCAGTGGCATTTCGGGATGAAATCCGGATGCTCATCGTAGGGATACCAGCGGCTGGTGTATTCCGCTTTGTAGTACACGTATCCCCGGCTGTCTGTCCACTTCTCACGGAACGTGAGTCGGCCTTCTAAGGTGGGTTGCAGAGCCGATGTCATGTTGTACACGAAGAGTTTTCCCTCAGGGGCGAAGACGTACTTCGCATCTTTCGTTTTCCGATGAACCAACCCCAGGCTCTCATAGTCCTCATTGACCCAGGCGCCGTACAGCGGTTCCTCCGCCGTTGGCACAAACGGTCTGGTGGCACAGGTAACGGCGAACAGAGGCAAAACACAGCAGAAGCACACCAAGAGCGTCACACCCGCAGCCCTGTACCTCGTTTTAAGACGATCCGGCTTTGTTCTTAGGATATTCTCGATTCTATCCCGTAACATATGCTTCCTCCCTATGGTTGGATATGGTTTGGGCAGCAGAATATGTCCCTGGGAAGAATGAACGATATCTAAGAGATGATCGGCATATTCTGTTCCCCGAATTCCCGCCTCGATAACAGAACCGTCGCATTCCTTTTCACTTTCCCGCGCCATACGGGCATAGGCGACCCACAAATAGGGTATAAACCAGAACAGAGAACAGATCATCTGTGCGATGGAAGCGATCAGGTAGTCTCCGTGGCGTACGTGGGCCAGCTCGTGGATCAGCACCGAACGACAACGATTCGCTGACCAGTCCCGAGCCGACTGGGGAAGCACAATTCGTGGTTTTATCACCCCAAATGTGAAGGGGACGACGCACTGTCTGCTGATCAGCACGGTCACCGTCTTTCTCATCTTGAATCTGCAGACAAGGGCGTCGAAACAGGACTGGGTATCGCCGTGCCTTACCGCAACCGCGGCGATGCGTCGTAGTTCGAGCCTGGCCGCAATCCCGCGAACCAACATGGCGGCAATCCCTATAGCCCAAACAAAGACAATGAAAAGCTGCCACCAAGCCACCGATTTGACTCGGTTCTGCCCGCTGAGTGCTGCATAGGTGTTCGACGTCGCCACCATATCCAGGTAGTGCTCCCGCGATACAAGGGGGGCGGTGAGAAATCTAATGAACTCGGTCGTGCTGGGGGGGATCTGTATCGCGGATTGAGCCGTCGGCATGGAGAGCCAAATCAGGGATATGATCAAACAACTGAGAATTACGACAAACCAGATCAGACGCTTATGCCCGGCCGAAATCTTCCCGCCGACAACCGTAATAGCGGAGGCGGCCACGAAAACCAGGAAACCCCTCACCACACTGGCGGACAACACTGCCAATACCAAATCTACCAACTGATTCGTTCCGGAAATCATCTCTTTTCTTCTTCTCTCGCGTTTTCGATCAGGGCGATGAGTTTCTCGTATTCGTTTTCAGTCAGCCCGTTTCGATCTACCTGTATCAACGCCGCCACCACTTCTTCAACGGAGTTGTTGAAGTAGGTCTGCAGAAGCTGTTTCAGAGCGGACTGTCGCGCTTGGCGATGAGGAATGGTGGGTGAATAGATGTATCTACGCCCTTCCCTCCGGTGGACCAACAGGCCCTTGCCAATCAAGATGTTCAACGTTGCCCGTACCGCCGAATAGCTCGGTGGATTCGGGATCGATTTCAGAACTTCGTAGACGCTGGCCTGTTTCTTTTTGTAGATAGCCTCCATGATCTGTCTTTCTCGTTTGCTCAACCCGTGCTGTAGTTTTTTCGACATAAAATAACTCCTTAATGCTAATTTTATAGCATTATTTTGGACATGTCAAGGATTATATGCTAATATTTCAGCATTTATTGGATCTGCGGGTTTCAAACCTTACGTTCCAAATGATACCGATCAGATGGAAGACATTAGTATTGGACGTTCCACCGATACCCTGCAGAGTGTAAGGAGATACTGAGTGGGAAAAAGGGCTGTCCAGTTTCCTGAAACAGCCCTCAACAATTCACGTTAACTCAAGCGATCACTTCGGCGGTATTACCAGCTTCCAACCCGGATAGATCAGATCCGGATGCTGGATCAGCTTGCGGTTCCGTCTCCAGATCTTCGGCCACATGTAAGGATTGGCATAGATGTAGCTGTACTCGGCGATCCTCCACAGGCAGTCCCGGCGCTCGGGGATCAGCCGCACCAGGTAGATCGGATAGTCCGGATTCACCGCCTGGGTTTTGTAGACCTCGACGAGCTTTCTCGATTCGTTGAAGTACTCCTCGGCCAAGCTGTAGTTGCCTGCATTCCACTCGACAACTCCCTGCTTCCACAGCTCTTTGGCCTGGGCGAGCAGGTTCGACTCGACCTCATCCCCCAGCACCACAACCTGGGTCCCTTCGGGGATCAACACCCGCTCGGCAGGACGGCGGAACTCCGGAGGACTGAGCATGGATTGAGGCTCCCCCTCTTCCACTTCTTCGATGGTCTTTTCCCCGGACCATTCTTCCGGGTTGATGAGTGTGCCGTCGTCTGTCACTACGGTGAGCCCGGAAGCATCCTCCAGCTCCTTCATGACCTCCAGCATCAGCTTCTGGGCCTGCTTCTTCTGCTCCTCCCCGGAGCTCTTGGCCAACTGGATCAAAGCGAGGGCTTCCTCCCGAGCCTTCCCCAGCAACTCCTCGGCTTCGAAGAGCTGGTACCTCTGGTAGGCCTCGATCCCCTCCAGATACAGCCCGTTGGCCTGCTGGAATCTCACCGGTGCCAGAACGTGGGCATCTAGCTGCTCGGCTTCGCTGAGGTATTGATTGATATCCCTCTTGAGGATTTCTATCCAGCGCTGTCGTTCCCGCAGACGCTCCAGCAGGTTGGACATATCCGCAAGGGTGGCGTAGGCTTTTTCCCTGGCTTCCACCAGTTGCCCGGAAACAAACAACTCCTGCGTCTGCGGTACACCGGCAACCGCTGCGTTGTACTCCGACGGCAGGAATTTATCGGCGTTTATCGCCAACAGCTGCTTGTTCAGTCGCTCAGCCCTCTCGGCCAGCTCCTCTGCCGCCGCAGCCACCGAGTTATCGAAGGCCAGGTTGGCTCTATCCACAGATCGGGCCAGGTGCCTGCGGGCCGTGGTCGGGTCCGACCGGCGGGCCGTCAGGGCCTCATCCAGGGCATCCTCGGCCTGCTTCAACGTCGCCGGATCATAGTAACCCGCGTCGGCTTCCCGTGCCCTGGCGATCGCGTTTCGCGCCTTTTGAATCTCTTCATCCGTGATCGGAGCCACCGTTTCTTCGGGCTCCTCCGCCGGGGCCTCCACCACGGGTTTCTCCGGTTCCACCGGTTTCTCCTCCGGTTGTTCCTCTATCACGGCTTCTTCCGGTTCCTCTGGAGTCGTTTTGCAATTCACGAGAAAAACGACGATTCCGAGGATCATCAAAAAGACCAACACTTTTTTTGCCATTTTATCCCCCTAATGCGGAAGGCTGCTCGTTGCTACAAAGTAGTTTAGCACTCCCCCTCTGCGCCGTCAAGCTGACTATTCGAGGAACGACACAGGTGAACAAGACGTTCGTTCCTGCTATGATCGGGATATTCGTTTTTATTCTGATAGGAGATCGCGACATGAGATTTCGAGCCCCCAGCCTGCTCTTCGCAGACGAGTCGGGAGACATCCTCGATTTCTCCGACCTGGAGATGGCAGGCTCCAGCGCCGGGCGGCCGGTGCGGCTGCGGGCCGGGGACTGGATCCCTCTGCCGCCGGGCAGTGAGCTGTTTCAGCTGCCCGGACGGCTGCCCGTGGGCTACGATCCGGCTACGGCGAGCTTTCGGGTAATGGAGCGGGATCCCTACACCGGCAGCCCCCGCATCCGGGCGGTGGCCGCCTTCATAGCCCCGGCGCACACCCAGCTTTTCTCCACAGCGTACAAGAGCTCAAGCGGGGCTGCGGTTTTGCCCCTCTTTGCCTACACCGCGGTGGGCTGGCACGACGACGGATTCGTGGTCTCGGCCCTGCGGATCGACGAGGATCCCCGTCAGGACAGCGATCGCTTCGATCCGGCCGAGATCGAGCAAAACGCCCGCCGGATGATGAAAGAACACAGGAGCAACCGCCTCATCCGGCATCTGGGCAACTGCGCCCTGGGCTACGGCTGCCCGGCTGCCAAGAACTACTTCCTCCGGCGCTGGGAAGCCCCCCTGCCGACCTCCCCCGCCTGCAACGCCCGCTGCCTGGGCTGCATCAGCCTGCAGGAGGGCAGCCAGATCTGCGCGACCCAGGACAGGATCCGTTTTGTTCCCACTGCGGAGGAGATCGCCCAAGTAGCGATTCCGCATCTTCAATATGCTCCCCGGGCCGTTGTCAGTTTCGGCCAGGGATGCGAAGGAGAACCGCTGCTGCAGACCGACGCGATAGCCGAATCTATCCGCATGATGCGCCGGGCGACCGGCCGGGGAACCATCAATATGAACACCAATGCCAGCCTGCCCGATTCGGTGGGGCTGCTCCGTGAGTCCGGGCTGGACAGCATCCGGGTCAGCCTGAACTCCTGTCGACAGCCGTACTACCACGGCTACTACAAACCCAAGGGCTACAGCCTGGAAAGCGTCAAGACCTCGATCCGGGTCATGAAGAGCCTGGGCGGCTATGTCAGTCTGAACTATTTCGTGCTGCCGGGATTCACGGATGAGCGGGCTGAAATCGATGCTCTGAGCGAGCTTATCTCAGAAACGGGGATCGATCTCATCCAGATGCGCAATCTGAACATCGATCCCGAGTGGTATCTGGAGCGTATCGGCTTCGAACCGGAGGGGGAAACCGTCGGCATCCTGGGCTTGCTGCGGAACCTCCGGGACCGTTTCCCCGATCTACGCTTCGGCTACTTCAACCCCTGCCTGGACCCGGGGGCTTGAGAGGATTTTGCGTTCCGAAGGGATAACGAAGAACCCGACAGGCCAGCCGCCCCGGGGGGGGTGAGCCCGGGGATCAACGCGCTCCGGCCCGGATCAGGGTCTCGACGATTGAAAGGTAGTATGGCGAGGTTCCCTGCCGCATGGCGTAGTGAAGCGGGGTCTTGCCAAGCCCATTGCGGACATTGACCTCAGCCCCCGCAGCCAGCAGCGCCTCCACAGCCCGCCTGTCTGTCACGGCCAGATGGAGGGGGGTATTGCCCATAGCATTCTTGGCGTTTACGTCCGCGCCGCTTTCCAGAAGCAGTTCGATCAAATCGGGGTAGGCCAGGGCCAAATGAAGCGCCGTGTTTCCGAAATGATCCCTCTCATCCGCATCGGCACCCTGCTCGATCAACGCAGCCGCAATATCCAGCAGGCCGTTTTCTGCAGCCCAGTGCAGAGCAGGACGAACCGGAACAACCTCGGCGGGCAGCCGGGCGCCAGACAGCAGCAAGGCAACGGCCAGCAGCAGCGCATACCAAGAACGGTTCATCACTAACCATATCGGCAGATTCTCCCGCGCGATTCAGAACTGACTTGGATAATGCAACAGACTCTGCTACTCTGAATCCATGGCAGGTTTACAGACTATCCCCCCGGCTGAGATCGGCTCCCTGAACCCGGAGCTGGATATCTTCAGCGGCGGCCGGGCGCCTGCACCTGAGCTCATAGAGAAAACTCTGTACCCGCCGCTGCCGATCTGCTCGGATACGCTGATTTGGGGTTTCGAGATTCTTCGTTCGGCCAGGCGCCAGCGCCTCAGGCAGATGAATTGTCTGATCATTCCCTCTTGTCCCCGCTCCGAGATGCTCTCCCTGGCCCTGAAGCTGGAAAATCGGGCCGGGAGCTTCAGCTGGCCGGAAAAACAGAGGATGCTGGAGTTCCTCGGCACTTCAGAGGATTTGTCTGCCGGTCCTGCCTTGATCGAGCTTTTATCCGACCTGAGCCCGCTGATCGAGGCTCACCGGGACCCTCAACTGGCCGCCAAGATCGCCGAGTTTGCCGCGCTCCCGCAGGGTCTCAAAGCCCTGGTGGCGGAGGGACAGGTCGACTTGAAGAGCGCAGTCCGGGTCCGGAGCCTGCCGCAGGAGGTTTTTGCCGGACTGCAGGGCAGCACCCTCACCTTCAGCCAGCGCCGTCAATTCCTGAACGAACTGTTCGAGCTCAGCCGCAAGGGCAAACTTGGGCGAGGGGAAATCAGGGACGCGGCTTCTCAGGCTTTTCGGGATCGGCAGCCGATAGAAACGGTCCACCGGCTGCGCTTTCCCATCCTGACCGAACTGGAAAGCCGCTTTTCGGCCCTGGAAGAACATCTGCTCAAAGGCAGTGGAGTGCGGCTGAACCCGCCGCCTTACTTCGAGGGAGAAGCCTTTTCAGTGGAGTTCCAGTTCAACAATACAAAATCCTTCAAGCGCAAGCTCAATACGCTTCACTCTCTGCAAGGACACCTGGATGCCCTCTTCGAGCTACTACACTGAGCTGATCCACCGCGTCTACGTGGAACAGGGGGTGGTCGAATCTCCCTATCTGCACCGAGCCGTAGAGCAGCTGCCCGGGGTTCCGATCCATACCGTGCAGAGCAGAAAGCAGATACCTCACAAAGATCTGAATCGCCACACCCTGTTCGTGGGAGGGCCCCGCGGCAAAACCGTGACCCGCTGCCCCGGATCGAGGGGGCACATCTGCTGTAACTACATCACGGTGGATCTGTACCTGGGCTGTACGCTGGGCTGCGGGTACTGCATCATGGAGAGTTATCTGAACTTTTCGCCCCTGACCGTATATCTGGAGCCGGAAAAATCCGTCGCGCGCCTCCAGGAGCTGGCCCGGCAAAACAACGATATCACGATCCGAGCGGGGACCGGGGAGGTCGGTGATTCCCTGCTCCTCGATCCACTGTTCGGCCTCTCCGAAGTTTTCATCACCGGCCTGTCCTCGTTCGCGAACGTGTACTTCGAACTGAAAACTAAGACGCATTTCGTCGACCATCTCCTGAACGTCGAGCAGAAGGGAAATGCCGTTATCGGTTTTTCCGTGAACCCTCAAGCCTACATCGATGCTTACGAACCCAATGCGAGCAGTCTGAGCGAGCGCCTCGATGCCGCCGGTAAAGCCCTGGGGGCAGGCTACAAGCTGGCTTTCCACTTCGACCCGATCTTTTTCTCCGAGAACTGGGAGGAGGAGTATCTGAGCCTCGTGCAGGCTCTGAGCCCGTTGCCCTCCGAGCGGATCGCCTGGATCAGCCTGGGAACGATGCGCTACACCCCGGCGCTGAAGCAAAAGCTGGGAGAACAGGCTTTTCTCTACGAGGAGTTTGTCCCCTGCAGAGACGGCAAGTTCCGTTATCCTCAAAAGCTGCGCTTCCCCATCTACAGGACCCTGTACGATGCGTTGAACAGAGAACTATCCGCTCCGATCTACCTGTGCATGGAGAGTCCCGCGATCTGGCGCACGGTTTTTGGAGATGTTCCCGGTAAAATCGATGGATTACGTGCTATATTTACAAGAGCAAGAAGTGTGTAAGGAGGGGGGGGTGCGAACAATGAGCGCTTTCAAGATCGGCTGTTTCACGCTGGCCCTGACCCTGCTGACCGGGCTGCCCGCCGCAGCCCAGGCGGAGATAGGGTTAATCGCCTACATGGAAGAGGGAGTCGAGATCGACCGCAACCGTGAAACTATCCCCGCTTGGGACGTGTACATCGGCAAGGAGGTCGAGAACTACGACCTCCTGCGAACGGACCAGACCGGATACGCGGAGGTCGAGCTGGACGGCCCGCGAAGCACGCCGTCGATCGTCAGGATCTCTCCGAACACGAGCTTCTACTTCGAGATAAACAAGATCGGCCGGGATAACACCACCACGATCGGCTTGATAACCGGCAGCCTTTCGGTCAAGGTGGCCAAGCTTTCCGATCGGCAGAGCGTCGAGGTTGCCACCGAAAGCGCCCTGATGGGCGTGCGGGGCACGGATTTTAACGTCACCCTCAGTCCGGCAGGGGACATCCTGGTCAGCGCCGAAGATGGCCGTGTCTCCTGTATCGATGACAGCGGCCAGGAGCTGATTGCCGAACCGGGCACGGTTGTGGAGAAGCGCCCGGGGGAACTGTTCCGGGAGGTCCCCGTGGCCATTTCGGATCTGGAGACCTTCCGCAGCAGCTGGTACGCCGACCGTCTGGAGGTCTTCAAGGCCAACGCCCTCCGGGCCATCAAATTCTACGCCGGCCGCTATCTGCGGCTGAAGAGCCGCTTCGACGGCGCCTACGGCGATCTGCAGAGCAACACCCGCATCCTGCGCAAATGGTACGATGAAGAGCGGCGCGGACAGATCGGCGGCCAGATGGACAGCATGCGGGAGAAAAAGGAGCTGATCGGGGAGCTGCTGGAGCTGCGCAGGATCCTCTACATCTTCGAGCGGGTGTACTTCCGCTTGATCGAGCTCGAAGGGTACTACCGCGAAGGCTACGGCCGGGGGCAGATCGAGACGGGACTATCCTCCGCCGCCTTTTTCAACCGCTTCAACCGCGACAGAGAGGAGCTGGGGGAGAAGATGGCCGAGCTGCGCTACATCACCAAGCTCTACGCCAAGCGCAACAACGGGAACTTTCCGACGGACCTGTTCGAGCAGGGGGAGGAGGAGTTCTTCGGCGATGAGGACACGGAGCTGTCCTTCTAAATTGACGAATATATAGGGTAATCACTATATTGTTGGCATGACCCAAACAATGATCAAAAAGATCGACAGTGTTCTGGACCGGGTTGTCGAAAAGGAAAGCAACCTGCCTGTATCCCACCTCGGGCTGGTGGAGCGGGTGCGCTACAACGAGAAGCAGAACAAGCTCTACGTGTTCACCAGGGCGGTGCACGGCACCCACGGCTGCTGTACTCTCCTGGCCCTGGTTCAGCAGTCCGACACCCTGAAAAAGTTGGAAGAACAGTTCAAACAGGAGTTCCCCGAACACTGGATCCAGATTGTCAACGTCTAGTCTACGGCCAGATCACCTCCGGTTCAAAGCCCGGCGATATCCAACGGCAGCTCAACGGAATCGAGAGTCTCGATTCCGGTCAGCTCCTTTTCTGCCAGGGCGGGAAGGATCAGCGCCCGGCTGTCGGGGAAGTGCTTTTTGATATATTTCATAAAATCCCCTCCTGCTTTTGCCTTGTTGAGGATCAGGTAGGGAATCTCCATTCCCAGATTCGACAACTCTTTCCAGATCAGCTGTGATTCTGCAAGGGACAGCTCATCCGGATTGAGCACGAGAAGAGTCCGGGTGTTCGCGGGATTCTTCAGCAGCTCGGACAGGCCCCTGTATAGATCCACCAGATCGGCGATCTTTCCGAGTATCGGGTCCCGCTCCTTCATTTCCTGCTTCCGCCCCTGCTTGATGCGGGTAATGATCTGCTCTTTGTCGAGGACCAGCTGCCTGAACTGAGACAGTTCCTGCAGCCACAGCAGCGAAACATCGGGCAGCGCCAGAAACTTGAGCGTCAGAGCCGTCGGCGGGGTATCGAAAACGATATAGTCTCTGTCTGCAAAGCGGCGCAGGGTATCCAGCATGGCGAGCAGGACCGCGTACTCCTCCAGACCGGGGGAGTATTTGAGCGTCTTGAAGTAGCGGTGCAGGTTGAACGCTTCCTGATACTTGTACACGGCACGGAATGCCCGCTCCGTATCCTTGAGGTACTTCTTTACCCATTGATCGAGATCGGTTTCCATCACTTCCAGGCCCGCAACGATCTGTTTGGGCTTCGAACCCAGAGGAACCTGGAAGATGTCATGGAGGTTGTGGGCCGGATCGATGGAGTTCAGCAGCACCCGCTTGCCGATCCGGGCCAGCTTGAGGGCGAAGAGGGAAGAGTTGGTGGACTTGCCCACACCTCCCTTCCCCACGAAAAACAGTACTCGCGCGTTCATGGTTCGCCTCGACATCCCCCCGGTTCAGGGCTCGCCCAGGGTAGAAACCACTTCGGCCAGAGCATCGTGGGCGACGTTGATGCGTCGCAGCATGAGCTGGATGTCCCGCTCCATGAGGGGAAGCAGCTGCAGGGTGATGTGTACAGGCGGAGCGGGCATTCCGACGAAGGAACCGAAGAGCAGGAGGGCGAAGATGTTGCGAAGCTCGATAAGCTCGAACTCCAGCATTTCCGTGGCTTTATTCCGGTTTACGGTCTGCAGGTCACTGAAGAACAGGCGGGCCTGCTCCAGAAATCGGGGTCTTTTCATTTCTTCATCAATCCGTAGTAGCGCATCTCGCCCTTCAGCTTCCGTTCCTGGGGGATGGCGCTATAGATCCCGTACAGCCCGCACAACACCGAACCGTATAGATACAGGCCGGGGACTGCCAGCATATAGGCGACACCGGCCACGTAGGCGGCGCAGATGGGGATCACAACCAGCTTCTTCTGGTGAGCCACGAAATCCGCCATGACCACCTGCTTCGCAGTAACAGCCTGTTTGTTGAACATCGTGCGCACCAGGATCGGCAGGGCTATCCCCAGGATCGCCGAAAGGGTCAGCAGGAAGATACCCCAGATCCGCAGGCTGCCCAAAGAGGAGGAGATCGTGATCTCCGTACGGTACAGCAGGTAGCCCAATCCCAGGAAAGCCACGGCCGCGACGGTCAGGGTCCAGAACAGGCGGTTGAGGCTTCGCACCAGCTCGCTTAGTTCATCATTCATGACAGCATTCTATCCGGATGTATGCTAAAAAGCAAAGAGGAGACCAGTGTTGGTCTCCTCTTTGCTTTCTCGTGAAACCGTAATACCCTAAGCTTGTGCTTTTGCCTCCACTGTTTTCGAAACGAAGAAGGCAGTGAGACCTTCGACTATGATCCACAGGGCGATCAGGAGAACGGCGGCGTTCACGATGGTGAGCAGGATATTGCCCGTTTTGATGAAACCGATCTGGTTGTAGATCAGGCCCCAGGTTGTCATGACGATCATGAAGGCCGCGGGCAGACCGCTTACCAGATAGCGAAGTCCGCCCCTCTGCTTGAGGTACAAGGTGATGGCCAGCAGCGCCAGGGCTGCCAGACACTGGTTGGTGGCGCCGAACACGGGCCAGAGTTTCATGGCCCCGGCTCCCGATGCTCCGGTGGCGAAGGCCAGTACCGCGGCGGTGATCACGGCGAAGGCCGTGGCGGCGTAGCGGTTCTGCATGAAGCCGAGCCTGATGTCCCCGGCCAGCTCCTGAACCACGTAGCGCTGAATGCGGGTTGCGGTGTCCAGGGTGGTGCCGGCGAAGGAGGCCACGAACACGCCCATGATGATGATGGCGATGGCCTTGGGGATGCCGAAGGTGGCTACCATGTTGGCGCCCCCGACCACGAAGGCGGCGACCTTGGATCCCAGCCCGGCCGCTCCGGCCCAGGAAGCGTAGTGATGGGTCCAGGCAGCCACGCCGGTCAGTACGGCACCGTCCGCCGTGGTGTAGGCGATTCCGATACCGGCCGTTACGGCGATGATCACGATGGTGGCCAGCGCACCCTCAAACACCATGGAGCCGTAGCCCACGAACAGGGCGTCCTCCTCCGCCTTGACCTGCTTGGCCGATGTTCCGGAGGAGACCAGGGAGTGAAATCCCGAGATGGCGCCGCAGGCGATGGTGATGAACAGCATCGGCCACAGAGGGGGAGCGCCTTCCGGAACGGCCCGCACCGCCGGGGCTACGACCTGCAGCTTGCCCCCGATCCCGGAGACGACCACGCCGACAATCAGCAGGCCCATGGCGATGAACAGCTGCCAGGCGTTGATGTAGTCCCGCGGCTGCAGCAGGGTCGTTACCGGCAGGGTCGAGGCGATGAAGGCGTATATGAACAGGAGGATGCTCCAGACACCGGTGGCCGGAATTCCTGCAATAGTCGGCATGGCCAGGGGGATGAAGTGGCCAAGCACCACGGTGACGTACATCAGGAACACCGCGAAGAAGGTGAACAGGCCCACGTTGCCGCCCCTCTTGTAGATGATCCAGCCCAGGAGGATGGCGATGGGGATCTCCATCCAGACGGGGAAGACCGACTGCGGGTACATGGCGAAGATGATGGCGATGATCAGGCCGAAAATGGCGATCACGATCCACAGCTCCAGCAGGACGATCAGGAAGAAAATCGTCCGCGTGCGGTTGTTCACGTACTTCGACGTGATCTCCGAGATCGACTTTCCCTGGTTGCGCAGGGACATCACCAGTGCGCCGAAGTCGTGCACCGCACCCATGACGATGGTACCGACAAAAACCCAGATCAGAGCAGGCACCCAGCCCCAGATTACACCGATGGCCGGCCCGACGATCGGCCCGGTCCCGGCGATCGAGGTGAAGTGGTGCCCGAAGATGATCCCCTTTCGGGTGGGCACGTAATCCTGCCCGTCCTCCATGGTCACCGAGGGCGTCTTGTTTGCATTGCTCAGGGCGAATATCTTCTTGCCCACAAACCGTCCGTACAGCCTGTAGGCAAGGAGATAGCCGACAAAAGCAACGACCATGATGAGTATAGCTTCCATAGGACCTCCTCGAAATATAGATGTGTTTTATCCCCGATTTTTCACCTTGGCAGGTGATGCAGGGATGTGCCATGGTAAACCCAAAGCATTGGGGACGCAAGTTCTTTTTTTTTATTTATTGAACCGGGCTTCGGTTACGAGCTGGTGCCCGGATTCGCGCCGGAGTTACCTTTACGTAAGCGAACCAGCCACTTCGCGGGGACGTCGGGAGATTTCTATCACCTAACTCCCCGCATAACAGAGAATTAAATACTTTCGGGGATGCCGGCCCTGCTGGCACGGAACTTGCTTTCCTGCTCCACGAGTTCAACAACAAAGTTTCCAAGGAGGAAAAAGTGGAAAAGATAGATGTGCTGGTCAAGGGTGTGCCGGTCCCGATCCACAACATGTTCAAGGGATTCTGTTCGCTCCGCGGCATCAGCGTGAGCGCGGGGATCATCGACTCGATGATCTCCGTTATAGAAAAGTCGAGCGGCGGGGATAACGAAAACCTGCGGGTGATCCTGAGCGAGTACCAGACTTCCGCCGGGCAGAGGTAGTTCAGCCAACCGGCCTACCCGAGTTTCCTGACAAAGCTGCTCAGCTCGCCATATCCACGGGAGATAAAGTCCGTCGCACAGCCGGACCAAATGATATTCATTCCCCTCTCGTGCCAGAAGGATATCGACTGTTCTGTGGCACAGTAGATGCCGCAGGAAAGCTCCCGGGCGCGGCAGCCGTCCAGCACCCTGTCTACGGCTTCGACGAGGCGGGGATGATCGTAGCGCAGCGGCACCCCGAGATCGATGGAGAGATCGGAAGGTCCGACGATAATTCCCGAGATCCCCTCCACGGTCAGGATCTCCTCCAAATTGTCGATCCCCCGCCGGGATTCGATCTGCAGCAGCACGACGAGGCGGGAGTTGAACCGCTCTATTCCCGGCCACTGCCGGACCAGGGAAAAACCGCCGAATCCTTTGCGCCCCTGCGGCGGAAAGCGAGCGCTGTCGACGGCCGCCCGAGCCTGTTCCGGGCTTTCCACACGGGGCACGAGCACCCCCCTCGCCCCGGCGTCGAGGCATGGGGAGATCAGATGATACAGCGTGTCGGCGACCCTGACGATCATCGGCAACCTGTACGCCCGGGCCGTGCGGATCAGATTCTCCACGACCTCGATGGAAAAGGTCCCGTGTTCCAGGTCGAGGATGAGAATATCCAGAACGTCATTCCTTAAGATCTCGATGACACCGCTCCACTGAATCGAAACCAGGGTGGTGGCGAAGATCTTCTCCCGGTTTTGAAGTTTCTCGATCAAGTCAGCCATGGGTTTTGGTAACTCTCCCTGCTCATCTCTAAGATATCAAATATGCAGCAAAAAAGGCTGTCCCGGATCATAATTCCGGGACAGCCTCAATTTTCCTCTACAATCCGAGATTGGCTATACGACCGTCTTTTCGGTTTCGCTGTCGAAGAAGTGAATCTTGTCCATGGCCGGCTTCAGCGTAACGGAGTCACCGACATGGAACTCGTAATGCGGCGGCGTGCGAACGATGATGCTGGGGTTCTGGGGGGTGCCCACGTAGAGCAGGATTTCCGCTCCCAGCGGCTCGACGACTTCCACCTTGGCATTGAAGGTTTCTCCCTCCACGTGCTTTTCGACAACCACCAGGTCTTCCGGACGAATGCCGAACAACGTCCCCTTGCCGGCGTAGGAGCGCATCCCATCGGCCAGCTGCTGCGAAAGGACGATCTGGAAGTCCCCCTCGTCGGCTATGATCTTGCCCTTTTCTTCTTTGATCGCCGC
>Ga0315553_10000935_pt1 | contig 25090 bp, 25 predicted proteins | sample SalMarSW160140MG_FD_203099 | JGI IMG/M metagenome (GOLD analysis project Ga0315553, IMG submission 203099) | Salt marsh sediment microbial communities from the Plum Island Ecosystem LTER, Massachusetts, United States - Salt Marsh Sediment SW1601-40 ... | reverse complement strand
CCAGACTTTAAGTTTTGAACAGAGGTAATGCATTGATTCAATGGGAATAATTCTGTGTCGTCTTTTAAGAGCCTTGCTAGGCATGAAAATAATTATTATCAGAAAATTATCATTGAATTCAGGGACTTTGAATTTTATTTGACAGTAGTTGTCTATTTGTTTAATTTTTCAAACTTCAATTTCCTTTAAAAAGCTTCATTTTTTAAACCCTCACGTTTTTTTTCATTGCATTTTTTCCTTTTACAAACGGAAGGATTAATAGTTTTTAAGTAGGTAAGATTTTTGCTTGCCTTAGGATAGTTACACTGGAAAAAGCTAAGCTAGTGTAAGGAATCTTTTTTTATTTAGAAAGTGGATGATAATGTGTTTTTTTGGCTCATTTTTTTATTTTATTTTATTTTATTTTTTATGATATTTTTAAAAAATCTATTATACGTATATTATATGGAGGTTGATAATGGGTAAACTGAGAGTTGCACTTATTGCTGGAGGGTGGTCACGGGAAAGAGAGGTATCCTTGAAAAGTGGACAAAACGTATTTGATAATCTCGATAAAGAGAAATACAAGGTGAAAAGATATGACCCCAGCAGGGACCTTCTCAGATTAATAGAAGAGTCTAAGAATCTTGATCTTGCATTACTATTTCTCCATGGAAAGAAAGGAGAGGATGGCTCTATTCAAGGGCTTCTTGATCTTTTGCATCTCCCCTATGTTGGCTCAGGTGTCTTAGCAAGTGCTTTGGCTATGAACAAAGTAGTAAGCAAGGAATTATATCGGTATAGTGGACTCAATGTCCCCAAAGAAATGGTATTTTTCAAGAATCAGGATATTGATCCAGTTCGTATATTGTCTATTTTGGGCAAACCTGTGGTAATTAAACCCGTAGAAGAGGGATCGAGCATTGGCTTAAGCATATGCTCTACAAAAGGAGAAATCGTTGAAGCCATGAAAGATGCCTTTGCTATCGGTTCAGAAGTAATGCTTGAGGAATATATCAACGGGAGAGAGGTAAGTTGTGGTGTTCTTGGCAACCGAGAACCTGAGGCCTTGCCAGTTGTCGAAATTATTCCTCAGGAAAAATATCGTTTCTTTAGTTATACGGCAAAATATGAGCCTGGGGCGTCCCAAGAGATATGTCCGGCGCAGATTTCAAGCGATGATTATAAAAAGGTTCAAAGCTTTGCAATAAAGGCTCATTGTTTGCTTGGGTGCAGGGGTTTTTCTCGATCAGACATGATAGTAACCGCTCAAGATGTATATATCTTGGAGACAAATACTATACCAGGGATGACAGAAAATTCTCTCTTTCCATTAGCAGCAAGGACAGCTGGATTATCTTTTTGTAACCTATTAGACAGATTGATAGAGCTCGCATTTGAGGATTAGATGGAGGGATAGTTGACATTCGCTTTATGAGATTTCATAATACAGACTATGGGTGGAAGATACGGAAAATACGGTGAGATAAAACGATTTGAGAGGTTACGGAAAAACAGAAGAAATGTATTGTGTAGCACAAGAAGGTCTCGTTTTGTAAAAGGCCACGCTGGAAAATTAAGGCCTTTCAAGGGCAATTTTAGCCATTCAAGCATAAAGGATTAGAGTTGGACAGAAAAACCGAGTTCCTTTTTTCACCACTCAGCTCCCCGTTTGCTCTCTGTCGGCCATTGCTTAAAAAAGAGCGATGGTAGCAGGCATAATTGATCTTCAGTCTATAGGATCAGAAACTCAGATGGAGCAATAAAATAGTGTGTTTTATTGAATGATATTGCTATACGAATTCTATTCATTGATCCAAAATTTATTTGCTTCTTATCTTAGGTATAACCCAAGAAAAGCAAAGCGCTTCCATTTCAATATGCTTTATAATTTTTGAGGTATCAATTACTTTACAATGGAAACCGTATCCATAGATGGTGTCATCTTGCATCTCAGTCAACCAGATGAGTTACCGATGCATTGGGTCGGCAATGAGGAGTTAGTAACTCAGATCAAGGCAGCTTGGCTGGTTATGGGTTCTGGTGATTTCCCCCTCAACCCACGCCTTTTAGGAAAGCCTGGGGTAGGGAAGACTACTCTTGCCTATTATGCTGCTCAACAGCTCAATCAACCTGTTTACCTTTTTCAGGCCACAATAGATACGAGACCAGAAGATCTGATCGTCACACCGGTGATAAGCGATCAGGGAAAGATAAAATATATGGCAAGCTCTATTGTCACTGCCATGATCAAGGGAGGGGTAGCAATTATTGATGAAGGGAACAGGATGAGTGAGAAAAGCTGGGCATCTTTGGCACCCCTGATGGACAATCGTCGTTATGTGGAATCTATCGTAGCTGGCATAAAAATTAAAGCCCATCCTGATTTTCGGCTCTGTACTACAATGAACGACGATGCAAGCACCTTTGATCTTCCCGAATATATTCATTCAAGACTCCAGCCTCAAATACTTATTGATTTTCCTGACAGGGAAGAAGAGAGATTAATCCTGTCTACAAACCTACCTTTTGCAGATGAGCAGATTCTGGACTATGTCGTCAATTTTCTGCAGGTAGCCCATGAAGCTCAGGAGAGATATACGGTTAGAGACGGAATAAATATTGCCAGATATGCTCTGAAAAGAATGAGCAATGATGTATCGAATAACGGTGAAGAAATGTCGAAAAAAAGGATTATACGAGCACTCAAAGAAGCAGCATCCATGATCCTGGACGATAATGCTGCTGAATATTTTGCTACCATGTTAGAGATGTATGGAGACAAAAAAACAATTTGAATGGAGAAATATCCGCCTTGTTCCTATTCTTCACAATAGGATTGAGTTTGCTCTTGAGGTAAGAGATCAGTTTACTTCCTTTAAGCCAGAAATTGTCGCAGTTGAATATCCTCCAACCATTGGCGAGAAGGTATTAGAAGGCGTTAAAAGATTACCCCTGCTCTCAGTTGTGTACTACGAGGAAGATAATCACACCTTTATTTACCTCCCCCTGGAGCCAACTGATGGAGCAGTAGAGGCAGTTCGGTTGGCGCTTTCAAAAAATCTGCCTATCTATTTCATAGATAGGGATACGGAAGGGTACCCTCTGGAGCGGTCACCCATGCCAGATCCTTACTCCATAAGAAGAATAGGGTACTGGAAATATTGTGAGAGCTATCTCAAAATTTACTCGGAAGGGCTTCCTCATAGAGAGGATCAATTAAGAGAGCGAACCATGGCCTACCATCTACAGCAATTGGAAGGGATGGGAAAGAGAGTTTTATTTGTAGGTGGTCTGGCCCATCTTACGGGTCTTTTGGCATCCCTTAATACACCACAGGTACCGGTTATAGGCAGAAGGAGAAGAGAGGGTGTCATGCTTGCTCACCTCCATAAAGATTCGAGCAGGGAAATCATGACAGAAATGCCTTTTTTTGCAGCACGTTATGAGAAATTCAGAGACAACCCTATCGTGCCTGAACTTGACAGATTGAATGCCATTGATCAATTGATAGAGAAATCGACGAAGGGTTATGTTAAGAGTAGTAAAGAAGAAGTGACAGTAAGCCAGCTAAGGATTTTTAACAAGTTTGTTAGAAATTATGCACTCCTAAGTGGGTATTTAACACCCGATTTATATCAGATTCTGATAGCTGCCAGGGGAGCCGTGGATGATAACTTTGCATATGAGGTGTGGGATAATGCAACTGAATATCCCTGGCAGACAGAGGTACCTGGGTTACCAGTTTTTCGTATAAGAGGTGAGGACCTCTTTATTGATCAAAAAAAGATCAGATTTCATAGACATTTTAAAAGCTTACGCAGAAGGCTCGTACCTATCCCAGTAAAGAAAAGACTAAAAGAACGGTTCCCTGGGGAGTGGAAAAAGGCCTTTAAGGGTTATTCTATCTGCTCATACCAACCAGAGGATATCGTGATAGAGGGATTCGGAAGTTATTGTAAGAAAAAGGCCTTAAAAAAGAAATCAGAGGAAAGTTCCCGCGTTGTTCCCTTTATGAGTTCAATGATGGATGGAATTGATATCAGAGAGACACTAAGAAATTCAAAAGAGGGGATCATATATGTTAGGGAGGATATTCCACTCAAGGGAAGGGTGGGTTCGGTGGTGTTTATTTTTGATCCAGACCTTCCTGATACAGAAGGTAAAGAAAGGTTTCCATGGCGAATCACCTGGTTAGGTGAAAATAATCAAGAATCAGATATGGCCTTTTACAGTACTACAGCAGGGGAGGTAGTTATTGGTCCCGGAATATCCCGGTGTCAGTATGGTGGATTCATGCTTACTTTTCCGCCACTGAGAGTATATGATATTTGGAAGGATTCCTTTTTTGATAGTGCCAGAAATAAGCCAGAAAGGCTTCTTCTTGCAGCACTCGATTATTCCCTTGAACAGCATGTTGTGTATGTAGCCTCCTCACCGCCATCTTCACTGTGTGGATCTTTTGCTTCCAGGATAGGGAAAAAGATACTATACCTTCCTATTGGCGTATTTTCATCTGTTACTCTTAAAAAAATCAGGCAATTTCATGTATTAGATGGCCATCCAGTGAGACAATACGCAGGCAGGTATATATGAGATAAAGGATTGAGGAATTGTAGATTGAGGAATTAAGCGTTTAAATATTTACCCAGTGGAATTCCCGCTTTGCGGGACCCCCTAAGGCCCGCCCTGGTGCGAATTGCCAGGAACATTATGCTGTCGCTGTGATAATTAGCAAGCAGATGTTATATATAAGCTCCTTTATGTCAGGTCTGGGCCAGGGGGGATTCCACAGGGCAAGCAAACCCAATAAACACAGCAAGAAAAAATGCCCAAGGATCACACATCTATTATTCTCGACAGTATTGCAGATGGTGTCTTTACTGTTGATCTTGACTGGCGAATTACATCCTTTAATAGAGCTGCTGAATTAATTACTGGTACAGGCAAAGAAGAGGCAATTGGGAGACATTGTTGGGAGGTTTTTAGAGCAAATATATGCGAGAGACAATGTGCCTTGAGACACACAATAGAAACGGGAAAGCAGATTCTTAATAAATCTATCTATATTGTTGTCTCGGATGGAAATAGGATTCCGGTCAGCATATCTACAGCCATACTTAAAGATGAAAATGATAAGATGATAGGTGGCGTTGAAACCTTCAGGGATCTAAGCCTGGTGGAAGAGCTCAGGAAAGAACTTACCGGCAGGCACACCTTTTTTGATATAGTCAGTAAAAGTAAGGAAATGCATCGGCTCTTTGTTATCTTGGAGCAGGTGGCACAGAGTGATAGCACCGTGCTTTTACAAGGAGAAAGCGGAACTGGTAAGGAACTCTTTGTAAGGGCTATTCATTCTCTCAGCGCACGAAGTAAAGGACCCCTTGTTATTGTTAATTTAGGTGCACTACCAGATACTTTGGTAGAGTCAGAACTTTTTGGTCACAAGGCAGGTGCTTTTACTGATGCAAGGGCAGATAGAATAGGCAGAATTGCCGCAGCCGAAAAAGGGACTCTTTTTTTAGACGAGATAGGTGACCTTTCTTCCCATCTTCAGGTAGGGTTACTCAGGGTGCTGCAGGAGAAAACCTATGAACCATTGGGTTCAAACACAACTGTTCAGGCCGATATCCGGATTGTTGCAGCTACAAACAAAGACTTAACTGAGCTAGTCAAAAAAGGGCATTTTAGGGAAGATCTTTACTATAGGATCAATGTTGTTACATTAACACTGCCCCCTTTGAGAGAGAGGCGAGAGGATATACCGCTCCTCATTAATCATTTTTTAGACAGATTCAATCGATTGAGCGGGAAGGAGATAGGGGGCGTTTCACAAGAAGTAATCTCTATCTTGATGGCGTATGATTTTCCAGGTAATGTCAGGGAATTAGAAAATATTGTTGAGCACAGCACTGTTCTTTGTCAAGGAGGTCTTATTGAAGGCCAACACCTTCCGGATTATCTTCAGCCAGCCCGACCATTTAAAGAAAACGGGAATCATAAACCAGTTTCTTCTAAGAAGATTAAATGGGTTGATATGGAGAGAGAATTCATTGTACAGGTACTTAGAGAAAACAATTGGAATCGTAAGGCAGCCGCGAAAGAGCTAGGTATTGGCAGGCAAACCCTTTGGAGAAGGATTAAGCGTCTTAATATTCAACTCCCTTAGTAAGGCAGTAGGCTTTCTAAACTTAAGAAGAATGCAAAAAGTTAATAGGAACAAAACGGAGCTTCTCATATTACAACATTTTGAAACATACATACCATAAAACGGAGGTATAAATCATGTTTGAATTTTTGTTGAATGAAGAGGAAAAGGCATTACAAAATGAGGTGAGGGAATTTGTTAAGAATGATGTTTCAAGTAAAATGGTACGCGATATGGATCTGAGTATAATTGAGACTGGTCGTCCATTTGTGGAGATGGCTGGAAAGAAAAATCTCTTGGGATTACGTTTTCCGAAGCAATATGGGGGCCGAGGACTCAACTGGGTAGCTGAGGTGGCTGCCATTGAAGAAGTAGCGGTGCTTGGCAACTCCATAACATGCGCCTATGTTATGCCCTGTATTGTTGGAGAGGCGCTCAATACCTTCGGAACCAGGCAACAAAAGGAACGTTATATTAGGCCTACCAATGAAGGCAAACTTTACTCTGCAGAGGCCTTGACCGAACCTCGAGGAGGCTCTGATTTCTTTGGGGCCACCACAAAAGCAGTTGAAGACGGCGATTCATTTATTCTTAATGGTGAGAAACGCTTTGTAGTGGGTGCAAAGGACTCTGATTATTTTCTGGTCTATGCTAAATCAGCTCCTGATGCACCACCGCATGAGTCCCTTAGTTGCTTTATTGTTGAACGTGCAATGGGAGTTGAGGATAAGACCATTTATACCCTTCTTGGAACACGAGGTGGCGGTACAGGACGTCTTGTCTTTAAAGATGTGAGGGTTCCCAAAGAGAATCTTGTAGGAGAGCTTCACAACGCATATGCTGTCTTTAATAAAATGATGATTCCCGAAAGACTCACAAGTGGTGCTGGCGGTCTTGGGTTGGGAAGAGCTGCCCTGGAGGTAGCTACACGTTACTCTACAAGGCGTAAGGCATTTGGCAGGACAATTGATAAATTTCAGGCGGTAAACTTTATGGTAGCCGACTCTGTGTGCACCTTGGATGCAGCCAGGTCCTTAGTGTATGCAGCCGCCAGGTCAGTTGATTCTGGTGCTGATTCTCGCAGGATTGTATCTGAGGCTAAAAAGATAGGTACAGAGGCTGCCTGGGAGGTGATAAATAATGCTATGCAGATTATGGGAGGAATTGGATATACGAGTATCTATCCTATAGAACGTTTTCTAAGGGATTGTCGCCTGGCCATGATCTGGACCGGTACGAACGAGGTTATGAATCTTTTGATCCAGCATGAATATTATAAGGAATTGAGAAAAAGAAAGATCGAACCCAGGGATGTGGAGGAGGATGCGATTACACCTGATGATGAAGAAAAGGTATATGAATAAGGGTGATATTCTGCATTTATTTAGGTAAAGGTCAGGGTAACGAAGCCCGTATCGGTAACGGTGACGTAAATGGGAGAAAAAAAGAGAATCACAAGTTTCAGAGATTTGGAAGTATATCAGAATTCATATAGGGCTATGTTAGTTGTTATGAAAGAAATTGCCCCTAAGTTGCCGGACAATGAAAGATACGATCTAAGAGATCAATTAAGTCGTGCATGTAAAGCAATACCAAGATTAATAGCAGAAGGTTATGCTAAACGGCATCAAAAGGCAGGGTTTCAAAAATATATAGATGATGCTATGGGCGAATGCAATGAAATGGTTGTCAGTTTAAGTGAATGCAGAGATATTTATCCTTCTTATGTAAATATAAAACGGTGTGATGAGCTAATTGATTCTTACGATAAGTCTGGAAGGCAGCTTTATAAGTTAGGTAACTCATGGACAAAATTTAAAAAACGAGAGACGTTACCTAAAAACAAAACGGGCATCGTAACCATTACCGAAAAACGTTAAGATTTATGTTCGTGGGGTAATCTGCCAAATTTATGGGTATGAACGTGGGAATGGGGTACCAAGGCCTCGTCAAGAAATATCTTCCCATTTGCCATGGCATATATCTTATCTGTGGTTTTAAAGAGAAAATCCAGGTTATGTGAAATAAAAATGCAGGAAAGCTTCAATCCTTGCAAGATTTCGGTTATCTTCTCTTCTGTCTCATCATCCAGACCATTTGTAGGTTCGTCGAAGAGAAGGACCTCTGGATCCATGGCAAGGATCGTGGCCAGAGAGACAAGCCTTTTTTCCCCTCCTGAAAGCTTGTAGGTTATCCTGTTTTCAAAACCAAAGAGATCAAGACTTGCAAGGGTTTTTAAGGCGATGTCTCTGGCCTCATTCGGCGATTTCCCCAAATTTAATGGCCCAAAGGCTACATCCTCGAGCACGGTGGGGCTAAACAATTGGTCATCAGCATCCTGAAAAAGGAGCCCGATCTTTTTCCTTGCTTCTCTGAAGTCTTTTTCTCCATGAGCTTGTTTTCCAAAAAGCTCTACCCTGCCCGAAGAGGGCCTCAAAAGGCCCATGATTATATGAAAAAGGGTGGTCTTACCACTGCCATTTGGCCCCACCATACCAATCCGCTCGCCGGTATGGAGCTGAAAACTCAAGTTATCAAGTACAAATTTATTCCCCGAATAGGAAAATGATGTATCTTTTAGATTAATGATTAGACTATTGCTCTGCATTGTAAAATTCCCAAACCTAAAATAGCGCTCAACATCAGTGACAGATAGATGATATCTCCTATCTTAATGGAAAATTGAGTTAATGTATAATATTTTCCATGAAAACCTCTGCAGAGCATTGCTTTGTGGATCCTTTCCGCTCTGTCATAACTTCTGACCAGAAGCATTCCTACAAGATAGGCATAACTTCTATACGTGTGCAAGTTTGTTCCAGGTATAAAGCCTCGTATTCTCATAGCATTTATTAACCTGTTATATTCCTGGAAAATGACATGAATGTAGCGGTAAGTAAATAGAAATAGGTGTATTATCTTATCCGGAAAGTAGAGTTGGCCCATGGCATGGCCAAGCGTAGAGATTGGTGTTGTTGAAAGCAGCGCTATCATAGCTAAAAGGATTGCGTTGCATTTGATAGTAATTTGGCTGGCATACAATACACCCTGTTTTGTTCCTACCAATGGCCCTATGGTAAACAATGACTCCCCGTTGTAGGTAAATGGAAGAAAAACCCAAAGGAAGATAATCAACCCATTCACTAATAGGAGTCGGTACAAAACCTTTCTGATTGAAAGTTTGCCAAGTGCTATAAGGAGTGCTGAAATACCGAGGGCAGGCAGCAGTGCTGAAAAGTTGCTTGATACAGCTACAACAATAGAATAGAGGATAGCCACAATTATTTTAACCCTTGGGTCGAGGTTATGAACAAAGGATTCCCCTGTAGAAAATTGCTCTTCAATTATCACGGTTTACCTCACGCCTTCTCTTTCCTCTATTTTTAAAATATATCGCTACACCCATCAGACCAAAGATATACCCAATGCCACCTATTATTTCAGTGATAGAAGGCCCTTTAGACTGCGATTCATTTATTATTCTTATAATTGGCCTGAGTTTCCGATCTAAGGACTCCTCAATGAGCTCCTTGATTTCTTCCTTACTTAAACCAACATTTATAGGCTGGGAAAATTCGCCAGCCCTTTTTTTCTCTGAAATACTACCTGCTTCCTTGATCTCTGATTCAGGGATTCTCCATTCTGCTTTATGTCCCATGCCTGCATTGAGGATAATTCTTAGATCGGTTAGTTTGGGAATTTTGAATGAAAATTCTCCTTTATTGTTTGTTTTTCCTTCTAAGAGTTGCGTTCCCTCCTTATCAAAAACAAGAACCTGGGAATTTATGGCCTTTTTCCCATCGCTAAATTTACTCTCGGTGAATACAGTGTCTCCCTCAACCCAGGCAAAGATGATCACTTTGTGGGCTACGGCAGGCAGGCTGGTAGAGATTATAAGGATAGATGCGAAGAAAAGGATTAATAAACACATGGTAGGCTTATGTCGTTTTTCCATAGATACCTCCTAAAAGTTCGGGTTTTACTCTATGCAAAAATGCCACACAAAAGAGGGTAATAATTCCCTCAATAATCATTACTGGCAGGTGGGCCACTACTACCAGCTTGGCAATTGACATAAATGATTGCTCTGTAAATAGCAGTGATACTGCCACAAGAATGCCTGAAAAGAAAACAGAGAGAAGGCCACAGGCAAAGGCAGCAGTTAAAGATATAAGCTTTTTTTCTCGATTTACTAGCCTTCTCAACAAATAATAGCATATTATACCTGGCAGAGCCATATTCATAGTATTGATTCCAAGGACAGTAATCCCACCAAATTGAAATAAAATTGCTTGTAAGGCTAAGGCCACCAAGATAGAAGGAAAACTCATCCAGCCAAGTAACAGTCCGTTTATTCCATTAAGGATAAGATGAACGCTGGATGGTCCAATAGGCACATGTATTAGGGATGCCACAAAAAAGGCAGATGAAAGAACCGCCACTTGCGGGATCTTTTCGTAATCCATCTTTTTCAAACCGATAGAAACCCCAGCTGCGGCCAGAGCCGCACCCGTGATAAGTACAGGTGCAGATAATACTCCCTCAGAGATATGCATTTTCTTTTACCCGGTATTTAGTAAAATTATCGTCTTTTTTTAAATCAACGAGTGTTTTATTTCCAAAGAATGTCTATTGATAGTTGTCAGTTGTACATTGAGGTGTATATAAGTGTTTAGAAATATAAATACAACTAACCACTAACAACGGACTAATGACAGTGCCTATTTCCAGTCATGGAATTTAACCCAGAGAACTGCTCCAATTTCCACTTCCTTACCTTTGATTTTCTCCTCAGATGTATTCAGGGCAGCAAATCCCCACCATCCTGCCTTCGGTGTTGCGTAGGTAAAAACGCCGTTGATATCTGCCTTTATGGTCTGGGTGATCATGTAATCCGTTGGGGCTTGTGCCTTTCCGTCTTTGTTATAGTACTCCACTTCCACCTCACAGTAGGGAACTGGCTTGCCATCCACCTTAACAATTCCCTGAAAGACATTTCCTGCATAGAGGCCATAAGGCTTTGAAAGAGGTACGATCTCGGTTTTGAGTCCGATTTCCTGATCCCACCCTTCATCATCACCAAAGGCAGTAACCACAGTTTTGGTGTAATGAATTATATAACAGTTTTCGGCCGGTTCCCAGTAAGGCTTGGGCTCCATATAAAACATATACACACCTGGCCGTTTGATTGTATAGGAGGTCTCCCAGGCAGCATGACCCATTACCTTTGTCTCCTTTAGTGTATTCAGGAGATTTACCCTTTTTCCATGTACCATGACCCCAAACACAACTGGCTTAACCAGTTCCATTCCTTCGCCCTCAAATGGGTGTGAAAAGGATAGCGTAAGATTAACAGTTCGGTCGTCATTTTGCATCACCATGGAATCAGATGGTATGAGCATCCCATAATGTGCCATCGCTAATCCAGCAAAAAAAATAATAGCTATATTCATCATAATTACCATAAGCGATTTTTTCATCTTTCATTCCTCCTTTTATAATTCTACTTCAAAAAAAACCACGAAAGTTTTAGGAAATTTCTATTCCCAAAAGCCTCCGTGGCCTTTTTATCGATATTCTGTTTTTACTTTTCTATGTTCTTAAAATTTGGCCTTCGATAGCCTGAATAATCTTCGATCTTTCTGATCAAATCTTTCTTTTTAAAAAAAAACTGTATAACGATTAAAAAAGGGGATGTCAAGAGAAATCTTCAAGAAAGCAAATTCCTTGACAGGTCAGCAGAATAACTATAGTTTAAAAAAATAATGCACCGGTTTGCAACGCTATCTCAGCGCGAGATTGGGGACAAATTATGCTAAATACCCTGATCATTGTTCTGGCAGCAATTTTGCTTATTGGCCTCCTCTATTACGAAAATAGGGTAAACCAAAAGGGCCTGCTGTTGACCAAGACTATTCTTTCCTTGCTGTTTGTCTTTGCAGCCTTAGTCCAGCCTCATCCGATCTCTGTATATTACTACTGCCTTCTGACAGGATTGATCTTCTGCCTGGGGGGAGACATTTTTCTGGCATTACGCCAGAAAATGATGTTCATTTTTGGCCTCGTTTTTTTCTTGATTGGGCATATTTTTTACATCTTTGGTTTTTTCTATGTAGCCCAGGTAAGTCACTGGACGTGGCTGGGGTTACTCACTGTGCTGGTCATCAGTGTGTGGATCTATTTCTGGCTAAGGCCACATTTGGGGGCAATGAATGTACCGGTTGTACTTTACATAATCATTATTACCATCATGTTTTCTGGGGCGTGGTCGGTTCTCGGTGATTTAAATCTGACTTCACCTGGACGGATCATGATTTTTATCGGCGCTTGTAGCTTTTCCTTTTCCGACATACTTGTGGCCAGAGACCGCTTTTTACGGAAGGAATTCCGCAATCGGCTTATAGGGCTGCCAATGTATTATACTGGACAATTCCTTCTAGCCTTCTCTGTCGGATTGCTAAAGTAAGTAAATACAATGTAAGTATGGTGTGTCTTGAAAATGGAGATTTATTGCTCTTATCTTCAAGATCTAACAATAACATTTTTTTGAGGGAGGAGTCATGATCATCGGCATCCCAAGGGAAATCAAGGAAGAAGAGCTTCGCGTAGCCATCACTTCTGCTGGAGTCTCAGCCTTTGTAGCACATGGGCACAATGTTCTGATCGAAAAGGGTGCAGGTGTAGGAAGTGGCATTGTGGATAAAGAATACAGAAAGGCAGGAGCCACAATCATTAATAAAAGTGATGCAATCTGGGAAAAGGCGGACATGATCCTGAAGGTCAAAGAACCCCTTGAATCAGAATATCCTCTTATTCGAAGGGATCAGATTATTTTTACCTACCTCCACCTTGCAGCAAATGAGCGTCTTACAAAAAGACTTATTGAAAGCGGTGCCGTGGCCGTAGCCTACGAAACAATCCAGCTTGACGATGGATCTTTACCGCTTCTCGCACCTATGAGCGAGGTTGCCGGTCGTTTGTCCATTCAGGTTGGGGCACAGTGTCTGGAGGCGAAAAATGGGGGCAGAGGAATTCTCCTGAGTGGTGTCTCAGGCGTTGCACCTGCAAAAGTGGTGATTATCGGGGCAGGTATCGTGGGAATTAATGCATGCCATGTAGCTTCAGGGATTGGAGCCCACGTGAGTATTCTTGATATTAACCCGACACGACTCGCCTATGTTCGCGATATCATGAAGGGAAGTGTAACAACGATTATGTCCAATCGAGCAAATATTGAGGAAGAAGTCTTGGGTGCAGATCTGGTTGTCGGGAGCGTTTTGATCCCCGGGGCTAAGGCTCCCAAACTTGTGACAAGGGATATGGTAAGACGAATGAAGCAGGGTTCGGTCATCGTAGATATTGCTGTGGATCAAGGAGGTTTGTTCGAAACAACTCATCCCACCACTCATGATAACCCAACCTACATTGTCCATGGGGTGGTCCATTATTGCGTAGCTAATATGCCGGGGGCAGTACCTCGAACTTCTACCTATGCCTTGACAAACTCTACTCTTTCGTATGCCCTTGCGCTCGCTGATAAGGGTCTTGAGATGTCGATGGGTAGCAATAAGGCTCTCAAGAAAGGGTTAAATATATACAAAGGAAAGGTTACCCTTCGGGCAGTTGCTGAATCCTTTGGTATGGACTATGAGGAAGCACGATTCTGAAATCTTATTTCCCTTATTATGGCCTAAAGAATATAACAAGGCATGGCGAATGCTAAAGACAAATTGTGATGGAGCATAGTAATACATTGCAAAGATAACGATGCGGGATTTTCGTTCACAGCCCCTTCGAAAAATGGTTTATAGAACTTCAAATAGAATAATTTACATGGAAAATTTGAACTCTATGTTTTTTTAGAAAGGAGAATGACAATGGGAGAAAAAGTACCGACTCGTGAGGAGGCATTGAAAATTTTACATGAGTATAATAAAGGTGATAGCTTGCGTAAACATGCCTACACTGTAGAGGGAGTTATGCGCTATATTGCAAGGAAGCGCGGCGAGGACGAAGACAAATGGGGTATCATCGGTCTAATTCATGATCTTGATTATGAGCAGTTTCCTGATCAACACTGCACAAAAACAAGGGAGATCCTTGAAGAATATAGCTGGCCTGAGGAATATATTCGCGCCATTGTCTCTCACGGATGGGGTATATGTTCAGATGTAGAGCCTAAGAGCACTCTGGAGAAAACACTGTATGCTATAGATGAATTAACAGGCCTTATTGCAGCCAATGCTATGGTTCGCCCTTCGAAAAGCGTGATGGATATGACGGTAAAATCTGTGAAGAAAAAGTGGAAATCACCTGCCTTTGCTGCTGGAGTCGACCGTTCAATTATTCAGAAGGGTGCCGAGATGCTGGGAGTCGGGATTGAAGAACTCATTGAAGATACAATAATGGGGATGCGGGAAGTAGCAGACGCTATAGGTTTGAAAGGAAATCCTGCATAAGTATAATACCTTGACTCTATTGTTATTTTTATATGCTTTTTTAGAATTTCCACATAACTGGATTATCGTCCAGGTGATTAGTTACGCTATGTCCAATGGTGTCCATCATTGATAGATCGGCAGCAGATAGATGGATTTTAGCTCCTTGAGCGTTTTGTAGCACCTGTTCACTATTACGAGCTCCTGCGATTGCACATGTATTTGGTTGTGCAATGACCCACGCCAGAGCTAATTGACCAAGGCTCACCCCATTTCGTTGGGCAATAGGCCGAAGTTTGGCCAGAGCTTGCTGGACACGCCGTGAATTTTCAGGCACCAATAACCTGTTTCGTGATCGGTGATCTCCTTTAGAAAACGTGTGATCAGGTCCAAATTTACCCGTAAGGATCCCCTGAGCCATAGGAGAATAGGCAAGGATAGTGATGTTGTTATTTACACAGTAAGGCATTGTATCCTTTTCCACATGTCGCCAGAAAAGGGAATAAGGAGGTTGAATGCTATCGATACGAGCATAAGTGGCTGCCTCCTCTAGTTGGGTACGAGAGAAATTTGAGACACCAATAGCCCGAATTTTTCCCTTCTCCTTTAGGTCATTCATCGCCCTCATAGTATCCTCGATAGGGACATATTTACCACCCCAAGAACCACTTGGCCAATGAATCTGGTAAAGATCAATATAATCGGTTTTAAGATTTTTAAGGGAGTGATGGAACGCACTAATGATCTGGTCGCATGTAAGATGATGGGGGGATACCTTGGTCGCGTAAATAACTTGGGTGCGAACATCAGCGAGGGCTTTACCTAAAATTCGCTCGGAATGACCTTTCCCGTATTCTTCGGCGGTGTCAAACGTTGTGATGCCAGCTTGAAATGCTGTTCGTATAGCCTTAGTAGTTTCAGCATCGTCAATTCCTGCCCACATACTTTTTCCAGCCTGCCAGGTGCCCATAATGACAGGTGTTATTTTTACATTTGATGTTCCAAGTGAACGCAGTTCCATATCAATCTCCTTGCTGTAAGATTCATGCCTGACTCATAATTATTTCACCATATACCCTATTAAAAGACAAAGAAATAATACCTTACCCTTTCTATGAGACAGAGAAAAACAACTTTTCCTTTGAAATTGATTCTTTTTTCCTTTATCAAGAGTGTAATAGGAAATGTGTGCTTTTTTTTGTTTTTTTCATAGGCGTATTAATTGAAATCCATCATCTCTATCAATTGCTAAAAAATGTTCCGCATAAATACTGGAAGAATGGAATTAAAATTAGAGGTGGTTCGAGTAGAATCGTTATTACCGCATGAATCAACCCTTCCACACATTGTCAATAAATTACTATTAGAGTTTACAAACCTGGCAAAACTACAAAATCCGATCATCATTGATGAAAATGATATACTATTAGATGGTAATCATCGTGTCTTTGTTTTTAAAAAACTGCACTTTAAATATATTTCGGTGTGCAAAATCAATTATTTCAATAAAAATGTAAAGTTACGATATTGGTATCGATTGCTGAAAAATATGAAAAGTATTGATTCGCTTACGCAGGTTGTTGAAGACATGAATGGAACCATTAGGCAAGTAACGGACAAGAATGCCTTAAAAAAAGTATTGGAGAAGAACAGCCTTCATTGTGGCATTCAGCAGGGTGATTGTTATGCAGTAATCAATTTTCATGAAGATAGTGTAAATGATGCGGTAAGTGCCTATGATTTTTTAGAGAAGATTCAAAATACATTACTCAAAAAGGGTGTCACATTACAATATATTCCGGATCAGTATGCGCATGAACGAAAATTTTGTGATGGACTAAAAGATGATGAAGTGGTGATTTGGACACCGCAGATAACAAAAAAAATGGTGATAGACGCTGCAAAAAAGGGCAAGGTATTCTCCCCAAAAACAACGCGCCATGTAATCCCATCAAGACCCATAAATGTGAATGTTCCAAGCTATTGGTTCAAAGAAAATATTTCATTAGAAGAAATCAATAATAGATTTGCAACATTTCTTGCCAGAAAACATATTAAGCGATTTGGCCCCGGCCAGGTGATTGCTGGACGGTATTATGGAGAAGAATTGTTTATTTATTTCGATAAAAAATAATACTTTTTTGCCAACTTTTTAAATAGAAAAAGAGGAATTTGGTATGGATAACAAACATAAACTCGTAAGCCTATCAGCGATAGGCCTTGATTCCCCCGGACTGGTTTCAAAGATCACCACAAAAATATTTGAACTTGGCGGTAATATTATTGATGTAGAAGAATATTGCCGAAGAGATTTATTCTCAATATTTCTTATTGTTGATTTCTCAGCAGCTACAAATTCAATAGATGAGATAACTGCCACATTGAAGGCAATTGAAGATGAAACAGGTCTGAAGGTCAGCATAGGAACACATGATGAAGAGGAAATCTCTCATATAGATGAAAAAAACCTTCACGTAGTAACTATCTTAGGGGTGGATCAACCTGGTATCATTGCAAAGGTCTCCACCTTTTTTCATAGATACAATATTAACATACAAAATTGTAAAATGATTGCCCGGGGAAAGTTTTTTTCAATGGAAATGGTTATCGATACCAACAGGATGGACATTGAACCGTACTTGTCTCACAAGGAGGCAATGGAGAAAATGAAAGACGAATTAAAGAATCTATGCGCAGGGATACATCAAAGCGTGGTAATTCAAAGTGAAAATATATACAAAAGGGCGAAAAAGCTTATTGTTTTTGATGTAGAGTCTACCTTGATCCAGGTCTCTTCGCTTAAAAATCTATTAAAAAAGACAGAAGGAAAAGCAAAATCAATTGATACCACATTCAAATTTTCCGATGATACCACAGACGAGATGCAATCACTTATTAAAAATATACGATCGCTTAAGGGCGTGCATATGAGTGAATTAGAGAAGTTTACCGAGATTCTCCAATTGAATCCGGGAACACTTGAATTGATACGAATTCTAAAATCGATGGGTTTCAAGATTGCACTTTTATCGTCTGGTTTTCACTTCGTTATTAAGAAACTTTTCGAAGCAGGAGGCGTTGATTATGCATTTTCAAATACTATGAAGGTTGATGAAAATGGCATACTTACCGGTGAATTAGAAGAACCTGTAATTACGAGCATAACGAAAAATGAAATCCTTGAATTCATCATGAACCTTGAGAATATCACCCGTGAGCAGGTAATAGCTGTTGGTGACGGTTCTACCAGTTCTCATTTTATAACAAATAGCGGTCTATCAATTGCATTCAAACCAGATGAACCAGGCGTTAAAACTGACGGAATCTTTAGCAGTGATAAGATCACTAACCTATTGTATTGTTTGGGAATCCCCAAGACAGAGCTGGATAAGTATATAAAGAAAGATCGTAAGTAGTCCTGAAATTTTTTTAAAAAAAGGAGAACTTTTTACTGTCAGGCAGTCCATTTGCACATCCTTTATGCTTTCAGCCATGGTATTTACAGACACTGAAAAGTATATGAAGATAAAGCGGGAGGCGACCTTTGCTTAAAACTTTTGCTATCGTGTCAGTTGGTATAATAGCCATCTCCTTTGCCTCCATCTTTATACGATTCTGCAATGATGTCCCTTCCATTATGATTGCCACGTACCGGCTTACCCTTTCCTCAATCATCTTAATACTTATTGCAAAAAGCAAGGGTATACCCATTTCGTCGTATAACAAGAGGCATATCTTACTAGGAATGCTGGGGGGATTTTTTCTTTCCCTCCACTTTTTCTTTTGGATAAGCTCACTGAAATTTACATCCGTGGCAAGTAGTGTAGTTCTTGTTGCGACGAATCCCATTTTTGTAGGATTATTCTCATATCTCTTCTTCAAGGAAAAGCAGCCTGCTGAAGTCATCATTGGTATCATTCTCTCCTTTTCAGGAAGTATCATCCTTGCAGTTGGCGATTGCAGTTTTCAAGGCTTGACTGACCAAAATCCATCATTTCTTCTAGGCGATATTCTTGCTTTTCTCGGTGCCATTATGGCAAGTGGTTACCTAATGGTGGGTTCAAAATTGAGGGAGGAGATGGATATTTTGCCATATATATCAATGGTTTACACGTTTTCAGCATTTTTCCTGTTGATTACTTCTCTCGCCCTAGGGATATCTTTTATTGGATATAAGCAGAGTTCTTATTTTTACATGATTCTTCTCGCTATTGTTCCACAGCTCATTGGCCATACGGCTTTTAACTGGGCACTAAAACATCTAAAAGCGAGTATGGTTGCTATCGCTATTCTGGGGGAGCCCATTGGGGCATCGATTTTGGCCTATTTCATTTTTGGGGAGACGATAAAATCTTTTCAATCTGTTGGGATTATTTTAATCTTCCTGGCCATTATCATTTCCTCCAGAAAAGCGAAAAAGTACCTGTGAAAAAGTCTTATGGAGTGAATTGAAAAGCCTATGAACCTCATTGATTCTCACTGCCATCTCTATTGCCTTTCTAACGTGAAAGATGCTATTATTCAGGCTCGTGATGCTGGCATTACGCAGGCAGTTGTGGTGAGTGAAAACCTGCAGACAATGGAGCAAACCCTAAAACTCAGAGATACTTTTCCAGAATTTGTTCTTCCTGGGCTGGGCATTCATCCTGTTGATGTTCTGTCTATGTCACACAATGATTGGGAAAAATCCCTTTCTTTTTTGAAAATCCATGCACATGAGGCTTCATGCATTGGAGAAATTGGTCTGGATTATAAGTATGCTACCACGGAAAAAGAGAAAGAAAGACAACGTGAAGCCCTTCACGCTCAGATGGAGGTGGCTGCTGAAAATCACTTACCCATCAACCTTCATTCCAGAAGAGCACTCAGACAGACAATGGAAGAAGCCATTTCTTTTCGAAAAAAAACCGGGCTTTCAGCCCTCCTTCACTGGTTTACCCATTCACAAAAACTTCTGAAGCGAACTAACGAAGAAAACATTTTTATCTCTGTTGGTCCTTCCATACTTTTTTCAAAGGAGGCCTTGAACTGTGCCTTTGCCATAGATCCCAAACTCATTTTAGTAGAAACTGATACACCTGTACCCTTTAATGGGAAACCCTCCAGGCCAGCGTGGGTAGCCGAGGTGGCTGATACGTTGATAATCAACCATCCAGAGAAGCAACTTACGAAAGAAAAACTCTTTGGTAATACTCAGCGATATTTAAAGAAACCATAACAGTCTGGCCGATGTGCTTTTGTAATGACAGATCAATGTCACAGCGAATCATTACACCACCCATTGACGTTGATATTACAATGGTAATACCTTTACCATTGACACACACGTGACTTTATCCTATACAATTTTACGAGTATGTATCATTAAATGGTTTCCTACACTCTGGAGGTTATATCCAATCTCTTTTATTATTTGCCTCTACAATCCTCCAGATTTCAATCGGGTTTCCAGAATAGTTGAATATATGTATGCCAGAACATGATATGAAGAAATGTTAATGGGCACCCAATACTTCCACTTTCGCCACCACTTATAATTTAGGAGAGAAGAAGTTGATAGAGCACTGGAGAGAATTGAACCGATTTTGGTAGACAACACACCTACGTAAATAAATTCATTGACATGATTTAATAATTCTTTATAGAGATAAAGGACAGTTTCTGGTTTATGAGAGAAAAATGTGATACATACAAACGCAGACAGGCTGTAAGCGGGGAAAAAACATTTTTTATCAATCGAGAAAGAAAGGAGGTGACAGATAACAATCTTTATCAGATTGGGCAACGGGAAAGTTCATGATTGCTTACTTGTTTTTTATTACAGTAAATAAAAAGAGGAGGTTAGGATGAAAAAGTTATTGTTAGTAATTCTTATTGCAATGCTTATTGGATCGTTTGGGGTAGGCTCTGCATTGGCCTTTACCACAGAAGACCTTGCCAAGGTATCCGCCCTTGAGGAGATCCTCAAGCGTGGTGAACTTCTTGTTGGCATGGAGGCCGGGTATCAACCCTTTGAAATGCAGGATGAGAAGGGAAATATTGTCGGCTTTGATGTAGACATAGCATACGAGATGGGAAAGGCCATTTTTGGCAAGGGAGGAGAAAAAAAGGTTAAACTTATCAATACGGCCTGGGAAGGCATCATCCCGGCCCTGATGACCCACAAATTTGATATCATCATGTCAGGGATGACATTACGTCAGGACAGAAATCTCAAGATCAACTTCTGTAATCCTGTCTACTACATTGGACAATGCCTGCTGATCAACAAGAAGGACGCAGGCAAATACAAGAGCTACAAGGATCTCAACAAAAAGGGCTTGATTATCACCAGCAAGCTGGGGGTCACAGGTTCCTTCACTGCTGAACAGCTTATGCCCAAAGCAACCCTCCGACTGTTTAAGACAGAGTCTGAGCCAGCCCTTCAGGTTGCAAACGGCCTTGCCGATGCCTTTATTTATGACGAGCCACAGGTTCGTGTCTTTGCAGCAATGTATAAGGACAGCACCGTTGGACTTTTTGAGCCCCTCACCTACGAACCACTTGCATGGGCCATCCGTAAGGGTGACCCGGATTTTCTCAACTGGCTCAACAACTTTCTTGCACAGATTCGTGGTGATGGTCGTTGGGAACAGATTAAGCAGAAATGGTTTGTGGACTATGTAGAAGAGCTTGCCAAGGAACAAAAATAACTACAAAAAAGGGGGGAGCGATTCCGCTTCCCCCTTTTTTTAAGGGAGAGGAGGCTCACTTTGACCTTTACCAAAAGATCAATCATTACGTTAGTTATTCTGACCATCATTGTAGGATCTGCCTATTACTTCTTTACACAAAAGGGTATTACTTATATATGGCACTGGGAAAAAATTCCTGAAATGATTTTTTACCATGGTGCAAAATCTGCGGATGATCCAGCGATTCGGCTTCGAATGGGTGTTCTGATGATGGGGTTCATGTTGACCCTAAAAATTTCAGTTGCCTCGATCTTCTTCGCTGTCATCATCGGAACGATCGTGGGTATCGCGAGACTCTCCAATGAACCCGTGACACGAGGACTTTCACTTGCCTATGTGGAGCTGATCAGAAACACCCCACTCTTGGTACAAATCTATATCATCTACTTCTTTGTGGGGACCATGCTGCGGCTTTCGGCATTTGCGGCAGGCACAGCTGCCCTCGCGATCTTTGCAGGGGCCTATGTTGGTGAAATCGTTCGAGGAGGTATCCAATCGATTCATAAGGGTCAGATGGAGGCGTCTCGATCCCTTGGTATGTCATATGCCAAAGCTATGCGGTACATTATCCTTCCCCAGGCCTTCAAACGAATCATACCGCCACTGGCAGGCCAATTCATATCTCTGGTAAAAGACTCATCTCTTGTTTCGGTCATTGCATTGGCAGATCTCACGTTTCAGGCCATTCAAGGAGTCGCGAGAAGCTACCATGCCTTTGAGATATATTTTACCGTGGCCTTCCTCTACCTGGTGATGACCTTCACCTTGTCGATGGCTACACAATACATTGAAAGGAGGCTCGCAATCAGTGATTAAAGCCACTAATGTTTATAAGACCTTTAAAACTCCTGACCACAGGGAAGTAAAGGCACTGGTTGATTTTTCAACCGACATCAAAAAGGGAGAAGTGGTGGTCATCATCGGCCCCAGCGGATCTGGGAAGAGCACATTTCTCAGGTGCCTTAATCGTCTCGAGGAGATAGACAGCGGCGATGTCATTATCGATGGTGTTAACATCAACGACAAGAAGGTAAACATCAACAAGATCCGGGAAGAGATCGGCATGGTTTTTCAGCTCTTCAATCTCTTCCCCCACAAGACGGTGCTCCAGAACGTGACCTTACCCCAGATGGTGGTTCGCAATAGGAGCAAGAACGAGGCATCAGAGGTTGCCCGCGGCCTTCTTAAAAAGGTCGGAATCCTGGAGAAAGAGAACGGCTACCCTTCTCAGCTCTCGGGGGGACAACAACAACGGGTGGCAATTGCCAGAGCACTGGCCATGCACCCAAAAATTATGTTGTTCGATGAGGCCACCTCAGCGCTGGACCCTGAAATGATCGGTGAGGTTCTGGATGTTATGAAAAATCTGGCCCGTGAGGGTATGACCATGGTTGTAGTAACCCATGAAATGGGGTTTGCCAGGGAGGTCTCTGACCGGGTTGTGTTTATGGACGAAGGCAAGATTGTTGAGGAGGGAACCGCAGAACACTTTTTCACCAATCCCACTCATGAGAGAACTAAATTATTTTTGAGCCAGATCCTTTGATTGTTGGAAAACCATGTGCCCTTCTATTGTCGTGACACAAGAGGCATCATCATATACGTGTCATAGATTTTAATGAAGGGCTATTGGTTTCCATAATGTATCTGTATTTTCCATGTATTTGTTATCTAAAAAACGCATGAAAGGCATGAGGCATTGAGCGTCCTTCTCAAGCCAATGCTGGGCACTCAAGGATATCATCTGCCTAAAGAAATATGGCAATATCTTCTAGCGCTTTTTTACGAATTGCTGGAACATGCGTATCTTCAGCCGGATACCCGACAACAAGGATCATAAAAGGTTTTTCATTTGAAGGGCGAGACAGAATTTTGTTTAAAAATCTCATCTTGCTGGGTGTGTACGTCAATGAAACGAGACCCGCATGGTGCACTGCCGCAATAAGCATACCTGTTGCGATACCTACTGATTCAGTCACATAGTAGTGTTTCTTTTTTCCGCCGTCTGATAGAAAGCCATGAAGCTGTGAAAAAATGACAATCAAGTAGGGAGCAGTCTCTAAAAAGGGTTTATTTTCATCGGTGCCCAAATGATCAAGAGCCTTGACCCACGTTTGAGTTGAATCGCTTTTATAAAACTCGCGCTCAACTTTTTCAGCAGCTTCACGAATCTGCCGTTTGACAATACGATCAGACACAATAACAAAACTCCATGGCTGCATGTTGGCACCGCTGGGTGCTGTCGAAGCTGTGCAGAGGCAGTCTTCGATAATATCACGAGGCACGGGCCGATCCGAAAACTGACGAACTGTTCGTCGCCGCTTCATTTCTGTATAAAATTCTGATGAGCGGTGTTTCATTTCCTCAATAGGATATTCACGATAATCTGGAAGCGGTAAAAATTCTTTTTCCGGCATAAAGGCCTCCTTATGTATTTTACGTCCTTTGTGTTGCCTCGCATAAGAGACCAGTTTGTTAAATTGATCTCATAAGCCACACCTGTATTTACTATTGGCAGTTTTCTGAACAACTAAATGATATCAAGGGCATTCTTTTGCAGGGAAAAATTTGTGTGAGATTCCCGCCAATCCCGCTATTAGTGCTGATATTCATATCATAAAAATTAAATAAATCTAATTGATTCAGTAAGATACGTATATTCGAAAGCAAATCAAGCCGTAAACAACCAAGTGAGAATACAACGATACCACAAACAGTGCTTTCTTTTAAAATAGAAACAAAAGACCTGATAACTCCCCATGCAGATTTGGCCTTGTTGGATGGATTTGCCGTAGGGAGAGGATTTTTACACTCAGTAGACAGATATTTATCCACGGCTGGCTTTGTTGCTGGGTATACTCTGCCTGAATAAATTTTTCCACTCATATTAATGTTCAATGGTGTTGGTTGGAAATTAGAGTGCACCCGCCAGATCGAATGATGTTATGGGGTCACAGATACATCTTGAACATTAACGCCACACAGGTATTGTCGCTGAGAAATCGCCAGCAAAGATGCCCTGCAAGGAGTAAATAAGCCTCAAATTTATTACATTGACATACAATCACTATTACCCTATTCTGTCCCCGATTTGCAGAAAATTCTACCTTAAGTGATTACCGAGTATTAGGGTGATAGAAGAATTATCTGCGGATATCAATCAAAATCTGCGTCTTAATTTGATGGTTTTGTACGGCTATTGCTGAGGGCAATTGCAAAAAGATACGCAGGTCCAACACCTTATAGTCAGTAATAGAGTAATAATTTGAGGACCTTTCTGATACTGAATAAAGTCAAATTATTTTCCCTGCATTTTTGAAAAAGATATACCTAAAATTTTATGTGGAAAAGCTTCAATGTTTCGTGGAAATGGTAAGCTAAGGCAATGAAAATGGAGAAGATCTTTTAATCTAAGCCTTAAGGTAACAAAGTAAAATTTCTGAAAGGTAAACTGCGATGAATTCTATCATTAAGAAAAATCATAGAAAGGGGAAAGAAAGACGCAGTGGCAAAGACCGCAGACAATTTGCTGACTATAGATATAAAGCCTCTAAAACCACTACAAGACGAGAAGAGGAACCTATGCAAAGAGCTATACAATTAACAATAGATCCAGATTGGGACCAAATTGAACGGGTTAGGAATGAAAGCAATAAATTCTTAAAGTCCCATGGGCTTTACGAGGATAATATTCAAGCCCTTACAATGATAATAAGTGAACTAATTGAAAACGGTATCAAATATGGAGTTTTTCAATCGCCAGAAAATAAGGTGATTGTCAACATTTATAT
>Ga0315553_10000934_pt1 | contig 25125 bp, 18 predicted proteins | sample SalMarSW160140MG_FD_203099 | JGI IMG/M metagenome (GOLD analysis project Ga0315553, IMG submission 203099) | Salt marsh sediment microbial communities from the Plum Island Ecosystem LTER, Massachusetts, United States - Salt Marsh Sediment SW1601-40 ... | reverse complement strand
GGCAGCTGCTGAAAGCGGTTTTATAGATGTAGTTCTGACTGCTTATAACTTTGCGAAAAATGTAGAGGAAATGAATGCTGCTATTGAGAAAGCTACCAGTGCAGGACTCGGTATCATTGCCATGAAACCCATGGCAGGACTGTTCTTTGACAAAGAGAAACAACATCCGATTAATACACAGGCAGCGTTGAAATGGGTTCTGCAAAATCCAAATGTACATACAAGCATACCGGGATTTACCGCATTTGATCACCTGGAGGATAGCTTTGCTATCATGGAGAATCCTGAATTGACGGAAGAGGAAAGAAGGCATATTGAAGAGGGCAAAAACATGGCTTCCCTCTATTGTATCGGATGCCAGAATTGCCTTAACCAATGCAGGAAAAACCTTCCAGTACCCGATTTCATGAGGGCCTACATGTATACCTATGGGTACAGCAATCTTGAAAAAGCCTACGATTTACTTACGGATCTGGACCTTTCGAATGATCCGTGTAGTGGATGCAATACCTGCACGGTAGCCTGTACGAAAAAATTCGATGTTGCAGCGCGAATAAAAGATGTTAGCCGGCTGGTGGATGTTCCCGCGGAATTCATAACCTGAATCGATATGCCATTTTGAACCTTGTTTCGAACTTTCTTTGTTCGTTATCCGATATTTATCTTCTGAGACAAGGGTTAAGTTTGCTATTTAGTTAAATGGTGATAGCTTCTTTTGTTTTCCTATATTGAAAGCAAATCTGATATGCACTCCTGTAATTAAAAATTAAAATAGTTTTTATGCAAAAGCGTAAACTTGGTAAAAGCAACCTGGAAGTTTCGGCCATAGGTCTTGGCTGCATGGGGATGAGTTTTGGTTATGGCCCGGCTTCAGAAAAAAAGGAGATGATCTCACTGATCCGTAAAGCGGTCGAACTCGGTGTCAAATTTTTCGATACCGCTGAAGTGTATGGGCCGTTCACAAACGAAGAACTTATTGGTGAGGCTCTTTCTCCTTTCCGTGATGAGGTAGTAATTGCCACGAAATTTGGATTCAAACTTGATCCTGACGGAGGGCCAAAGTGGGTTGGTCTGGATAGCCGCCCGGAACATATCCGGCAGGTTGCTGAGGCCTCGCTCCGACGACTCAGGGTCGAAGCGATCGATCTTTTTTATCAGCACCGGGTTGATCCGGATGTGCCTATTGAAGATGTAGCCGGGGCAGTGAAAGACCTGATCAGAGAGGGTAAGGTGAAACACTTAGGCCTTTCGGAAGCCGGAGCAGAAACCATCCGCCGCGCGCATGCCATCCAGCCTGTTACTGCGGTACAGAGCGAATACTCGTTTTGGTGGCGTGAGCCTGAAGCGGAAGTATTGCCAACGCTCGAAGAACTTGGAATCGGATTTGTTCCTTATAGTCCTCTCGGCAGAGGCTTCCTTACAGGAAACATCGATGAAAATACCCAGTTCGATAGTTCTGACTTTCGGAACACCCTCCCTCGCTTTTCTGCCGAAGCCCGTAAAGCGAATCGGGTTTTGGTTGACCTGCTTGCTCATATCGCAGCACGAAAGAATGCGACACCTGCTCAAATAGCCCTTGCCTGGTTGCTTGCCCGGAAACCGTGGATTGTCCCGATTCCTGGTACAACTAAACCGGGCCGCCTGGAGGAGAACCTTGGAGCAGCTGCAATTGACCTTTCTGCTGAGGATCTCCGTGAAATCGAAAATGCATCCTCAAAAATTACGGTGACAGGAACCCGGTATCCTGAAAACCTTGAAAAAATGACCGGCCGATAATAGCTGTTAAAACAGTGCCTCAATTATTTTTTCGCTGGAATTGCAGATTGGTTGAATTGTTTTTCTCCATCAAAAGCGCTATATTATCGGCGACTATGGACGGTGAAGTGTTTTTTTTGGTTAATGAGTAAATAGCAGAAAAAATACAATTATCATGAAAAAAAGCAGATTCAATCGCCGGGGATTTCTGAAATCTTCCGTGATCGGAGCAACGGGACTTGTTGTTGGGCAAAAAGCCTTTGCAGGATCTTCAGACAGATCTTCTGTTAATAGTAAAGCCGAACCGAAAATTGTATACCGCACACTGGGTAGAACCGGCATAAGAATGCCCATCGTAAACATGGGGGTGATGCGGGCAGACAATCCCAGCCTGGTAAGAGCTGCCCTGGACAAAGGGATTACACACCTGGATACGGCTCATACATACCAGCAGGGTAGGAACGAGGAGATGCTGGGTGAGGTACTGAAAGATTACACCCGGGATTCCTATACCATCGCAACCAAGATCCACCCCGTCGGACAGGACAGACGAACAGGAGGGTACAACGCAGATGAATTTTCCCAGCAAAGCTACATGGAGATGTTTAACCTGAGCATGAAACGCCTGGGACTAGACTATGTAGATATTCTCTTTCACCATGGTGTAAGCAGCCTGGAGGGCATGATGTTTGAACCTTTGGTGGACATTATGAATAAAATCAAGCAATCCGGCAGGGCGCGGTTTATCGGTGTCTCCACACATAGTAATGAAGCAAATGTTATTAAAAAAGCCGCTGAATGCGGTTTCATCGACGTGGTCCTTACAGCATATAACTTTACCATGAATGTGGATGAAATGAATGCTGCGATTGATAAGGCGGCGGGTGCCGGACTCGGTATCATTGCCATGAAGACCATGGCAGGTGGGTATTTCGACCGGGAGAGACAACGCCCGGTAAGAGCACAGGCAGCACTGAAATGGGCTCTTCAAAATCCCAATGTGCATACAAGCATCCCCGGATTTACCGCATTCGACCACCTGGAGGAAAGCTTTGCCATCATGGAGAATCCTGAATTAAACGAGGAGGAAAAAAGGTATATAGAGGAGCACAAAACCATGGCTTCCCTCTTTTGTATCGGCTGTCAGAACTGCCTGACCCAATGCAGAAAAAACCTGCCAATACCGAATTTCATGAGGGCTTACATGTATACCTATGGATACAATAATCTCGGAAAAGCATACAGCCTGCTCACCGATCTTGATCTTTCGAATGATCCGTGTAGTGGATGCAATACCTGCACGGTAACCTGCACGAAAAAATTCGATGTTGCAGCGCGAATAAAAGATGTAAGCCGGCTGGTGGATGTTCCTGAGGAATTCATAACCTAAACCGATATATCATGTTGAATACAAGAATCTTTTCCCGCAGGCTCAGGGTTCTGATGGTTGTTTTGATCTTTGTTACCGGAATCCAGGCCACTTTACCGGTCGATCCGACAGGCAAGAAGATGGAAGCCGCTGGGGATGTTGTTTTCCCCGAAATCAAAGGATGGAAGCTGGTTCAGGAGTACCCGGTTTACTATCCGGAGAATCTCTGGGATTATATTAACGGTGCAGCAGATGCCTACCTGAGCTACCTGTTTGTGGACCTGCATATTGCAGAATATGTAAACCCGGAAGGAACCATCATTAAAGCAGAAGTGTATCGCCATAAAGCTCCCGAATATGCGTTCGGCATCTATAGCATTGAACGTACACCGGAGTATGATTTCCAGGAGTACGGGACCCAGGGTTATGCCGAAGAATCGCTGGTTCACTTCATCACCAGGGATTGTTATGTAAAAGTGACTACAAACGCTTCCGGTGAAGAGGTTCGGCAGATTGTCCCGGTGATTGCGCGAAAAGTAGCTGAAAGCCTTGGAGATCCCGGACCAATGCCCAAGCCGTTACAGCTGTTTCCCGAAAAGAACAAAGTGGGTAACGCGGAAAAGTTCATTGCCGATAATTTCCTGGGACATCAATTCATGAAACGGGTATTTACGGCTGATTACCTGGTCGGAGATGAAGATTTTATTCTTTTTTTCATGGAGAAGGACTCTCCCGAAGAGTGCAAGGAGGTAATCAAAGCCTATTATGCATTTACAGGTCAGACGGAACCGCTCCAGGAAGGAACGCATACCATTACGGACAAATACAACGGCACCCTTTACGTGATCTGGGAGGGAAACTGCATCTGGGGGGTGATGAATGTGAAGGATCCGGATACCGGTAAAACCTACCTGGATCTGATGGGAGCAAATATCCGCCAGTAAGCAGAGATTACCAAATCCGTTTGTTATTGCAACTTATTGGATGGTTCTGCAAATTATCCTAAAACACTCGAAGAGTGTTAAACCGCCTTATGCCATAGGCATCACTATGTGATAAGAATTGCGTATGAAAACCGGGACGCTGGGTAGTCAAAAAGATAAAATGCTGTCTGAGCCCACCGATTAAACTGATGCACACTCTATTTCAACCTTGCCTGCCAACTAGGTATTATCAGATTGATCTGTGCAAGACCATTCAAAAACAAATTATGGGCGATTTCATTTTATCTGTGGCTGCTGCCCGCCCGACTGAACGACTTCAGTCGTTCCCGCCCGGATGACCCGGTCGGACGGGCGGGCGGGGGTCCCCTGGTTTTCAAGAAACCACGAAGTGCGATAAGCACCATTGAAAAATAAACAACTCGCGAATAATTCTTATGCAGCGGAGATTTCTTTTGCCATAGGCATTCCTATGGTGAAATGGATTGTGGTAGAAAAAATACAGATTGCTTCTGAGTCCTATTAACCATTGGTTCTTGGCAAATTTATATCTTCCACATTCCCTTAAGCGGGGTGAGGGGTGATGAAAAGGGCGTTGCCCTTTTTAGAATCATTTCATCAAAAAATAAAAAAAAATTGTACTTTTCTTTACGCCAAAGAAAAGTACCCAAAGAAGGGCGGCCGCAGATCATTTTCGGGTACCGGTATCTTCGGTTGCCCACGCGTTACAACTCGGTCCGAAAAAAGAGGTCGGCCCTCAGACAGTAACGCTTACTGTCCCCGTGAAATATAGAAAAATACTGTCCGTGCTGATAAGGTGTCACGTTATTTCACAGGGAAGGGCCTCCCCTTCGCAACCTGCATCACCCGGTACTTTCGCCGAAAATGATCTGAGGGCAAAAGTCGTCCCCTTGGGACGATCAGGGTGTCTGCTAATCAAATAAATTGCAAATTTGGATAGTCAGCCTCAAGAACTAATTGAGTCTTATACTTCTAAAAAGGAATATAACTATATCATCTAAAAGCCCGGAATTTTCTACGCCTTGTTTTGCACATAAAATTTTTTCCCGTAGGGATGCCTTCGGCAAAAGGCCAATCCTTCGCCCTTCGGGCGATATGGGTGGTTTCTAATCAAGTTTCAATATAGGAATCGAAACGATCATAACCCGAGACCGGGATACCAGGTTCGTGCATTCTGATAATAGATCTTTTCGAGGACCTCCGGATCGAGCTTTAATCCCAGGAAGTTTTCCTCCACAACATCGGATGTCATCTCCTCATCGGTTGTAAAATATTTCCAGTCTTCCAGCCAGACATCGTGGATCCGGTTTTTTAACTCTTCACCGTTTGAATTTTCGGATGCGCCAAGATCGGTTCCATAGAGCAGCCGGTCCTGGTACCGGTTAATGAAACGACGGACTTTCTCCCGGTCCTGTACCTGGAAGTGGCAGATCCGGGCAGACATGTCAACGGCAAGATTGGGATAGTTATCAAGGCATTTTGCCAGTTCATCCACATCCCATTCCAGGCTGCCCAGATGTGCACCGATCACCATCAGGTCAGGGTGTTTCTCCAGCATGCGGTCCCTCGACCGGATCTGATCCTCGTAAGAAGGATAATCGGGATGAAGGTACATGTGGTATTCCGGGTGGTTTTTGAAATATCCCCGATCGCTATTCACGGTCATGGAATCAAGGGGAAGCCAGCAGTTTTTCGGCTCTCCGATATGGGCAACCAGGGGTTTCCCTTCGGAAGCGATGAAATCCAGAACCGGATCAAAACGTGGATCGTCGATCATGATGAAACTGCTGTCTGTGTCGCGAAAGGTCATACCGATATCCTTCCAGACTTTGACGGCAATGGCTCCGTTATCAAAGTCCCTCTTTAACCCGGTGATGACCGAATCCGGCCACCCTTCCTGATCAAAATTTTCCATGGAAAATGTTGTGGTGTAATAGATTGTTTCCGGAAAGATCTCTTTCTGATACATTGCAAAGTCAAGTTGCTCCTGGATGTAGGAGAGGTTTGCCGACCGGGTGGTGATGGTCAGTAGCTGAAAATGATCGGATTTTGCCTGCTCAACAAATGACGGATCGGTTGTCCGGACATGTACATGGGCATCGATCTTCGGGAATGATTCAAATTCCGGAAGAGCGGTTTTGCATCCTGGAAAGCAGGTGCAAAGTAATGCGAGACCAACAATTCTAATGAACGTTTTCATAGGATATGAGTTGATTAATCAATTCGTTGTGCTAAAAAAAATGTTGATAGGAATTCTATCTATATATCATTGATATTCAATAGGAAATCGTTTCATGGACCGCAAATCTACAGGCGTACATTGGAACAAAACTGAAAAACCTGCCTGTCTGCACGCGAAATCCGAAATTACTCGCCATGCTTTCAGCATGTCTCATGAGACCGCCCGCCTGAATGAATTCATTCGGGCAGGTTACGCTCAGTTAGCAACTCGAAATCCTATTCTTTCCCCCAGAATTCACTTTCTCTGTCTGTTCTTTACCATTTGAATGATAAGCTCCTTTTTTTCCGGTTCCGTTTGTAATTGTTCCCATGACCAGAAAATTACCCCACATGAGGGAGGTTCTAATGCTTTCGAGAGTGATTCTTCAAACTCCCCGACAGTGAGCTTACAATCCAGGTAGGCTTCTTTCACCTGTATGCTGGGAACAACCAGACTTTCAGTTTGTTGGTATACATCCTGCACTACGGAATGAATCCACGATGGGTCCTGTTTTACCATGTGAGCATAGGTCATGGGTGAAAGATAGTCAGCCCATGTCGCTATTTCAGAAAAATCCTGTCCTGCAATCGACCGGACAGCACCGTTGAAATCATCCGTTCGCCAGGGGACAAGATGTACATTGATCTTAATTTCCGGTTTTGTTTTCCTGGCTGCTTCCGATAGTTCATGAACCATGCTGGTAATGAGTTCGCATTTCCATTGCGTCCAGTCAGACAGCGCTTTGGATTCAATCCAACCCGCTATCGCATTCGTTCCATTCAGGGAATCCGGTATTTGTATGCCGGTCCTTTCCTGAAAAGCTGCAAGACAGGATGAATCAAAACAGGTGTTCAGCAGGGAATCAGGGAGTGTTTCGGGATACACCTTTTCCCAGAAAACAAAATGGCGAATAAAATCAATGCTTATGCCATCCGGTTCAAGGGCCCGGATCAGCTGGATAAGTGAGTCTGTTTTTTGTCTTCGATAATCAATCCTTGAGGGACATACAAAAGTCACCCAATCATCCTTTGCCGGTGTTCCGTATTCAGTTAATGCTTGGAGTCCCGGATTGTTACTCAGTGCTTCCGGATCATAGAATACCGGAAAAATAATAAATGTTGTCAGGTTATTATCCCGTGTCAATTGTCTGAAGTCGGAATTTGAGTAGAGGTCGATACTGCAGAAGACCGTATTGACCCCTAATTCTTTCCATTGCTGGATTAATTCCTCAAAGTCCTCCTGGTGTTCATAAATCTTAACTCCAATGATTCGATCTGTTTGTTTTGTTTCCTCTGCTCGTTTATTACAGCCAGGAAGTATCCGTGATATGCAAAGAAGAACGGAAATGATTCCTATGTAAGTTAAGCGTACGATGGATTACTAATTGTTTGTTTGTGCCACATTAAATCCTGAAATAATCACATCCGGTGTTTCACCGCGTGTATCAGCATGTTTCACTTCCATGCGGACAGTGCGTTCTTCCCCCGGCATCAGGAACAGATAATTATCACTATAGATTACAGGCAGGATGCGGTCCCCGGTTTCATCCCGTATAACCTTCAGCCGTACCATCAGTGCCGGGTATTTCGTTGGATTGGTCATCCGGGTAGTCAGGTACCAGCGTTCCCTTTTCCGGACAACTTCCGTTACAGATTCCAATTTTACTTCCGGCAGATCATGGATCGCTTTGAAATTACCTTCTTCCACTCCTTGCCAGTAAAAGTTTTCAGAAATGGTCCTGTTATCTTTCAGTAGCTTCAGCCTGAGGAAGTATACCTCACTGAGCCCGGATGGATTTTCGATTCCAAAGCATGGGCTCATGCTGTCTTCAGGACTATCTATGGTAGTTGTTTTCTCCCACTGGACGGTACCGTCAATGTTCAGTATCTCAACATATGCCGTAAGGCCGGACATATTTGCAGCACTATAGTTGACCACTTCGATGGTATCGGTCAGCGGGTTCCACTGGATATGAAGCGGTTCGCATGCTTTCTTGCTCCCGAAGTATGCAGCGGTTGGTTCAAAGTAGTAGTCATAGGTTTGCCAGACAAATGAGGGCCATGCGGAGTGGCTCATCCAGATCACCAGTCCCATTCTGTTTTTGCTCTGTGCTTCATACATGGCACGATACCCCTCGTAGTTTATCCACTGTGCCATGGAGACCCACTTTTCGGCATTATCAATGGGGCCAAAACTTGTTTCGACCAGTTCGACGAAGGATCTTGCCTGCATGTTGCCATCCAGGCAAAAATCGTGTATGCCCCACATTCGTCCGATGGGCCACATAGCACTATCCGGCATCATCTTTTGAAGGCTTTCATAGGTGACAACGTTAGGCATTCCCATCTCGCTGTGCAATTTTTCAGTAGCACGCTCTTCAAAGTAATATTTGACCGGCATAGCCCGGTAGGGACCAAATCCGCTTACCGTTCCCATAGCAGAATGAGAAATGTAATGAATACCCGGATGATTCACCGGTAGCATCTCGCGAATTCTATTGTCCAGTTCCTCCGGTGGGTTCCCTTCATTGCGCCCGCAATAGAGAGCTATTGAAGGGTGATTTCTGATTCGCAAGACCATATCTTCGGCATTTTCCATGAACATATCATTATCGTCGGGATTCGGTCCATCCACCGGATTGGCAAGCCAGAAATCCTGCCAGATCATTACTCCATGCCGGTCACAGGCTTCGTAGAATTCATCATCCCCGGTTTGTCCTACCCAGTTTCGGATCATGGTGAAATTCATTTCGCTGTGGTAACGCACGGCAATGTCATATTCACGTCCCCGGTATGAGAGGTTGGATTCGGGGAAACCCCAGTTACCGCCACGACCGATGAACCGTCTTCCATTGATAAATATTTTCAGAACATCTCCCTCTTCGGTATAGTTCATCTGCCTGATCCCTGTTTGAAAAGCGGTTTTGTCTGAAAACAGATAATTTGTTGTTTCAAACCAGAGCTCCACATCATACAGGTTTTGTTCTCCATAGCCGGCAGGCCACCACAATTCCGGATTCTGTAACAACAGTTCGGGATGAGTTGAAGGATCAAATATTATTTTCGTTGCCGTTGATGCTTCCAGGGTTGCCGGTTGCTGAAATGAAATATCCCCGAAGTGTCCGTATAGAATTCCGGAGACTTCTTCCGGATCATGGTTCTGCAGGGTAACCTCAATACTAATCGATGCCTCTGAAGTATCCGGGAGGGGCAGGGTCGTTGTAACGAAAGGATTTTTAATCGTTACAGGACCGGTTTCGGTCAGGTAAACATCGTTCCAGATACCAATATTCCGGCCCCGGATAGTGGGGATCCAGTCCCAGCCGATGGATGCATGATAGGTCGGATTGTCTGCTCCCAGGGCGCCACCGTTCATGTCAGGGTTCAACGCTGTTTGCTCTTTGACACACCCGGGTGTTGCATTCTTGATGATACGTACAGCAAGCGCATTTTTCTCTCCGGGAACCAGGAGTCCGGTGATGTCAAATTGTCCGCGCATAAATGCACCTTCAATGCGTCCTGCTTTTTCTCCGTTAAGAAATACATCTGCTTTCCAGTTGATTCCGTCGAAGCTGATGAACATCTTTTTCCCATAGTATGACTCGGGTATGTAAAATTCATTCCGGTACCAGAAGTCGGAATAGAAAAACGATTCGGAGATCATCAGTTGGTTATCCCCGTAGTCTGGATCAGGAATTGCTCCGGCATTCCTGTAACTCATCAATACGGTACCGGGTACGGTGGCAACCAGCCAATCGTCGTCATTGAATCCCGTTTCAGAGAGTTCCTCCCCATTTGCATCGACGAGCGATTCACGCTGAATGCGCCATGCTCCTCCGGCCAGATCTATCCGTGAATCATCCTCTGTTACAGGTGAATGTTTTGGAGTGACTACCGGTCCGCCGCGTCCGAAAACCTCCATTTCACTCAAAAGGTATCCTTCGGGTGAAGCCGGTTCCTCCATAAAAATGCGCACATATCTTCCATTCACCTGTTGCTCAAGCCTGATTTCATCGTTCGGGTTTTCACTGGCTGTAAGGTTGGCAATCACCTCCCATTTTTTGGCATCATCTGACACCTGCACGGATCCGGTTTGAGGCCGACGGATCCAATACAGATTGACCAGGTCAAATGTACACTCTGCCCCAAGGTCCACGTATACCCATTCCTCATCAGTCCCTTCGCTCATCCATGCACTGGTGAAGGTATGTGATGGTGCAATCTCAACCAGGGCATCCAGGTGGAAGAATTCCAAACTACCGATATTCCAATTCATGACATTGGATGATTTAAAACCGATCCTGAAGAAACGATTTCCGGAGGGTACTTCAAGGGCGATGGTTTCATTCAGTATCCTGAATCGGTTTGATCCTGGCCTTCTGGAAAACCTTCTGAACTCTTCTCCCGGATAATCGCTGCCTTCTGACCGGCCCAGCTCCTTCCATGCTTGACCATCATTCGAACCGGAAACAACATAAGTCCATCCGCGTGCTGATTGATCATTCAGGAACAGTGCTCCCGATAGGACTATCATGTCAAACACCGGCGGCTGATTTCCGCCCTTCACCTCGATCTGAATCCAGCCTTCTGAACCTTCAAACTGTATCGAGGATATGGTGTTGTGATCAATTAGCCATTCACGCTCGTTCTTTTTCATGGTACCGTGCTGGCTGGTGGAAGCGGAGAACAAGCTGGGAAGCGCAGTATCCCTGATCCCGTCAGTTATTAGCTGGGCAGTAAGGTTGTAATCGTAACTGCTTGAATGATATGCTGGCCGGTGAAGGGCAATATTCCGATAGTTCTTTTTATCCAAAGAGATCACCGGTGAGAAATCTTCATCAAAATCTCCGGGATAGATCCCGATGCCACGGGTATACTCCTCTGAGGAGTTTTGACATGCAAACAACAGGATCAGGAATCCGACAGATAATAGAAACATAAGCCGAATCGATGAAACCAGACGCAGTGATTTTTGTTTCCGGGGTTTCTTGAGTGCCATAGTTTGGGTTGGTTTGGTTACAAATGATGCATGGTTAGAGTCCTGTTCACAAATATACAATTTGTTCAGGGGTATATCGAACTCACGGTAAATTAGTTTATTATGATCATCTTCTTTATTTCTTCGAAATAAACGGTTTTCATTTTGTAGAAATAGACACCGTTTGGCAGATCGGATGCATTAAACACGATTGAATGAACACCACGCTCCAGGTATGAATCCAGTAGCACGTTTACGGTTTGTCCACTCAGGTTCAGGATTTCAATCCTGACCCTGGAATCCCTTGGAATGCTAAACTCAATGGTGGTCGTTGTGCGGAAGGGATTCGGAAAGTTTTGTTTCAGGTTGATGTTATACAGATCCACCGTTTTCAGGAGGTAAGAAATGTTCCCATCAATCCAGTCAATGCGTTGACTGATCCACTGTTTCATTTGCTGGATTTCAGTTTCGTAACTGTGTTTTTCGGCAGTTTCAGGCCACCGTTCAAAATTTCGTACGATCGCTTCGGATAAAGTGCTGGTAAAATTGTCGATGAGGTTATAGATATTATCCTTTTTCAGCACGCCACTTCTCAAATCAATCCACCTTTCCATTAATGTATTGACGAAGAGGGAATCCCTGCTTAATTTTTCCCACCAGAAAGGGACCTTGAATGAATCGGAGGGACGATGGGTGTTGTAATCGACCTGCCATCCCTCAATCAGGAAGAGATCTTCGGCAAACCATGCCTTTCCAAAGCTGAGGTTGCAATCCCATATCGGACCCGCGATCAGTTTCCCGTACCGGCTGTCACGGTCTTTATACAGGAATGCGCTTATCCGGTATGCATCGACGTTTTTAGACACTTCGTTCAGGATGAAATGGTCAACAAAAGAGAGCAGATCGATGTATTTTACGTACCCATTCACGGGATCATTGTAATCCTCACCTTCCATTACGGTCTCAAACTCATTCATGAAATTCTCGATGTAGTTTTGCTGTTGCCAGACTATCTCGTCGGGTTTTGGGTAGTGATAATGGTATTGTGTGCCGAAGTGGGAATACCAGTATCCCACATTTTCACCACTGACCTTGTCGATTTTTATTATGTATCCGCCGGTTACTGCATCACCGGTTATGTCAGTGGGATTCATTTCGGTTATATTCACCCGATACCTGTCTCGCTTGGTTTTTTCCAGCAAAACATAAAGGCCAAGGTAATCACCATCCAGAATCAGCTCGCAAAATTGTGTGCGGGAAGCATACCTTCCGATCAGGTTGGATAGTTGATAAGCCAGTGCGTTACGGATTAACGACTGGTCATCATAGGGACCGTTAAGAATCCAGTCATTCTCCGGAGGAAGACGCATCAGGGAAACATTCAGATTGTTCCCAAAGGAATCCTGTGTTTCTACCCGGTATTGTTTTTTCGGGTAGTAGAGGGTTGCACTTCCCCGCAATTCAATGGCGATCTTTCCGTTGTAGTTGTTGAACGGATCCGTAATATAATTCCGTTGTCCAATACCGTTATCGATGATTCCCATGTCGGCAACAATACGGTATTCATCGACAATTTGCTGACCTCCCGTATTGATCACAACAATGGGCAGGTTGGATGAGGTCAACTGATACGATTTACCCGTTTCAGCGTGGTGGAGATTCTGTGATAGGGAAGGGGTATAACCTGCGGAAAGAGACAACCAAACCACTGTCAGCAAACAGCTTCTTATACCGGATTTGGATTGATTATCAACTGATAAGCAATGCAAGAGCAGTAGCAATTGCTTTATCGATAAAACGGTGAATCTGCCTTTTAAACGCCCCTTTTTCCTGTATATCGATTTTCTTGTCAATTTGTGCATTCAGTTTCACCAGGGCTTCCATGCTTTATGATTTTTTTCATAATCCTGGTTGTAAAAAAGGGAGAAGGGAATAAAACTACCTATCGTATTTCGATCTCTTTTGCTGCAAGGGAGTTCCCCTCGCTATCAATAAATTCCACAACAAATTTCCCCGCACTGCCAAAGATCATTAAATCCATAACAAAGTCTTCCCCAGGATTCATTATAAATTCCTTTTCAGAGACAAACGACTTTTTTCCATTGTCCAGGACATATAGCTGCCCGGTTAAGGTATCGCTCTTTGAAGGTTTACCCAATTCAAAATAGATCCATACCTTGGAACCCTTTGGGAACTGGTCAAACTCTCCTTCACAGGGGGTATTGACGTCGAAGTAGGAACAGAATCGTATGGTTGGCTTCTGTTCTTCCTGGCAAGCCGGGGATAATAAAATCAGAAGAAAGAATAGTGGAATGATTTTTTTCATAATAATATTGTGTGTTTAATAAGAATCAGCTTTCAGGATCTCTGTAATTTCTTTCCAGGTAATCATCTGAATGTTGTATTTTTTGATGACAGATTTCATCTCATCGCTGCTGAAAACGTTGAGATCCCGCTGCCTCCATGCTGCACCAAAATCAGGATGTTCAATAGTTACAGCCTGCAATTCAGCATTATCTATCCCGGGGTGGATGATGATTTCATTCAATCCCGGTTTTAAATCCTCCATGATCTTACGGTATCCTTCAAACCACTCCTCTGGTGATCCATCCTGATACAGCATATGCATTTGATCGATAGTCAAAGGATCGGGTCCCAGCAGTTCCAGGATCTCTTCAGGTATTGCCTGGACATAGTTTTTTGGCAATAGAACAGGAAGGCCATATTCTTTCCCGATTTTCAGATAGATCTTGAGCAGCTCGGGAGTAGCCATAACACTGCCCATGTGGGTATCAATATGAGTGGGAACAACGCCAAACCCCAGAGCCCGTTCAATCTGTGCCCGGATCTCTTTTTCTACTTCTTCCGGCCTGGCGTGTTTGCCAAACTCCTCCACCGTAGCATAGAAAAAGCCCTTTTCATTCAGAAGGCTGGGAATTTCAGTGGCTGGCATTACACCACCCCATTTGTAATTTTCCCATTCTGCAGTCAGCGTTATGTGAATACCCAAATCCAGTTCCTTGTGGTCTTTTGCAAATTCGGCAAATTCAAAAAACCATGGGCAGGGTACCATGATGCTACCGGACGTTATTCCTTTCTTTTCGAAGAGAAGAATTCCGGCTTGATTGACCGAATGGGCAAGCCCGAGATCATCTGCATGAATGATCAGTAGTTTTGCATCGCTGGGATACCCCAACTGCTCTGTGATGCTTTTGTTTCCCTGTGCCTGCAGGAGGGTTGTAGCAAAGAAAAAAACAACCAGTGAGAAAAAGTATTTGTTGTATTTCATGGCGTTATGATGAATGATTAAACCAGAACAAAAATAACATTTCCCAGGTAATTATATAGCAATGATTACTCCTAGGTAAAGAATATGGATAAAATTCTTCTGGCGGGTTTTTCTTTTGCCCGAGTCGATTTTTTTGGTGATATTTGTTTTTCATCAGTTATTTATACAGTTGGATGAAACGGGCTGTTCCACTATCCCTTTTATTCTTACTTATTCTTCCTGTTCTGCTTCCAGGACAAACCATTCCGGTAAATCGTGAAAAATTCCGGCTTCCGATATACCAGACCACGGACACGATCGTGGTAGATGGTTTACTTAATGAGAATGTATGGAACCTGGCAGAACGGGCTGATCGTTTTTACAGGATCCTTCCCATTGACACGGGGTATGCAGATGCACAGACCGAAGTGATGATGACCTATGATCAGGCCAACCTGTATATGGCGATCATCTGTCACGACACATTACCTGGAAAGAGGCCAGTTCAATCGTTGAGGAGGGATTTTAGTTTTGGGAACAATGACAATTTCCTTGCCTTTATCGATACCTATAATGATCAGACCAATGGATTCTCATTTGGAATATCAGCTGCCGGTGCTCAATGGGATGGGATCCAGGCGGACGGGGGGATGGTTTCCCTTGACTGGGATTGTAAATGGAAATCAGCCGTTCAGAACTATTCCGATTGCTGGATTGCAGAATTCAGTATTCCGTTCCGGAGCATCCGGTATCGTGAAGGCGACACGGAGTGGGGGATAAATTTCAGCCGGCTGGATCTGAAGAGCAGTGAAAAATCGAGCTGGGCTCCGGTTCCACGTCAATTCCAGTCAGCAAACCTCGCCTATACCGGTACGCTGGAATGGGATCATCCCTTGCCGAAAACCGGCGTTCGTTTCTCGTTGATTCCCTACCTGACCGGTAAAGCAACGCAGGACAATATAAAGGGAGCTTCCGAAGGGAAAAATGGGGGAGGAACAGACTATTCGGGTGGTGCCGGGTTGGATGCTAAAATTACACTCTCAACCTCCATGAACCTCGACCTGACAGTGAATCCGGATTTTTCACAGGTTGAGGTGGACCGGCAGGTAACGAACCTTGACCGGTTCGAACTGTTTTTTCCTGAAAAGAGGCAATTCTTCCTGGAAAATAGTGATCTGTTTGCAAACCTTGGAGGTCAGGAGAACCGTCCTTTCTTTTCCCGCCGGATAGGCCTTGACAGTCGTGTTCTGGGCGGTGTCAGGCTGAGCGGACAGGTGGGTGAAAAAATGCGGATCGGGATCATGAACATGCAAACCGGAAAAAATGATACAATCCCTGCCAATAATTTTAGCGTGGCTACTGTCCAGCGGAAAATCTTCAGCCGGTCAAACATAGGAGTCTTTTTTACCAACAAGCAACGAACAGCAGGTTTTAATGATTCAACCTACCTGGGCTATGATTATAATCGCGTAACCGGTATCGAGTTTAACCTTGCAAGCAGGGATAACCTCTGGACGGGTAAATTCTTTTACCACCACTCTTTTCGTCCGGGGAAAGCACAGAATCCATTCAGCGGAGCAGCAAGACTGGAGTACAACAACCAGCATTTTTCAGCAGCATGGAGGCAGGGGTATATCGGAAAGGATTACCTGGCTGAGATGGGTTTCGTCAGAAGGACCGGGTTTCACCGGATGAAACCATCAATCGGGTATAAATTCTTCCCGCTTTCTGAACGTGTTGCCAATCACGGCGCTAACCTGGAAGTAGATATGTTCCTTGATCCTGACTTCTCCCTGACCGATCGTATTATCATATTGAGCTATGCTCTCGAATGGCTCAACCGGAGCACCATTCAACTGGACCTGGAAGATGCATATGTGAAACTGCTGAAACCCTTTGATCCCACGAATACCGGTGGTGATTCATTGGCTGTGGGAAGTGAATTCCACTGGCAGGAAATTGCCCTGACCTATACCTCAGCACCCCGTAACCTGTTCAATTTTAAACTTTCCTCCCGCTATGGTGGATTTTATAACGGAAACCGGTTAAGCATTAACGGGGAACTGAACTACCGGGTACAGCCCTATGGCAGCCTTGCCATTGCTGCTGATTATAACCGGATCGAGCTGCCGGAACCCTACAAAAGTGCTGAGCTATTCCTGATCGGTCCGCGACTGGACATTACCTTTACCGAGAAACTGTTCCTAACAACCTTTGTCCAATACAACAACCAGATCGATAATCTGAATGTGAACATTCGGTTTCAGTGGAGGTTCGCTCCCGTATCTGACCTCTTTATCGTCTACACCAGCAACTCCTATCCGGAGGATTTAATGAATAAAAACCGGGCACTGGTGGTGAAATTTTCCTACTGGTTTAATTGAAATACAAAGGCCGTTTTTTCACCCTCGGGCGATTAGGGTTAAGTTCTATTTATCTGTAATGCAATCTTGTAGGGACTGTCGACATTGTATGCTTCAGTGATGAGAATTTAATTGCTGACTCTTTAACTAATCCATAAATACTCGAAGAGTGTTAAACCGCCTTATGCCATAGGCATCACTATGTGATAAGAATTGCGTACGAAAACCGGGACGCAGTGTAAATGCCAAAAAGATAAAATTCTGTCTGATCCCGGACGATTTATGTCAGGGGGAGTTTATTTTATCTGTAGCTGCTGCCCGCCCGACTGAACGACTTCAGTCGTTCCCGCCCGGATGACCCGGTCGGACGGGCGGGCGGGGGTCCCTTGGTTTTCAAGAAACCACGAAGTGCGATGAGCACCATTGAAAAATAAACAACTCGCGAATAATTCTTATGCAGCGGAGATTTCTTTTGCGAACGGTGAAATGGATGGTGGTAGAAAAAATACAAATTGCTTCTGAGTCCTAATAACCATTGGTTCTTGGCAAATCTGTATCTTACACATTCCCTCAAGCGGGGTGAGGGGTAATGAAAAGGGCGTTGCCCTTTTGCGAATCATTTCATCTCAAAATAAAATTGTTTTTTTGTACTTTTCTTTACACCAAAGAAAAGTACCAAAAGAAGGGCGGCCGCAGATCATTTTCGGGTACCGGTATCTTCGGTTGCCCACGCGTTACAACTCGGTCCGAAAAAAAAGGTCGGCCCTCAGACAGTAACGCTTACTGTCCCCGTGAAATATAGAAAAATACTGTCCGTGCTGATAAGGTGTCACGTTATTTCACAGGGAAGGGCCTCCCCTTCGCAACCTGCATCACCCGGTACTTTCGCCGAAAATGATCTGAGGGCAAAAGTCGTCCCCCTTGGGACGATCAGAGTGTCTGCTAATCAAATAAATTGCAAATTTGGATAGTCAGCCTCAAGAACGAATTGAGTCTTATACTTCTAAAAAGGAATATAACTATATCATATAAAAGCCCGGAATTTTCTTCGCCTTGTTTTGCTCATAAAATTTTTTCCCAGAGGGATGCCTGCCCGCAGCAGGCGGGCCTTTGGCAAAAGGCCGATCCTTAGCTCTTCGGGCGATTAGGGTAGGGATACCTATCTCCTTTCTGGGTATATTCAACGTAGGGGCTGTCAAAAGCCAAATTTTTAGTCATCCTGAACTTGATTCAGGATCTTATACGATTGATTATTAATATGTTGAGATTCTGAAAAAATTTCAGAATGACGATCTTTGGGACTTTTGAGACAGCCTCAACATGGTGGTTTACCAGAAATGTCCAGGAAATATGTAAATAAAATAATCCAAACAATCACACCCTCAGAAAGATTTTAAGGCGATATAGGATATAGAGGAACAACCAGCTCATGGCCATGTACCCGATAGCATTCAACAGGTCATGCGATGATTCCGGGAAATAACTGATCAGTCCGCTGAAAAAGAAATCCGAAGTCCGCCTGAAGGAGATGATCCCCCGCTGAACCAGGTAGATCGTGATGGGGTTCAGTCCGATCACGATGAAGAAAAAAGCCCATTTCTTTTTCTTCCAGACATCGATGATGAGGTAAAAAACGGAGAGAAGCAGAAGGCTCCAGCCGCCGGCAAAAAGAACAAACGAACTGGTCCAAAGGTTTTTATTGATGGGAAAGAAAAGTCCCCAAAGATATCCGAGCAGTAGACATATCAATCCAGCCGCTCCAATCATTAATCCCTTTTTCAACTTTGTCATTTCGGGCTTATCCGATCTGAGAAAATGACCCGTCAGAACACCCATAAGAGCAGTTGCAACAGCCGGGATGGTAGAGAGAATCCCTTCCGGATCATGGATTGTTTTATACAACCTGCCCGGTAATAAATGCCGGTCGATATATCCAGCCAGGCTCCCTTCCATCGAGTAATCCCCGGCACCATAACCGGGTACAGGAATAAACCGCATGATAAGCCAGTAACCGATAAGTATCCCGGCAAACCAGATGTATTGTCCCCTCCTTTTTGTGTTGAGAAAAATGAGTGCCGCAAAGAACCATCCCAGTCCAATCCTTCCCAGTACACTCGCATACCGCATGTGTTCCCAGTTGAATCGCAATAATCCATTGTAAATCATTCCAAAAAACACCAGCAACAACATTCTTCTTGTAACATGCCAGTAAATCTGTTTCCTGGTGTCACCCCGTTCGATCCTTTTTGTGAGTGAATACGGCATAGAGACACCGGCAATGAAAAGGAACAACGGAAATATCATATCATAAAAAGTGAAACCATTCCATTCCGTGTGTTCCAGCTGCATGGAGATCCAGACAAATGCTGACCATCCGGTAAGTTTCGCGAGGGCGTGAAATATTCCTTCACCACCTACAATCCAGAACATATCAAATCCCCTTAGAGCATCCAGGGATGCGAGTCGTTCAGATAGAATTGACTTCTTTTTTTCTTTTGGTTCGTTCATTTTCTGTTCGTTTGTAGTATTTGATTTCAGTTGGATCTTGATTATCTTGTATGAAAATTTGACCGATAGACGGTTCGCTGAAAATTTAAATGTACATGTTTTTTTTCTGCGTAACAACCTTTCGTAATCGATATAATTACCAGTATGAAGAAAAATCCTGAATTGTAATCAATCTTATATTCATTTACCTAAAATCTTAAAAACATGAAACGCAAAATGCTTTTTACCACGGCTATTCTGTCGGTTTTTCTCTATTTCCTCTGGTCATTAACCGGGTATACACAGGCAACACCGGGAGCGGATCGTAATCTCCCGGTGAAATACGAGGAACTGACAGCTCCGGAATTCATTAATGCCGTTGAATTATCCGGTGGTATCTGCATCATTCCCATGGGGATTATGGAAAAACATGGGCCGCACCTGCCCTTGGGTACCGACTTGATTGATGTCCGCGAACTGGTGTTCCGGGCAGTAAAAAAGGAATATGGAGTTGTTTTTCCACCTTTTTACTTCGGACAGATTTACGAAGCCAAACAACAACCGGGGACCATAGCCTATAGCCCCGAGCTTGTCTGGAATATTTTGCAGGAGACGTGCGAGGAACTGGCGCGCAACGGGCTGAAAAAGATTATCCTGGTAAATGGTCATGGAGGGAATAACAATCTCATCCCCTATTTTTGCCAGGCACAGCTGGAAAGTCCAAGGGATTATACGGTGGTATTTTTCCAGCCGGAAACCGACCCGGAGGTTGCTCAACAAATCAGGGAGTTAAGAAAAACGACCACCGGGGGACATGCGGATGAAACAGAAACCTCCATGATGATGGCTCACCGTCCGGATCTTGCACATATTGAGCGCGGGAAAGAACAATCGGGTGAGGATATGAAACGGCTGGATCACCTGTTTTATGGCTATACAGGGATATGGTGGTATGCCAAATACCCGAACCATTATGCAGGCGATGGGAGTGAAGCCAACCCTGAAATAGGGAACCTGTTGTTGGATTCAAGGGCTGACCAGCTGGCCGAATTGATCAGGATATTGAAAAAGGATACGACCATTCTGGAATTGCAAAACCGGTTCTATGAGGATTCAAAGAATCCGTTAAAGACCAAACAGTAAATTACTGCAGGATAATCTGTATACCAGGACAAAGGAGTACAGAGTTAATTTTTAATTTCGAATTTCGAATTGTGAATTTGAAGGATTTGAAAGAAAGAAGTGAGCGTGTTAGAGGGGGAGACTGTGATGAAGAGAGAGGTGAGAAGTGAGAAGTGAGTAGTGAGAAGTGAGATGCACTAATATTTTAAGCTCCACAACGGGTCGGGATAGAAACATGCAAACCCCGGTTAGGGGTGACATGTTTTTAGAATGAATAGGAAGCAATGAATCCCGGTCCAACTACAACAATATAATGTAGGAAATCGCTTCATGGACCGAACTTCTCCAGACGCTAATACAAAGTCGGCGAACAAGGGAGTACAATGTTTTTAAACCGAGGACCGAGGACCTAACTGTACCTTACCATTGTATGACAATTGAATTACAATTCTGCTATTCCACCACCCGGTAGGTTACAAATGCAACTTTTTTGCTATCCGGGGACCAGGAGGGAACATTGATCGTACCCTGCCCGCCGAAAAAAACATCCGTCAGGTCCCTGATGTTTCCTCCCTCAGGATCCATGATCCTCAGTTTAACATCCTTCCCGAAAGGATGGCCCTGTTCCTGGTCTTCAATAAAGCTCAGAAAAACAACATGTTTTCCATCGGGGGAGGGGTGGGGAAACCAGTTGGAATATTGATCATTCGTGAGTTGCTGGTGATTGCCTCCATCTGTTTCCATTCTCCATATTTCCATCTTTCCTGAGCAGTAGGAATTAAAATAGATGTGCTTCCCATCTGCAGAATAATCGGGGCCATCGTCAAGCCCGGTACATTCGGTCAGGCGCCTCTCTTTCCCACCGTTCGTCGAGATGGAATAGATATCGTATTCACCATTACGTTGTCCTACATAAACCAGTGTTTTCCCATCGGGAGACCAGCCGTGCCAGTAGGAGGGAACCTTTTCTGTTATCCTTTCTGGAATTCCTCCATCAATGGGTAAAATAAAAAGGGCTGATCCGGAGGATCCTTCCGGTCCTTCGGAATGGTGGCTGATCACCAGCTGTGATCCGTCGGGAGAGATCCCGTGATCGTTGTTACACCGCTGGGCAAAGTCCGTATCGATCTCCTTCCACTGGTCCTCACCCCTGTTTAATCGATACAGTTTGCCGCTGCTGTTAAGAATGTAATATTTACCATCACGTGACCAGTTCGGGGCTTCAAAAAGAATCTTCATGGTTACTATGGTTTCCCGGGAACCTGAAGCGATATCAACCACCTCCAGTGAACTTTCAATGTTGTTCCTCTGCTGGCCGAACAGGACCAGTGGGAATAGTAAAAATATTGCTGTTATTGTTTTCATATGCATGAATTGAATCCGGTAATTTAACTCAAGTTGCTAGTGGCACGTCAACCTTATATTGACGCTGTTGTCATTCCGAACTTGTTTCGGAATCCGTTTTCATTCAAAGAGATGCTGAAACCAGTTCAGCATGACAACCCTTACTTTCATACTTGACATGACACTAGTTAAACCGTCGTATTAAAATTCTGGTTTTTACTAATCCCAGTAAAGATTTTTATACTTTAATAAATATTTTGTATCGATAGAGAATGTATGTCGGTATATAGATGATCAGCATATAGATAATGGCGTATAACATGGAAACGAATTTGGGAGCAAGACCGATTGCGGTCAGGCCATCCATAAACAATCCATTGAGCGAAGCTCCACCGAAGATATCCCCATAGAATACCAGGGTTAGCATCCCTGCCAGAACGTATGCGGTAATGGCATTGGCGCCATATACAACTCCGATCTTCGTCCATTTGATATACCCCCACATATCCACAAGCAGTATACAGGCTGCCAGGCCCATGGTTGCGGCACCGGATGTATACAGGACATAAGAGCTGGACCAGATGTTTTTGTTGATCGGAAAGAACCAGTTCCAGATCCCTCCGGTAACAAACATCCCAAAACCGATCACGAATAACCAAACCAGTTTTTTGTGCTCATCCTTTTCCGTCAGGATCACTTTGCCAACAAGCATCCCGGTTATCCCGGATACAATGGCAGGAAAAGTGCTCAGTATTCCTTCAGGATCCCAGGTTTTCTGCCACATCACACCGGGGAGCAGGATGCTATCAAGATAGTGTGCCCAGTTTTTTTCTGGACCCGAGAGATCCGGTGCTCCGATTCCGGGTACGGGAATGTATGCCATGATGATCCAGTATCCCACCAGTATCCCTGCAGCAATCTTTATTTGAGTTTTCCAGCTGGTATTCAGGAATATCAGGGCACAAACAAGGAAAACGACCGAGATGCGCTGCAACACACCGGCATACCGTATCGAGCTGAAATCAAAATCGGGCCATAACCATAAGAACAATCCCAGCAGGTAAATGATGACTGTTCGGGTAATGATTTTCCTGTAAAGCTGCTTTTTGGGCATGTTCGCTTCCAGTCTCCATGAATAGGCAAACGCAATGGAAACGCCGATAATGAAAAGAAAGAAAGGAAAGATCAGATCGGTGAGCGTGCATCCGTTCCATTCGGCATGCCTGAGTGGAGCATAAACATGACTCCACGATCCGGGATCATTGACGATTACCATGGCTGCAATGGTAAAACCGCGCAATGCATCCAGTGAAACTAACCGTTTGGGCTTAATTGGCTTGATAGATGTTTGATCGTTCATGATAAAAGTATAAAAGGGTCAATTATAAAAAATGGCCGTTAATTTTTAAATTTGACACTACCGTAAAGTAAACATTTTCATACTAAAAATCCTAAACCCATGAAAAAAATGCCGCCAGCAACTGAAAGAGGTTATCCCCACTCCTATGAAGAGCACCTTTCACGGGACAAAACTTGCGTTGAGTGAGGGGCTGTTGATCCATTACCAGGAGGGACTTGAAAACGAAGCCAAGCACCCAGCACCATTAATCATTAACCCCGCTTTCAGCGGGATTCCTGCAGACAGTCAGGGTTTTCGGTTTTGTTCTAATTTGCGCCTGGAGGAATGCGGTCCATGAAGCGATTTCCCTTTGAATAAAAATATCAGTTGGACCGTTATTAACGTGTTACACAAAACCCAGGGTTGCCCCTGCGAAATAATGCTTCGCTATTTCACAGGGTTACCCTGGGCTATAAATATATCGCTCCTAACGGAGCTTAAAAGATTAGTACAGAACTCAATATTTTTTCAAAACCGAACCAGCAACAGCTTCAACTTATAACGCATAACTTATAACATATAACTACCTCCCTATTCCATCCGGAGAGCCTTTGTAATAACGGAATCCTTCGACAGCTTTGCCATCTCTGTAAGGAATACGGCTGCTAACCCGTTCCTTCACGAGTTCTCTCTCCGCTGCCGGTATTTCCGGACCGGTATAGTTATACCAGCCTGAACTCCACTGGCTGACATACTTCATCATGGCGTTTATTTTTTTATCCACATAACCGGATATATCAACCCACGTATTGATATCTTCTTCAGCAGAGTCGTAAAGCATGTATTCCGGTATCGTATGCGCTTTCAATCCCTCCATGGCAATCTGACCCTGGAATAGCAGGGGCCACATGGCAGCCCGTGCTGCATCGGCAGTAAGCATTGCAGATGCCCGGTGGTCGGCTTTATGCCATCGCTGTTCCCCTTTTCCCGGGTCAAATGAGAAAACAACATCCGGCTGGATTTTTCGGATCAGGCGTACGATCTGAGCAACGACTTCCTTCCTGTTTTCATATTCCAACATCCCATCATCATATCCCAGGTTAATGTAATGATCTGCCGGGATCCCTAATTCGGCCAGTGCAGCCAGCTCCTCTCCTCTCCTGATGTTTGCCAGGTCCATCATTGAGAGATCAGGGTCCTGCGTTCCTACATTTCCGCTGGTAAGAACAGCAACAAACACCTCATTACCATGGTCCTGCAGCATGGCAAGGGTCCCCTGTGAATAAACATCATCGTCCGGGTGAGCTCCGATCAGGAGTATCGTTTTCCCGGTCCATTGGTCAACCGGTGTTTCCGGTTGTGCATAGGTTAGTACAGATACTAAAAGCAGTGTGATAATAACATGGATTCGCATGATTGATTCCCTCCTTTTTTTATTTGTTTACCTACTATTAATTTTCATTTTTTCTGGAGAACGACTCTCCGAGTCGTTCCCGACCCAACGGGTCGAATTTTTTCATTTCTTGAGAACGATTCACTTTGGCTCTTTATGATAATAATTGATTATTAAGTATTTAGCTCCATAGGAGCGTCATGTCTATAGCCCAGGGCGATCATGCGGTAGCATGAAAAGCCCTGGGGGTGATGTACACCATACAAAGCGGGCCAACTCTGATGCAGTACAATGGGAAAGCATTTCATGGACCGCAATTCACCAAGCATTGATCAAATATTTTATTATCCGTCTCTACCATACAATCTGACCATTTGCGCTCCTCAGAGCTCTTTTTATCCCGCCATCAGCGGGAGTTTACAGAGCGCTCTGGAGAGCGCAAACGACTTGGAAAGTCGTTCTCCAAAGGTGTTTTCTATACATACAATATGTCTGGCACTTCATCTGTAACTAGCAACTTGAGTT
>Ga0315553_10000933_pt1 | contig 25194 bp, 26 predicted proteins | sample SalMarSW160140MG_FD_203099 | JGI IMG/M metagenome (GOLD analysis project Ga0315553, IMG submission 203099) | Salt marsh sediment microbial communities from the Plum Island Ecosystem LTER, Massachusetts, United States - Salt Marsh Sediment SW1601-40 ... | reverse complement strand
CTCTCAGCTTGGCGCTACGGCTGCGGGGATTAAACTGAATTTCAGCCAGGGAAGGGGTGATAACCTTTTTATTAATCAGCTTCAGGCGGGCGTTTTCGCCGCTGGCCTCTTCACGCATAGAATACTTAACGATGCGGTCCTCCAGGGAGTGGTAGCTGATGACTACCAGCCTGCCGCCGAAGCCGAGCAGGCCTGTGGCCTGCTCCAGAGCCGACTGCAGGTGCTCAAGCTCCCGGTTAACCGCTATCCTCAGCGCCAGGAAGGTTCTGGTAGCGGGGTGAATCCGGCCCCGGCGGCCGCCGGTAGCCTGCTCTACTATCTCGGCCAGCTCGAAGGTGGTCTTTACCGGGCGCTGCCGCACAATATAGCGGGCTATCCTGCCGCTGTGGTTTTCCTCGCCGAATTCCTTTATCAGCTGGGCCAGTTTTGCCTCGGGGAAGGTGTTAATAATATCGGCGGCGGTGACCGGCTGGTGGGGGTTTAAACGCATATCCAGCGGGGCGTCATGGCGAAAGCTGAAACCGCGGCCATCGCCGTTAAGCTGGAGCGAAGAGAGCCCCAGGTCAAACAGGATGCCGTGCACGGGGTAAAAATTATATTCGGCGCAGATAGACCGGAGATTAACGAAGTTCTGACTAACCAGCACGGTTGAGCCGCCGTAGGCTTCCAGCCTTGACCTGGCCAGTTCTATCGCTTTGGGGTCGGCATCAATGCCCAGTAACTGCCCACCGGGTGAGCTGTGCTCCAAAATAGCGGCGGCATGGCCGCTCCCTCCCAGGGTGCAGTCAATATAGCGCCCGCCAGCTTGGACAGCCAGCGCTTCAATAGTCTCTTCCGTTAGCACCGGAGTGTGACTGAGTGCCGACATGGTCAGGTTCACCGTGGCTCCTCAAGGCTTTCTATAATCTGCCAGGCTTGCTCTTGGCTGATTACCTTCTCTTCCTCCCAGTGCACTTTATTCCATATCTCAAGATAGTTATTAGCTCCGGCTATAACCACCTCATCTACAATCTCGGCGTATTCCCTCAATGTATTAGGCAGGGCTATCCTTCCCTGTGGGTCCATGCGGAGATTAAAAGCGGCGGCGAAAAGGGCCCGTTTCAACCTTCTCAGCTTACTGCGGCTGACGGCACTGCTGGTCAGGCTTCCTGCCAGTTTCTTCCACTCGGCCAGGGGGTAAATGGTGATGCACATCTCCGCCCCCGGCGCCAGCACCACTCCATCCTTGAGCAGCCGCCGGAAGCGGGGCGGGATGGGTACCCTGCCCTTTTCATCTAGTTTGTATTCAAACTCACCGAAAAACATATGTTAACCCCGATTATACCACAATCTCCCACAACCTACCACTTTTTACCATTCTACAGCATAGCTACCCCCATTTGTCAATACCCTTTTGGACCAATTTTAAAAAATTCGTTTATTTTGCTATATAATTCTTATGTGATACAATAGAACTTGTCTTATTTGAGGCAGTTTTATGTTTAATCTGGGTATTATCACCATCAGCGATAAAGCATCGAGGGGGGAGCGGGCCGATAAGAGCGGGCCGCTGATCCGGGAGAGCTTTGCCGCTGTGGATTGTAAGGTAGTCGGCTACGAGGTGATTCCCGATGAGGCCGCTCTTATCGCTAAAACGCTCAGCCAGTGGACTGACAGGGGCAACATGGATATCATCCTGACCACTGGCGGCACCGGTCTGGCGCCGCGCGACGTTACCCCGGAGGCCACCCTTTCTGTAATAGATAAGGAAGTGCCGGGCCTGGCCGAGATGATGAGAATCCGTTCTTTTGCCGCCACCCCTAACGCCATGCTGAGCCGGGCGGTGGCCGGGATGAGGAAAGGGTGCCTTATCGTCAACCTGCCGGGCAGCCCCAAGGCGGTGGCCGAGTGCCTGGAGGTGATAATGCCGGTACTGCCCCACGCCGTGGACGTTATTAAAGGAAGAGTAACCGAACACCCCGCCCCCGACGAAGGCAAGGAATAGATTAAGTGCAGATTGATATTTTGACCCTGTTCCCCGAGATGTTCCAGGACGTTTTTGACTCCGGCGTCATCGGGCGGGCTGTGGAGCAGGGGCTGGTTGGCCTCGGCCTGCATAATTTCCGCGACCAGGCCCACGATAAGCACCACACCGTGGATGACTATCCCTACGGCGGCGGCGCCGGCATGGTGCTCAAGCCCGAGCCCATCTTTGAGGCCGTTGAGTCGATAAAAGGGGAGGCTGACATACCCGTTATCCTGCTCAACCCGCAGGGACGTCTCTTCTCTCAGAAAGTGGCCGAGGAGTTTTCAGGGTATGGCCGGATGATTATCATCTGCGGCCGCTATGAGGGGGTTGACGAGCGGGTAAGCGAGCATTTAGCCACTGATGAAATCAGCATCGGCGATTACGTCCTTACCGGCGGTGAGATAGCGGCTATGGTGGTCATCGATGCCGTGGTCAGGCTGCTGCCCGGGGTGCTTGGCTCGGAGCTATCGCCGCTGGAGGATTCCCACGTCGCCGGGCTTTTAGAGTACCCCCAGTATACCCGCCCCCCCGACTACCGGGGCTGGCCGGTGCCTGAAATACTGCTTTCCGGGAACCACGCCCATATAGCCGCCTGGCGGCGGGAGCAGTCTGTACGGCGCACCTATGAGCGCCGCCCTGAGCTGCTCGATAAGGTCGAACTAAGCCCGGAGGAAAAACGGTTAGTAGAGAAATTGAGGTAATATTATGGATACAAGCACGATATTCGAAAACAAGGCAAACCCAAATATCCCCCCCCTCGCCCCCGGCGACACGGTGAAGGTTAGCGGCAAGATTGCCGAGCGGGGCAAGGAACGCACCCAGGTGTTTCAGGGTGTGGTTATCAAGGTCACCCGCGGCGCCGATGGCGGCCGTTTCACCATCAGGCGGGTCACCCGGGGCATAGGTGTGGAGCATACCTTCCCCTTTGCCTCGCCGCTGGTGGAAAAGGTAGAGGTGGTGCGGCGCGGCAAGGTGCGCCGGGCCAAGCTCTATTACATGCGCGGGCTTAGCAGCAAGGCGGCCCGGACCAAGGAAAGGCAGGTTAAAGAGTAGGTTGAGGGATGCGGTATGCTGAGGTTAGTGTCAATTCGCCGATAGCCCAGCGCCAGACATTCAGCTATAGCCTACCCCCCGGCCTGGGTATTGATATCGGCCAGGCAGTGTGGGTCCCCTTCGGCAATAAGCTGCTCCAGGGCGTCGTTCTGGAGCTAAGCCCCCACCCCGCCGTGGAGGAGACCAAAGATATCGCCGGGGTTATCGAACCCCGCCCCGTTTTATCCCCGGCTCACGTGGACTTAGCCCGCTGGATAAGCCGGTACTATCTATCCCCCCTCTTTGACGCCGTGGCCCTGATGCTGCCGCCCGGCTTCGAGCGCCGCCCGCTTACTTTTATCAGCCCCGGAGCAATTCCCGGTGATTTTGATTTATCCACCCTCACCCCGGAGCAGGGGCAGGTCTGGCAACTGCTCGGGGAGCAGGAGAGGGTAAGCCTGAAACGGATTGAAAAATCCCTGGGCAAGAAAAAGGCTCAAAGCGTCGTCGCCCAGCTGGTAAGGCGGGGGCTGGCGGCAAGGAGCTATGAGCTGGAGCCGGTTAAGGCCAGGCCCAAAATAGAGCCTTACCTAAAGCTGATAGTCGGGGTAGAGCAGGCCCGCCGGGAAGCTGCCGGCCTGCATAAGAGGGCTAAAAAACAGGCCGACCTGCTTGAGTTTTTAGCCAAACAGAGCGGCCCGGTGCCCTGGGCGGAAGCCAGAAAGAATATCAATAGTAATAAAGCGGTGGCCGACGCTCTGGTTAGTAAAGGCCTGGCCGCCTTTGAGCAGGTTGAAGTCAGGCGTGACCCGCTGGCTATGCAGACTATAACCCCAACCCAACCGCTGACCCCTACCGACGCTCAGAGGTCAGCCCTGGAGGCGATTGAGTCAGGCCTATCGGGAGGTAAAGGTGGGGTTTTTCTTTTGCACGGGGTTACCGGCAGCGGCAAGACCGAGGTTTATCTTCAGGCGCTGGCGGAGACGGTGAAAATGGGGAAGAGGGGTATAGTTTTAGTGCCCGAAATCGCCCTCACCCCGCAGACGATAGAGAGATTCGCCGCCCGCTTCCCCGGCAGGGTGGCCGTCCTGCACAGCCAGCTTTCCCTGGGCGAACAATTTGATGAGTGGCAGCGCATAAGAAACGGGGAGTTTGATGTCGTCATCGGCCCCCGCAGCGCCGCCTTTGCCCCCCAGCCCGATCTGGGCCTTATTGTTATTGACGAAGAGCACGAGTGGACCTACAAGCAGCCCGATAAGTCACCCCGCTACCATACCCGCGATGTCGCCCTGAAGCTGGCCGAGCTGGCCGGGGCGGTGGTGGTTCTGGGCAGCGCCACCCCCGACGTGGAGAGCTATTACCACGCCCAGCAGGGGGAATATAAGCTGCTTCAGCTGCCGGGGCGGGTTACCCCCCGCGACGGCACCGCCCTGCCGCAGGTTGAGGTGGTGGACCTGAAAGAAGAGCTTAAAGCCGGCGTCAGGAGCCTTTTCAGCCGTTCCCTGGCCGAGGCGATAAGCCGGGCGGTGACCAATGATGAGCAGGTCATCCTCTTTCTCAACCGGCGGGGGGCGGCTACGTTTATCCAGTGCCGCAGCTGCGGCTTTGTCTTCCGCTGCCGGCGCTGCGAGGTCCCTTTAACCTATCACCTTGACCAGGACAGGCTGGTCTGCCACCAGTGCAACTACCATATGCCGGTGCCGCAAGCTTGTCCCCGCTGCGCCCGCCACAGTATGAAGTTCCTGGGCTTAGGCACCCAGAAGCTGGAGCAGGAGGCGGGTTATAATTTCCCCACCGCCCGTTTGCTGCGCTGGGACACCGATGTCATCCGGGGCCGGTATTCACATAGTGAAATTTTAACTAAGTTCCGCAGCCACCAGGCCGATATTCTCATCGGCACCCAGATGGTCGCCAAGGGGCTTGACCTGCCCCTGGTCACCCTGGTGGGGGTGGTCAGCGCCGATACCGCCCTCAACCTTCCCGATTTCCGCGCCGGGGAGAGGACCTTTCAGCTCCTGTCCCAGGTGGCGGGGAGAGCCGGGCGGGGGGCGAAGGGGGGCAAAGTCATCATCCAGACCTACACCCCGGAGCACTACGCCATTCAGGCGGCGGCCAAACACGACTACGCCGCCTTCTATAATAAGGAAGTCGAATACCGGCTTAAGCTGCGCAACCCCCCTTTCACTCACCTTGCCTGCCTTACCTGCAGCCATACCAACGACCTTCTTTGTCAGCGGGAGGTGGAGAGAATGAAGAGGTTAATCAGCCAGAAGATAGACTCGGAAGGTGTCGCCGATATCGAGATTATCGGGCCGGCTCCGGCCTTTATCCACCGCCTGCGGGGCAGGTTCCGCTGGCAGCTTATACTGCGCGGCCGGGAGCTTTCCGAGTTTTTATCCCCGGTGCCCTTCCCCCAGGGTTGGGTGGTGGACATTGACCCGGTGGGCCTCAGTTAGGTAAACTGTAAATAGAGGGCAGTTATGGCTATTCTTACCGTTCGTACCGTTCCCGAACCTGTATTGAAGCAGAAATCAAAGCGGGTCAAAAGTATTGACGGCTCCATCCGGAAACTGGCCGCCGATATGATTGAGACCATGCACGCCGCCTCCGGGGTGGGGCTGGCGGCGCCGCAGGTGGGCATTCCCCTGCGGGTGATTGTTATCGGCATGCCCGATGAAGAAGATTTCGTCCTGGTTAACCCGCAGATAGTGCGCCGGGTAGGGGAGCGCTGGGTGACCGAAGGGTGCTTGAGTGTTCCCGGCTACTTCGGCGAGATACAGCGCGCCCAGCGGGTCACCGTTAAGGGTAGGGATTTAAGCGGTAAGGAGATAAGGGTTAAGGCCGAGGAGTTGCTGGCGCAGGCGCTGGAGCATGAGATTGACCACCTGAACGGGGTGCTCTATATAGACCATCTGGAAAGCCAGGATAAGCTGCATAAGGTTGAACCCGAAATCACGCCGCTCTAAGGCAGATCTGGCGCTTAAGATTTCTTTCCCGTACTGACAGGTTGCCTGCGTGTACTCTCGGCTGGCCTTCGTACTGCCGATTTTTGGCCAACTGTCGCTTCGGAGACAAAATAAAAGAGGTCGTCGAATTTGTAGCCGGGGAAGGCTTTCATCGCCCCGATGATAAACTTGCGGTTGATGTTGCGCTTGCCTTCAAGGACGCGGTAAACTTGGCTTACCGATATTTCCATGGCCCGGGCCAGCTCGGACAGGTTCTTATAGTTTCTAACACATAAGGTAAAAACTCGTGTTTTTAGTATCATGGCTTTCCCCTAATATGCCATTTGGCACATAGTATACCAGTAAATTTGCCTTTTGTCAACTACTATGCTTTAATATGAACTTAGAATTTGGTAAATTAAGGTTAACTTTTTAAAAGTGTCCCCTATTGACATTTGCCAATTGGCGAACTATAATTTTTAAACTATGGAAGAGGCAAGGACAAATCTCGGCAGAATACTCAAACAGCGAAGGGTTTCGTTGCCGTTAACGCTGCGTGACCTCAGTTCCATGTCGGGCGTATCAGCGTCGCATCTGGGGCGTATTGAGAGGGGCGAGCGCTTCCCCTCGGGCTCGGTGCTGCGGAGAATCGCCGGGCCTTTAGGTTTTGAAGAGGACGAGCTGTTTACCCTGGCCGGTTACCTGTCTCCCCAGCAGGCCGGCGTGGCGGAGAGTCGTGTTGAATATGGCAGCCGGGGGGATCTTGACCCCTACGTGGCTCGGGTGTTGGCCCAGGAGCCGATTGATGTCCAGCGCGCCGTCATTGGCATCCTCAGTATCTTGAACAGCATTGCCAAAACCGCCAATAGAGAAAAGAAATCCTAAAAGCGCCGCCTTCAGGGTATCACCCCGGACAGGGCAATTAATCCTCGCTAGAGCCCGGCCTAGGCGTTTTGTTTCCCATCCTCCCGCCTTTATAAGCCCCGCTTCTAACACTTTCTTTCCCTATCCCCAATTCAAAAGATTCTTTATCTTCCCATACCCACCCGCCCAAAGGGTTGCACCCTTTTAGACTCTCTTACCCTACCCCCCAGAGGAGAGAGCGCCCACTTTTAAAAGGGTGTTAGAGAGGTTTTACCTCTGTAGGGTGGGTCAGGGTGGGGGAAGTAGTACAACCGCTAAAAATGGGGAAGGAGGCTAGCTCTCCGGCAAATTGGGGTGGGGTAAGGAGAGCCCCCACTTGATAAGAATATGCAGTGGTAGTATAGTGTAGCTTTAGAACGTTGTTGGGGAAAAAAACTTGAAGCTATCTCTTGAAACCGGAACTTCGTCGTTACTGGCCACGGTAAACAATCTTCTGGTTGAGCAGGGCATAAAATCCTACCTGGTCGGTGGCTTTATCCGTGACGCCTGCCTGGGGCGGGAGACCGCTGATATTGATATCGCCCTGGCCGCCGATGCCCTGGAGATTGCCCCCGGTATAGCCGATGCCCTCGGCGGCAGTTTTATCCAAATGGACGCGGCCAACAAGGTAGGCCGGGTGGTGATAGGGGGTAAAAAAGCGCCTTCCGGGAGCCGGTGGCAGCTCGATTTTGCCGCCTTTGAGGGCAGTATTGAGCAGGACTTAAGCCGGCGCGATTTCACCATAGATGCCATGGCCGTTGACCTCGGCCAGCTGGCTCAGGATGATATTCACCTGATTGACCCCTTTGATGGGCAATCTGACCTTGAGAATGGGGTAATACGGGCTGTTTCCGAAGCCGCCTTCTCATCAGACCCCGCCCGTCTGCTGCGGGCGGTGCGCCTGGCGGCTGAGCTTGATTTTACTCTTGATAGCCAAACCGAGGCTCTGGCCAGGCACCACGCTCGTCTTATTACCACTGTCGCCGGAGAGAGGGTGAGGGAGGAGCTGCTGCGCCTGCTGGCCGCCCCTGATTCCGGGCGGGCTCTGCTCTACCTTGATGAGCTGGGACTGCTTACCGCCATTGTCCCCGAGATGGCGGGGACAAAAGGGGTGGGGCAGCCCAAAGAGCACTTCTGGAATGTCTTTGACCATTCCCTTAAGACAGTGGCGGCGGTCGATTTTGTCCTCCACCAGGGCAGCTGGGAGTATTACAGCGAACAGGCCCTGGCGGCGGTCCCCTGGTCGGGGGCTCAAGCTAAGCACTTTGCCCGGCCGGTTAGCGGCGTCAGCACCCGGCGTTCGTTATTAAAGCTGGCGGCGCTGCTCCACGACGTGGCTAAACCCCAGACCAAAGCCCTTACCGAGGACGGGCGGATGCGCTTTCTGGGGCACCCCAAGGACGGGGCGGCTGTGGCTACGGAAATTCTGGAAAGGTTGCGCTTTAGCGGCAAAGAGGTTAAATTAGTAGAGATTGTGATAAAGTATCACATGAGACCGGGGCAGATGAGCCAGGAAGAGATGCCCACCCGCCGGGCTATTTATCGCTACTTTCGCGACTGCGGGGAGGCGGGCATCGATATCCTTTTCTTGAGCCTGGCCGACCATCTGGCCACCCGGGGACCCAACCTGAACCTAAGCGGTTGGCAGGAGCACGCCCGTCTGGTAAAGTATGTGTTAACACAGCGCGCCGAGCAGGAGAAGCTGGTTGTCCCGGCTCAACTGGTCAGCGGGCACGATTTAATCAATATCTTTAATATAAAGCCGGGCCCCCGGATGGGGCAGCTTCTGGAAGCGGTGCGCGAGGCGCAGGCTACCGGTGAGGTGGCTACCAGGGAAGAAGCGCTGGCGCTCGTCCGGAAAAGGCTGGAAACCGAGGCAGTGAATAATTATGGCTAGAAGAAATACGATAGTCTTTTTTATAATATTGGCCCTTTTTGCCTTTGCCGTCTGCGCGCTGGTCTATCCCCTGTTCGGCAGGGAGGGGATGCAGCTGGGGCTGGATTTACAGGGCGGCATCCACATGGTCTATCAGGCCGATTTTACTGATGTGGAGCCGGGCGCCGAGGCCGAAGCCATTGACGGTGCTATAGCCGTTATCGAACGGCGGATTAACATCCTGGGGGTGACCGAGCCGCTTATCCAGAAACAGGGCGGAGACCGCATAATAGTGGAACTGCCCGGGGTGGGTGAGGCGGAGAAAGCCAAGAATCTTATCGGCGAGACCACCCTGCTTGAGTTCCGGGAGCAGGGGGTAGATGAGGAGGGCAACCCGGCCTGGGTGCCGGCCACCGCCACCATTGACGGCAAGGAGAAGATACTCACCAGCGGCTATTTTAAGGAGAATACCTATGTCGGCCAGAATAATATGGGTAAAATACTCCTCTATTTTGAATGGAATAAGGAGGGGAGTGAGATATCCGGGGAGGTAACCGGCCGGCTTATCGGCCAGCCGCTGGCCATTTTCTTAAGCGGCGAGCCCCTTTTAGGCGATGATGAACAGCCCATAGCCCCTATCGTTCGGAGCCAGATTACCGACCGGGGGCAGATTGAAGGATTGAGCCTGGGAGAGGCCACGGAATTATCACAGCTGCTCAATGCCGGGCGCATCCCGGTGCCGCTAAACCCCATCTATGAGCAGACCATCTCCCCGATACTGGGCGCCGATTTCATCGATATGAGCCTCATAGCGGGGCTGATTGGCATAATACTGGTCATGTTGTTTATGATTGTCTATTACCGCCTGCCCGGGGCTCTGGCCAGCCTGGCGCTTATTTTCTACGGGGCGGTGTTGCTGGCGGTATTCAAGCTGATTCCGGTAACCCTCACCCTGGCCGGCATCGGCGGCTTTGTCCTGTCCATCGGCATGGCGGTGGACGCCAATGTGCTCATCTTTGAGCGTATGAAAGAGGAGTTTGCCACCGGCCGGACGCTGGGGGCGGCTATCGAGGCCGGCTTTAACCGCGCCTGGATGGCTATCCGGGACAGCAATGTAACTACTATAATCGTCTGCCTTATCCTCATCTGGCTGGGCAGCAGCATAGTGGAGAGCGCCCCGGTAACCGGTTTTGCGGTGACCCTGCTTATCGGCGTGCTGGTAAGCATGTTCAGCGCTATCATCGTCACCCGCACCCTGCTGCGGCTTTTTGTGGGCACGGGCCTGGGCAAGAAAACATGGCTATTCAGTGCTCATCGGGAGAAGAAATAATGTTAGATATTACCGGTAAAAGATCTTTGTTCCTGATTATCTCGGAGATTGTAATTCTAATTGGCATTATTGCCCTGGTGGTCTTCGGTCTCAAGCCCGGGATTGAGTTCAGCAGCGGCTCCCTGCTCACGCTAGGCTTTGAGCAGGAGGTGGAACAGAGTGAGCTGAAGGCGGAGCTGGTCAACCTGGGCTATGACAACGTTATCATCCAGCGCACCGGCGCCGGTGATTTCTTTATCCGCACCCAGGAGCTAACGGCGGCGGAAAGGTTGGACCTGGAGGAGGCTCTGGGCGCCCGCTTCGGTGCCCTGAGTGAGAGGGAATTTTATTCGGTATCATCGATGGTGGCCGCCGAGACGGTTAGTAACGCTATTATCGCCGTGGCCGTGGCCGCCGTGGGCATACTGCTCTATATTACCTGGGCCTTCCGCCGCATGCCCAAACCCTTCCACTACGGCGTCTGTGCCATCATTGCCCTGGTGCATGATGTGGTGCTGGTGACCGGCATCTTCGCTATACTGGGTGCCATAATGGGCTGGGAGATTAACCTGATGTTCATCACCGGTGTTCTGGCCGTTATCGGTTATAGCATAAATAACACCGTGGTTGTTTTCGACCGCATTCGGGAGAACCTGCGGCGGGGAGTACACCCCGATTTCGAGATGGTGGTCAATAACAGCCTGGTGGAAACCTTAAGCCGCTCTCTTAACACCAGCCTGACCACCATGTTCGTGGTATTAGCCCTGCTGCTCTTCGTCGGGGCTTCCATTCAGAACTTCGCCCTGGTCATGCTCATCGGCATCATTGTCGGCACCTACAGCTCACTATTTGTTGCCCCCACCCTGCTCATCGTCTGGGAGAGGGGGGAGTGGGGCAGATTGGCATTTCTACCCCGAGGCAAAACCAAAGAGGCATAAATAATGCTGGCCACTAAAGAGGGTGCTGCCAAGCTGGCTATCTTTGCCGTCAGCCTGCTGATATTGATTAAGATGGCCGCCAGCATCGTTACCGGCAGTATCGCCATCAGGGCTGACGCCGTCCACAGCGTTATCGACCTCTTCGGGGTAATCATCGGCTACACCGCTATCAGGATTGCCAGCAGACCCCCAGATGAGAGCCATCCCTACGGTCACGGCAAGGCGGAGAATATCGCCGGCGTGGTCATCGCCGCCATGATATTTGTCGCCGCCATTATCATCGCCTATCAGGCAATAACAAGGCTGATTGCCGGCGGAGAGGTAGAGCTGGTAACCCTGGGCATCTACGTGACGGCGGCGGCCATAGTCATCAACCTGCTTGTTTCCTGGTACAGCTTGAGGGTGGCCCGCGCCACCGAATCTATAGCCCTGGAAGCCACCGCCCGCGACCTGTTCGCCGACGTGCTCAGCTCGGCGGCGGTGCTGGTGGGTTTAATCCTGGTCCAGTTCACCGGAATTAAAATACTGGACTCCATCGTCGCCCTGCTGGTATCGGTACTAATCGGCCGCACCGCTTTCCTCACCATGAGGAAGTCCTTTGGCGGGCTGATGGATATCAAGCTGCCCCAGGCGGAGGAGGACGAGATAGTAGCCTGCATAAGGGAGCATGCCGACCTGATTGCCAGCTTCCACAGGGTGCGCACCCGCAAGGCAGGCAGCCAGCGGCAGATTGATTTTCACCTGGTGGTGTCCCGGCATATCAGTGTGGAAAAGGCGCACCAAGTCTGTGACCAGTTGGAAGATGATATAGAAAAGAGGCTCTCTGATACCAGCGTTACCATCCATGTTGAGCCCTGTGATGGCAACTGTGAAAAGTGCTCCACCTCCCCCGACCTCTGCCAGCCCCGCTAAGAGAGTTTATGTATCTTCTTTATCGCCTTAATAAGGCCGTCAATGTCAACCGCCCCGGGGCCGGGTGGCGTTTGCCCCGGTGGGTCTTCAACGCTGTTGCCTAGTAGAACATCGAAGGTAGCTTTGACCGAGGCCGCCAGGGCTTTGGGGTCGTAGCCCCCCTCCAGGCTTATTGCCAGACGGCCGCCGCAGAGCTCATCGGCCAGCCCCTTGATAATCCCCGTTATCCGGCCGAAGCCGCCGGTAGTCACCTCCATCATGGACAGTGGGTCGGCCTGGTGGGGGTCGTAGCCGGCCGAGACCAGGATAAGCTGGGGGTTAAACCGCCGGGTGGCGGGGGCGATAATCTGCTCAAAGACCTTTAGATATTCGGCATCGCCACAGCCGACGGGCAGCGGTATGTTGATGTTGGTCCCTTTAGCGGCTCCGCTGCCGGTTTCCTTCATATCCCCGCAATCCTCCGGGTAGTTGGGATACTGGTGAGTGGAGATGTACATCACCCGGGGGTCATCATAGAAGGCATCCTGCGTGCCGTTGCCGTGGTGCACGTCAAAGTCAATAATAAGGATGCGCTCCAGGTTATATTTGCCCAGCGCATACTTGGCGGCTATAGCTATATTATTAAACAGGCAGAAGCCCATTGCCCGCTGGGAGAGGGCATGGTGGCCGGGGGGTCTGACCAGGGCAAAGGCGCTGGACACCTCCCCGCCCATAACCGCATCCACCGCCCGGATAATACCGCCGGCGGCTAAGAGAGCGGCCTCATAGGAGTAAAGCGATGTTACCGTATGCCAGTCGACCCAGCCGCCGCCCCTTTGTGCCGTTTCCTCAATATCTTTAATATAGTCCTTCTGGTGCACCAGGGCTATTTCCTCCACCGTGGCAGGGCGGGGCTCAATTGGTTTTAGCTGTTTCATAAGCCCGGTCTGCACCAGATGGGAGATAATCGCCTGCAGCCGGGCGGCAACCTCTACGTGCTGGCCGGTGTCGTGCTTTATATAGCTTAGGTTATAAACATAGCCTACTGACATAGCTGGCGTGATTATAACAGATAGCCGATTTATCAGTCAAGGCGTTGTTTGAGTTTGTCCCACTTATGGATTATACTGATATCTGAGGTGGTGAGAGCATGCTGGTCGTAGAAAATCTCCAGCTAAAATTAAACGGCAACGCAATAATCAACGGCCTGGACCTCCATGTCGGTAAGGGCGAAATACACGGCATCTTGGGGGAGAACGGCACCGGCAAGACCACCATCGCCAACCTGATAATGGGCTTGAGCAACTACCGCCCCACCGGCGGCAGGATTCTCTTTGAGGGCGAGGATATCTCCGGGTTCTCCGTTTCCCAGCGTGCCAAGAAGGGGATAACTTTAGCCTGGCAGGAGCCGGCCCGGGTGGAAGGGCTGACGGTTAGGGACTACCTGTCTTTGAGCGCCAAGAACGGCCAGATTGAGCAGTATTTACTGATGGTGGGCATGGAGCCCAAGCAGTACATGGACAGGGATATTGACGCCACTTTGAGCGGTGGCGAAAGAAAGAGGATTGAGATGGCTTCGGTGCTGGCGATGCGTCCCAAGCTGGCCATACTGGACGAGCCCGACTCGGGTATAGACATCGTCGCCCTGCCGCTGTTGCTTAACGGCATTATGGAGATGAACAAGCAGGGCTCTTCGGTGCTGCTTATCACCCACAGCGAGAAGATGGCCGAAATATCTCACCGGGTATCCATACTGTGCGCCGGCAAGATAATCAGGACGGGTACTCCGCTTGAGTCCAGCCTGTGGTTCAAGAATAACTGCCTTACCTGCCCGCACATCAATGAGCCGGCGCACTAGAGGTAATATGATTCGCTACTCAGTGGAAGAAGAATACAGGGGGATGATTGACGCCTACCAAAAGGCGGGTGGGGATGAGAGCGTTCTAAAGAGCAAGGATGCCGCCAAGCTGGTCGTCCACGAAAACAGGGTGCTGGCCAACGACGGTATTAAGGGACTTAAAATAGACACCGAGAAGACCGCCAGCGGGGTCAGGGTCAATTTCACCGTAGAAAAAGGGGTAAAGATAGACCGCCCCGTCCACCTCTGCTTCGGCCTCCTGCCCAAAGAGGGGCTGCAGGAAATCATCATGAAGGTGGATGCCCAAGCTGGTAGCGAAGTAAGCGTCGTTGCCCACTGCATCTTCCCCAACGCCGTTAAAGTTATCCATAAGATGGACGCCGATATAAATATCGGCGCTAATGCTAAGTTCGACTACAAGGAGACGCACTATCACGGTGAGGGCGGCGGCATCGAGGTCATCCCCAGGGCCAAGGTCAGGGTGGAGAAGGGTGGAGTCTGGCAGAGCACCTTTGCTTTAAGCCAGGGGCTGGTGGGCAAGCTGGACTACGATTTTGAGATCTTCTGCCTGGAGAAGGCGGTGGCCGAGCTGGTGGTCAAGGCCTACGGCCGGGGCTCCGACGATATCAAGATAGTGGAAAAGATTCACCTTGACGGCAGGGGCGCCAGGGGCATGGCCAAGAGCCGCCTGGTGCTGAGCGATAAGGCCAGAGCCGAGGTCAGGGGAGAGACCTACGGCAACGCCCCCTATGCCCGGGGACATGTTGACTGCATGGAGCTGGTCAACGGCAACGAGGCGGTCGCCCTGGCGATACCCATCGTATCGGTAACCTATGACACGGCTAAAGTTACCCACGAGGCGGCTATCGGCAGTATCGATAGGAAACAGGTGGAGACGCTGATGGCCCGGGGATTGGACGAGGACGAGGCGGTGGATGTTATCGTTAGAGGTATCCTGAAGTAGCTGAGTAAAAGATATGTCCTTGGATTTAACCAAGGTAGCGGCGCAGGTGGGGAGTATGGTCGCCAGGCTCAAAGCCGGCGGCGATGAGAGGCGGGAACGCCTGCAAAACGCCCTCGATGTTCTCCAGGATAAGTCCCTTGACCCCGAAAGCTTAAGCAAGAAGATAGAAGCCAGCAAAGGCAAGACCACCTGGCTGGTGGCCGGCCTGGTAGAAGGCCTTTCCCCCCATTATCAAGCCCCATCCCTCCCCCCGGAGTTTTCCGTATTGGCCACCGACGGCTCCAATATTGATGTTGACCGCCATAAATCAACCCGCTGCTATTTAATAAATATCGGCAGCGTAACGCTCCGCTACGGCGCCCGGCCAGAAGCGTTACTCGACAGCTCCCCCTCGCTCTATTTCGGCGATGAGGATTTGGTTATCGCCCCCGACGGGGCTAAAGGGCGGGAGCAGCCGATAGAAGGCGCCCTGCTGGGTATCAAGCGCGGCGTTGACGAGTGCCGCGAGCTGGCAAGGCTGGCGGTGGAATTGCCCAAAGAAAAACCGGCGCTGGCGCTGCTTGACGGCTCGCTGATTTTATGGGGTCTGGCGGGAAAAGTTTACCCCGACTTCGTTATCGAAGAATTGCTTAATAAGGGTTTCTTAAGCTGCCTTGAGGAAATCAGAAAGCTCAATAAGGACAGGCGGCTGGCGCTGGCCAGCTATATCAGCTTCCCCCGCTCCACCGACGTGGTCAATGCCCTGCGGATAGCGTTGTGCCCCCACGAGATTATTGATACCGACCGGCTCTGCAAGGAGTGCCAGTCGAGGGACTGTGATAAGGTGGACGGCGTTCGGGACCGGGATTTATTTGCCAGTATTCTGGCTGAAGGCGAAAGGTCGGCGCTGTTTACCAGCCAGTCATCAATAGTGGAAAAGCACTACGGCGGGCAATGGGTCTATTTCTTCTATATCAGGGTGGATGACGAGATAGCCCGTGTCGAGATTCCGCAGTGGGCGGCCCGGGACGAAAATTTGCTAGAATTAACCCATGCTTTAGTTTTAGACCAGTGCCGGCGGGGGCAGGGCTACCCGGTGGCGTTAAGTGAAGCCCACGAGCAGGCGGTGGTCACCGGCGTTGATAGAGAGACCTTCTGGCAGATGGTGGAGACTTTAATGGTGGACGAGAAAATGCCGTCCCCCACCTCCGCCAAGAGCTTTAGCAAACGGACTAGGTGGGTGTAATACTGTAACCTCACCCCCTGACCCCCTCTCCTTAAAAGGAGGGGGGGAGTATAATAGTAAAAAGAGGGCGGTAGCCCTCTTAAACTCCTGATTTGGGGGAAGGGAGAGGATAAAAGATTTAAATGTCTGGTGAAGAAAAGTGTTGGTGCCGACATTGCAAGAAGGAATTGCCCCCAAGCCATACAGGGCCATGCCCATATTGTGGTAAAACTGGAAAAGATTGCAAAGTAACTACTACCACTACTCTTGTTATTAGTAGTAATTTAAGAGCGAGAAAAAAGCGAAAAGGTGTTGGAAGATTTACTAAAGAAATTCTCCAAGGTCGCTTTCCGAGCGGCGACCCGAAGTTAAAGAAGGGCGTGGATAAGGTAAGAATTGTTGACAGAGAGAAAAAAGAATACCATGAAGTCATTGAAAATGCAGAGACTGGAGAAGTGATTCGTGAGGTACATGAGCCACTTAGCCAACATAGGCATGAGCCAGAGCAGAAAAAATAAAGAGTAATAGAGAGGCGCAGCCTCTTTTATAAAAAAATAATTCCCCTTCCCATCAATTAAGGGGAAGGGGATACAGGGGATAGGGTCACTAAATAAAAGTCTAAAGGGAGGCAAAAAATGGGCAGCAAAGGCAGAAAAAACACCAAAAAACCCAAGACCAAGGACAAGAAAGAGGCCAAGAAATAAATAAGACTTTTAATGACTAAATACCTCTATTTAATTTTAGGGCTGGTATTCCTGCTCGTCATATTGGTGGGGGGTTGCCAGAACCCCCTCTACACCTATGAAGACGGCGCGATGCTGGTGGGCGGGGACGGCGAGCCGATTTTACTAGTGGACAACCCCGATGCCATCAATCCCACCTATGCCGAGTTGGTGGCCTTTATCCAGCAGGATACCACCGACGCCAATAATTATCTGGAGGACCCGCTTATTGGCTATGTCTGCGCCGATTTTGCCGAGGACGTGCACAACAACGCTGAAGCCGCCGGCATCAGGGCGGCCTCGGTAAGCGTGGAGTTTGAGGGGGGTGGGGATGGGCACGCCTGTAACGCCTTTGACACCATAGACAAGGGGCTGGTATATATCGATTGCACCGGGCAGAGCTTTGAAGAGAAGCTGAACTTCCACCTGGAATATACCGAAGAAGGCTATGAAGTCGTGTATGATAACCCCGAAAGCTGGGATGCCGTCGCTTATATTAAGATAGGTAAGGAATACGGCCTGGTGCCGCTGGGTAAGGCCAACGCCTTATACTATAATTTCTATGAGGACTATAAACAGAAGTGGCAGGCATACCAGCAGATACTGGCCGATTTCAATGACAGTGTTACCCGGTTTAACCTGGAGACTGAGGGCCAGGTCTACTTCGAAGGCTCGGCGGAGCTGGCCAGATTTGAAACCTGGCAGGCAGACCTGCTGGAGATGGGTGAGATGCTGGACGATTTAAGCGAAGAGCTGGGCGATGTCTGGTTTGAGCCCAAGGGAGTCGTCAAGGATATAAGGGTGCACTGGGGGCCGGAATAAAATAGGGGGAGGACGCTATGCCGAATGAATATGAAATCAACGAGCTGGCCAAGGAGGAATCCTGGCGAATGTTCCGCATCATGGGGGAGCTGGTGGAGGGCTTTGATACCCTCACCGGCATCGAGCCGGCGGTAACCATATACGGCTCCGCCCGGCTTAAAGCCGACGATGAGATATATGCCCAGACCGAGGAGATTGCCAACAAGCTGGGCAAGCTGGGTTTTTCCATCGTAACCGGCGGCGGGCCGGGGGTGATGGAGGCGGCCAACAAGGGGGCGCTCGAAGCCGGGGTGACCTCGGTGGGGCTGAATATAGAGCTGCCCACGGAACAGGTCTGCAATATCTATTCCAACAAGACGCTGACCTTTCACCACTTCTTCGCCCGCAAGGTGATGCTGGTCAAGTACGCCAGCGCCTTTATCGGCATGCCCGGCGGCCTGGGCACCCTCGACGAGCTGACCGAGGTGCTGACCCTGATGCAGACCCACAAGATAAGGCCCTTCCCGGTGATAATCTTCAACAGCCAGTACTGGAAGGGATTTCTGGACTGGCTGGGCAGCACTGTCCTGGCTAAAGGCTGTGTCTCCCAGGAAGACCTCGACCTGCTGATAATCTGCGACCAGCCTGACGAGGTGGTTGAAGCTGTCCAGAAGTGGTACACCAAGCACGAGGTGGTTGGCAAGAGGGCGCTGCCCAAGTAAGATGAAGGGAAGTAAAATGGCTGAAACAGAGAGAGTCGGCGAGGTTATAGAAGCCAGCACTGCCGGATTTACCGCCCAGTGCTATGAGCTGTACCAGTTGCCGCCGCTGGGCAATCTGGTCAAAACCGGGGATTCGGTGGCGGAGCTTTACGGCATCGTCTGTAACGCCGCCACCACCAGCCTGGAGCCGGGGCGCCGTCCCATCGCCCGGGGCAGGGACGAGGACAGCGAGGAGGCAATCTATCAATCAAGCCCCCAGCTGGCCAAGCTGCTCCGGAGCGAGTTCGGGGTGCTGGTGGTGGGGCATAAAGAGGGGGACAAGCTCTATCAACATCTGCCCCCCCGGCCCGCCCGCATCCACGGCTTCGTCTATCAGTGCTCTCCGGGTGAGGTCAAAGATTTCGGCAAGTCCTTCGATTTTCTTAACATAATATTAAACGCCCACCTGCCCGTGCCGGCTGAGGAGCTGGTTGCCGCCTCGCTGCGGCTGATGAGCCAGGCACACGACGACCGGCGGGCTTTCCTGGTGGCGGCGGGCAAAGAGCTGGCCGTCCTGCTCAGCGGCGACCTTAACCGGCTAAACGCTATTCTGGGAGGATTAAGCTATGACTGAGCGCCTGGGTATCGTCGTCTCCGGCTCGTTGAACAAGGGGGTGGAGGTCAGGCTGGACAGCTCAACATCTATTGAGGACATGGCGGTGGGGCGGTTTGTAACTATTGAGGGGGAGAAACGGCGCTTCTTCGGTATGATAACCGATGTCAGCCTGGGTGTGACCGACCAGGCGCTGACGGTTATTCCACCCGACGTCTCCGACCCCTTTATCGCCGAGGTTTTAGCCGGTACCAGCACCTTCGGCACGCTCCATGTCTCGCCGAGCCTGGTTATCGGCGGCGATGCCGATACCATCCTAGAAGGTCCCCAACCGGTAAAGACCATACCCGGCCACTTTTCGGCGGTCAAGCTGGCCACCCAGGAGGACGTGGAGCTGGTCTTCGGCACCGAGGACGAAAAGCGGTTCTTCATCGGCAACCCGCTGGATATGGAGGTCAAGCTCTGCCTTAATTTGGAGGAGTTGGTCAAGCGTTCCAATGGTATCTTCGGCAAGAGCGGCACCGGCAAGACCTTCCTCACCCGGATTCTGCTTATCGGCATGTTGCAAAAGAGCCGGGCGGTTAACCTGGTCTTTGATATGCACAACGAGTACGGCTGGGCCGGAACCAGGGAGGGCGGCCCCCCGGTCAAGGCCTTAAAACAGCTTTTCCCCTCCCGCGTGGCCGTCTTTACCCTGGACGAGGAGAACGCGCGGCACCGCGGGGTGAGCACCGACGGCGTGGTCAAAATCGGCTACGACGAGATAGAGCCGGAGGATATTACCCTGCTGCGCCAGACGCTTAATCTTACCGACCTGGCCGTGGAGGCCGTCTACCAGCTGTACCGGAAATTCGGCCGGAGCTGGATACAGGATACCCTTGACCTGAAGGTTGACCAGGGGCTGCCCGAAGGCCTGAGCGTACATGAAGGCACCCTGCTTAACCTGCAGCGGGGACTGGCCACCGTCCGGCGCCTGCCCTTTATCGAGCCCCACTCGCCGGCCAATGCGGTAAAGGCCATTATGGAACACCTTGACCGCGGCACCAATGTCGTCCTGGAGTTCGGCCGCTACCGTGATATCACCGCCTATATTCTGGTGGCCAACATGCTCAGCCGTCGCATCTATGCCCATTACCAGTCTCGTGTGGAGAAGGCCGATGCTGCCGGGAATGAGAACATGAGACCGCAGCCACTGGTAATCACTATTGAAGAAGCCCACAAGTTCCTCAACCCCGAAGTCGCTGGCCAGACCATCTTCGGCACCATCGCCCGCGAGATGAGAAAATATAACGTCACCCTGCTGGTGATTGACCAGCGTCCCAGCGGCATAGACAGCGAGGTAATGTCCCAGATGGGCACCAAGGTAACCTGCCTGCTGGATAACGACCGCGATATTGACAGTGTGCTCGCCGGCGTATCGGGCCGCAACGAGCTTAAATCGGTCCTGGCCAAGCTCGCCGCCAAGCAGCAGGCGCTCATCTTCGGCCATGCCGTGCCCATGCCGGTGGCCTTCCAGCCCCGCGAGTACGGCTCCGCCCAGTCCTACCGGGACTTTGCCCCCCCCAAGGACGCGGAAAAAGATATTGAAAAGCTGTGGGATTAGAAGCCGTTTAGAATGAAAAAAATCGGACTGGCTCTGGGCGGCGGCGCCGCCCGCGGACTGGCTCACATCGGGGTGCTGGGGGTGCTGGAAAGAGAGGGCATACCGGTTGATATGATTGCCGGCACCAGCGCCGGTGCCGCCGTCGGAGCCCTTTACGCCCAGGGCAATTCGGCTGCCCGGATAAAAGAGGTGGCGCTGAACACGGGGTGGCGGCGGATGGTTTCCCTGATTGATCTGGCCCTGCCCAGAAGCGGCTTCATCGAGGGCAGGAAGATTAAGAACCTGCTCAAGTCGATTATGGGCGATATAAGTTTTAGCGAATTAAAAATTCCCCTCTCCTGCGTGGCTACCGATATCCACAGCGGTGAGGAAGTAGTCATTAGTGACGGCCCGGTGCTGGAGGGGGTCAGGGCCAGCATCTCGATACCGGTAATCTTCACCGCGGTCAAGTGGCGGGGCAGATATTTAGTCGATGGGGGGCTGGTCAACCCGGTGCCGGTGAGCACGGTGAGGGAGATGGGTGCCGAACTGGTTATCGCCGTCAATGTCATCCCCACTATGGGGGTCAGGCTTCAGTCGTCTAAAGAAGCTAAAGAGCCCGGCATCTTCCAGTCCATGCTGCACTCTTTCTATATCGCCACCTATTCGCTGGTCAGGTCTAATTTAGCCGGGGCCGATATTGTCATTGAGCCCAAGCTTCCCCACATCGGCTACGGGGATTTCCACCGCATCGGTGATTCCATTGCCCAGGGTGAAATAGCGGCTCAAGAATTGATAGAGCAGATTAAGCAAAAGCTCTAAGCCTGGAGGGATTCAAGTCCCTTTATCACATCGTGGATGTCATTGAAGGGCTGGCAAGGCAGATTCTTCTCTTTACAGTATTCCAGAAGACCGTCACAGGCGAAGATATGCTGTGATAGAGACGCCGGGTTAGCGTCCGAAGGGCCGTTGCCTACATAAACCACTTGATAACCTTCCTTCAGGAATAACCGGGTATAGGCCGACTTGAAGTCGCTGTCCAGCGGCACGCCGTCGGGGCCGATATACTGGACTTTGAGCCCGCCGGGGTGGAACCGGCTGGTGGCGGCGTGGGCTTCAACATCCCCCAGGCCGGCGGCATTCAGGATTGAGGCTATATAGAAATCAAGCCCGTTGCTGACAATGGCCAGGCGGAAGCCCTTCTCCCGGCAGTAATCCACCAGCTCACGGAAGCCGTCGCGCAGTTTAGCCCGGCTCAGGGTGGCCGCTAGCATCTCCTCTTTAGCCGCCTTGACGGTGGCAAAGGCTCTGGAGTTAAACTGGCCGACGGTTATCTTGTTCTCCCGGTACTGCTCCAGCAACTGCCGCCAGTCCCTCCCCCCAAAGGTATCGAGCAAATAGAAACCGATGTCCTCTACGGTAAGGGTGCCGTCAAAATCACACTGGATAATCATCGTCATAGGGTTGTCATTCCTCTATCGTTTTCAGGATGCCCGGATCCAGGGAAGGGAACTGGGAAAGCCAATCCACTCTCTGCTGTTTCAGCTCGGCGGACAATCTTTCCATCTGCTCGTCGCTGTAGTAGTTTTCCGGCTGGAAGCGCTCCAGTTCCACGCCGGGGATTTCCGTTGGTACCTCATAGCCCCAGTAATCGTCCTTCCGCCAGTTTATCTTGTTCCTGGCAATCATCTCTATTATCTTTACCGAATCTCTAACCTTGATTTTCTGCCCCCGCTCCATGCCCCCCACGTTGCCGGTGTTGAGGATAAAGCACTGGATACCGGGGTTATGGCGCAGGATATCCAGAAACATGTTGCCCTCCTCGGTGTGGGAGCCGACGATGAAGGGGTTGGTGCCCACTACCCTCAGCGGTTTGCCCGCCGCCGACGGGTCGCCGGCCGATGTCTCAACTGACTCGCCGAGCATAAAGGCGGCCGCCGCCCACTCCGGGGTGAGGCGCACCACCGGCGGCAGGATATCGTGCCGGCGGGTGATAAACAGGATAAAGTCAATCTTGCCCGTATCTATCGTGTCGTCGGTAAAGGCGATGTCCCCTCTCTTTACCATAGCCCGCCCGTTAGAGGTCAGGTCGTCGTTAAAGAAATCCACCTTTCCCGTCTCCGGGTTAACGCAGACATTCTCCAGTATCGCCCTGGGGCTTAAGGCGGCGGCGTAGAGCAGGGGCTGGGAGCTTGGCTCCAGGCCGTCGGTCTTGATGTAGAAGGAGTCTTCAGTTCCGACGGCAGTGCCGTCCTTCTTCAAGATAACCACATCATCCTGGCGGATAACCACCGTTTCCGGGAAGCCCAGCCAGTGGGAGTGACAGGACAGCGAGGTCTTGCCCGTGCCGCTCAAGCCGAAGAGCAGGAAGCCGAAATCTTTGAGTTTACCGTTTCTCTTTACCCTTAAGATTTTACCGGCGGCGTGCAGCCCCAGGTTGCCCTCGGTCTTGGCCCAGTACATCACCTGGCGCAGCATGGCTTTTTTCTGCTCCCCCTTGTAGTCGCTGCCGAGGACGATGGTCATTCCCATCTCCGGGAAGACCAGCACCTTCTTCTCCGGCCACTCGGGCACGGCGATAGTGACAAAGTCGGGCTCTCTCCCCTCCGGCGGGAACAGGGTGTTGCCCCACATCAGCGGCAGCCGGGCGTACTGTTCGGTGACGTAGAGCCGGCAACTCTTTTTAAACCCCGGCGCCATGCACATGGTGCGGTCGAGCATTATCATCTCTTTATCTTTGAGGTAGCTGAGGATATTATCGACGAGCTCCAGGTCATCCTTCTCCGGTTCGCCCATTATCACCTCGGTCAGCGCGGCCATCCGGTGGCGCACGCTGGTAACTACCGATAGATTGCCGAACTCGGTAATGACTCCCCCGTGCTCCAGCGCCCAGGCCCGGAGGCTTTCATCCGAGGGATTATCCACGATTTTCTTGGGCTGAAAGGGTCTTCCAAATATCTTTTTCATATATATAATTGTATCAAGAATGGGCTATGGCTGACAACCAGAGCCCGGAGCAGCTATTTTAGTCAAATAGCTTAAAACCTTCGGGAACTGGGGTTTCCTTCCAGTATTGCCACCAGAGAAATTTTATATAGCGCGCTTTGGCAGATATCCTTGAGGGGAACTTGGATTGTAGCTTATAGAAACCAACGTCGTCTGTTGCAACTAGGCCAATTAACATGGTGATACCCTGTTGTTTTATATAGTTGTTTATGTGAAACCAGCCATATAAACTGAGTCCCTTGCCTCTATATTTGGGGACTGTTTCCCCTCCACCTATACACCCCTGATGTTGGGAAAAATTCACCTGATAGGGTTCTGTATTAATACTATTCTTCGCTTTCTGGTTAAGCCCTACCCAATCAATATGTGCCAGCTGGTTTTGTATAAAAATACAGAAGGCGACGGTTCCGGCATCCAACCGCCGCCTGGCGTGAAGAATTTGCTTTCGGAAGTCGGAGCCGGTTCGTTTTGCCCAGTCATCGGCCGTTTCGTTGCTCGTAATTATCTTGAAAGTAAAATCCTTCACCTTAGGCAGAAAATCGGCTTCATTTAGCTCACCGACGAAATTTTGGAAAAAGTAATATTCCTCCCAGGCAAATATTTGTGAGAAAAGGTGGGTAAATAGTCTCCTTAGAAGCGAGATAGCGCCTTCACTCTGGTAAATATACCGGGCCCTATTTAGGTATTCAGTAAAATAACGCATATAAATTACACGCCCGACTAAACGTGCTTGTCCACTATCTTAACCGCCAGCAGTCTGGATGATAACCCCGGATAGTGGCGGGTCACTTTCTGAGTCAGGTCTGATGTTACCTCCCACAGCAGCACTGGCTTATATTGTGGCCTGCCTTGGTGACCCCGCAGTTTTTTCCAGCCCAGGAGGCCGGTGACGTTAAAGCCCAGACCGCGCAGCTCCTCCATACTCCAGCCGGATATATGTTTCTGGAATGGGTTGCCATCAAGCATGTCCAGCCAAATATAGCCGTTGGGTGTTGTGATTATAACCTTCTTTTTAGCCCAGCTGGAGCTTTTATCAAGCAGCCGGCGGCCCTCCTCTTTGGTGAAGTGCTCCAGCACCTCCAGCATCAGCACGGCGTCAAACGAACTGTCTTTAAACTCGATTTCTCTAATATCGGCCCGAATATAATCGGAGTGTATCTTCATTTGCTGGCACTTCTCTAGGTAGGGCTCAAATATATCCACGCCCAGGGTATAGCTTAGAGGCAAACCCTCCAGTGGTGAGTCAAACCCCTTCCCGCAGCCCAGGTCTAGGACCGTCTGGCATCCCGCCAGCTCTTTCTGGATGTATTTGGTCACTGAGGGGAAAAAGAAGCGGTAGATATGTCTAATCAGTGGGGGGATATTGGGCGCACCAGGGGGACGATGTGCCTCAGTCATTAAAAGCGCCTCTCGCGGTATAACGTGCTAACAGTTATGGTGGGGGGTACCGGGTTAGAGCCAGTGACCTCTGAGATGGTATGACACTGGTTCTTCATTTTAATCTCCTCTTTTCTGAATTTAGGCCTATTATACTACACTTTTTTACCGAGGTAACAGACTCAGCAAGGCATATACGGATAATACTCCAGATAATAAAAAAACGGGAATTCCTGAGAAGCTGTCTCTTGAATGGAGGAAAAATAAAAGTCAGGGAACTATATAAACAGCGGCTGGCTTTACTCTCGGATAGCTAAAGTCTTTCTTTATCTTTTCTCTTTGCCTTCCCTGACTATGGTTCTAGCCTCCTCGGGGATTGGAGGAGGCACCGGCTCCTGGGCCGTAAGCTTCTTCACCGCGCCAAAGCGGTCAGGGCAGGCTTCAAGGCAGGTGCCGCATTTTAT
>Ga0315553_10000932_pt1 | contig 25196 bp, 20 predicted proteins | sample SalMarSW160140MG_FD_203099 | JGI IMG/M metagenome (GOLD analysis project Ga0315553, IMG submission 203099) | Salt marsh sediment microbial communities from the Plum Island Ecosystem LTER, Massachusetts, United States - Salt Marsh Sediment SW1601-40 ... | reverse complement strand
CAACCACGCTCCAGTGACCATCAGGCTCAGGCTTCACGGAGACCCCGGTCGAGCCGCAAGCCTTTTTCGACACCATCGGCCCAAAGCTGTCATCGCTCTGGCAAGGCCCAAGCGCGAATTCTCTCGGCAAGTTTGGCGCCGCCTGCCGCCGAAGGCTCGATCGGGTTCGCATAGTCGGAAGGAGCATCGAAAAACGCTCTCAGCTCAAGGATAGTGCAATTGCGCGCGAGAGCTTCTTGTTGAATAACATCATTAAAAACAGACACGCCACTTTCCGCGGCCTTCTGATAGTCCGCGTCGTTGCCTGCGGTGGCAAAATTTGGATTGTAGATCGTGAACACCAAGATCCTTCGGTTTTTTTGAGCAAGCTTAGAAAGGAGTGCAGCATAGTCGGAACGAAAAGTTTCGCGCACGTTCCACAACTCAACCAGTATGCTTTTCGGTTCCGAACGGAAAACATTGTCCAAAAGATCAGCGCGCGACAGCGCATCATTCCCTCCGGTACTGAGCACAATGAGATCTGTGTCTTGCAGCTCATGGAGTTGAGCGCGTGTTACGTCGGCGGTCACAGAGCCATCGATTGCCCGCTTCTCAACGTCAAACTCAGGCATGAGCTTACGAACCTGTTCTGCAACGTCCGGTTCGCCTGGCTGGACATAGGCTCCGTTGTCAATGATCGAGTCGCCCATAAGAAGAAGTCGCTTGGCATACATCTACATCCACCCATCAGAGAGAACCGCACTATCAGAACGATAAGGCGCACAGTCTTTGCGATCTGCCCCTCGGAGCGGTACCAGCTTCTAAGTTAGAGTCCCGCGCTTATCGCCAGATCTTGAGTTAGCACCTCCTCAGGTCTCGGGTTGAACGCTAGAATGCCAGTGAGGCGCCGGTCGAGATGCGCCAGTCTGGCTCCGCCTGGATGCCGTTGAGGTCCTTGACAACGGGTATGCCGACGGAGACGAAGCCGGACCACTGATCGATCGATAAACGAAGACCCGGCGAGACATAGATCGTGTTGCCGCCTGAATTCTCGTCCTTTACTCCCGCTGTCTCCTGCCTGCCGTGCCATTCGCCGTTTAGCTCCAGGACGAGGTCGAGGGCCGCACCGTGGCTCGCCTCCTCCTCGTGGATGTGCATGTGAGCATGACCATCGTCGTCGGCCACGTGCGCGTGGGCCCCATGGAACATTGGCGTTGCGCCGCCGAGACTGTTCAGGCGGTAGGAGACGGCGGCACTGTAGAGGAACAGGTCGCCGAGGTCTGTCTTTTGCGTCCCCTCCGTCACCAGCGTGTAGAGCGCGTTTGAGTCGAACGACCAGGGTCCCACGCGCTTGGTCAGCGCCAGGCCAAATAGGCCATCCCAGGCGCCAGATCCCGGCTGGAACTCCGCTTCCAGAAGCTCTCCGTCGTGAAACACATCGGTCGCGCCGGTGGGCGCCTTGACGCCCAGCAGGAGAGCCGCCTCGTCGCCGCTCGCCTTGTCGTTCAGAAACCGGTACTGACCGAGCACGGTCAGGTCGCCGATGCCCGACGGGGAGCCGTGAACCTCGATTTCGTCGTCCTCGGCAGCGCGGATTCCCGTACGTCGGATGTAGGGCAATCGCACCGCCAGCATCAGATCGTTGGTGACCCCGTAGGCAAAGCTCAGCGCGTAGCTTTCGATCGTACCGAGCCCGTGCACATCCTCGATGCCGGCGGCGGTGGCGCCGATCAGCGTGGCATCGCTCAAGGTATCGTATGACGTGTAATCGATACTAACACCGGCGACGCTGTGGCCCTCTTCCAGCGTCGACGCCGAGATCGTATTGATCGGTCCGGACCCTTGGGCGTTTCCGATTCCTCCGGCATGGTGAGCTTCGGCGACGGACGTCGCCAGCAGAAATGTGATCGCGGCACCCGGCAGCGCGACACGCGCAACTTGGAACATATGACCCCCAACTCAACTCGTGGGCATGATGCGACGCGCTGCGAGCGGCTCAAGGAGCCCCTTGCGCAGCACTGTTTTTGTTATTGGGTACTAGCCGACGAGGACGGGCGGCGCCCGCGGATGGGACGTCGCCAGGCTGAGATAGGTGCCAGGCCTCTCGATGGCGACCGGAATGACCACTGTGTCGCTTTCGCCGACCACAACTTTGATGGAGGGCACTTCGGCGGCAACTGCGACGGCGCCGCCGGAGCAGCCCAACAGGCATCCCACCATGCAGCAGGGGCACGGCGGTTTGTGCTGCGATGGAACGGGCAGCTGACCCGCATCCTTGAGGGTGACGGGTCCGCGCGAGGTGCAAATGACGATCTCGCCCAGCACAGCGTCTTGAATGGACGCCCGGGGCATTGGCATGTGACCGGCGACAAGCGCGTGCGCGACCAGAAGCCAGGACGCAACGACGCCGATCGCTCGCCGATGGACGCGGAACAACCTCATCGGCGCCGAGCTTACACTGGCCACCCCGGCACGTAATATGACAAGGAAGCCACACCGCATAGTGCAAGTTCGGATGGGCTGCCGTTCACGACCTTGCTAGTGATGTCCGCTTGTGGCCCGAACCGCTCATCGTGCTCTTGTGCACCACCCATCGCTTGGTCGTCAGTGCCGAGGAGCGCATTTGTATACTCACGCCGGAAGGCGGCGGCTTTGCCTTTAGCGACCTTTATGTCGGCACTCGTCCGAAAGCTGCCGTCAGGGCCACGACGCGAAGGGCCACTTTCGACCGTCGCCTTGTCGCCACCGATGAGCTTGCCTGACGACGGCTCCCTGATAGGATAGCGGAAAAGCTCGAGGCGAGGTGAACAGGAGTGGGCGTAGCTGGCGCCGAAGGTCACAAACGTCCCGGTTATCGTGAAGCGCCTCAGAGCTACGTAGGCTGCGGACGACGGAATGAGCTAATGGCTCAGGTTCGATTGAAGTGACGCCTAGCGAAAACCGGATCAAGACGATGACTACTTTTGAATTCTGGAGCTTAGCATTAGGCCTCATCACAATAATATTATTCGGGGCAACTGTTCGAGTTTATTGGAGAATTCTAAAGGAAATGCAGTCCCAAGCGCTGCTTATGCAGGAACAAGTCACTGCCATCGCGAACGGCTCAACTGCGCAGAACACAATCTCATTAATCCATTTCATTCAAGAAGAGAGGTACCGACAGGCTAGAGGTGTTGTCATCAATCAGCTTGAAAAGAAAGCCCAGCCCTGGAGTCAAGATGAAAAGGTTGTGGCTTCTCTAGTGTGCTCGTCCTACGACATCCTAGCAATCTTGGTTAGGAAAGGTTTGGTTCCGCAAGATATTATCGTTGACGAATGGGGGCCAAGCATCTTGCGAACTCACAATATTTTGGCGCCGTTTATGAACGAGATGAGACGCAATATGGGAGAACGCTACTGGGATGACTTTCCGTGGCTGGCCGACCAGGCTCAAAAAGCCGGTCACGTGATTAAGCGCCCTTTACCATCCGCGCTAGCCGAAGAGCAGCTGCCAGAAGCTGGGCTGGGGGGCAAGACAACGGCTGGATAAACCCAAGATGGTACCTTAACACTAGCGAATATGGCTGGATTGGGTGCTCGCCATCTCAAACGCAGTAGCTTCGTGCTGTTCTATCGTCGCAGATCACGCCGCAAGCTCGGCAGGGCCAGAAGCGATTCATGCTGCTGGCACGGTGTTTTCGTGCCGTTTTCTTACGCGATGACCGTAACCGGACATAGCTTGGAGCGGGAAATCAGACAGCGGCTTGTTCCGGTTGGGGCCGATTTCGTTGAAAAAGTCGCCGAGAAGAGCGGCGCGGCGGTGTGACCGCATCGATTTTTGCAGCCCCACGCCAGGAGCGGTCTGTAATGCACCTCACTGAGGCCACCTACGCTGACGCGATACACGCGGCTCCGTGGTCGGGCGGCGGCCGGATGAGGAGCTTCGCGAGCTTTCTCAGGTTTTGTACCGTGGCGGCGAGGAGGAACTCGTCCCTGGCACCGCGCGGGCCGCGCAGGCGCAGCCGGTCGAGGCGCAGGATGCGTTTCAGGTGAGCGAACTGCATCTCCACTTTCTTGCGATCTCGGCGAGAGCGTACATAGGCCTCGGTGCCGAACAGCGCCCGAGCGACATCGCGTGCCGCTTCGTAGATGCTGCGCGGGACCTTGCGTACAGGCTCCTTCGGGCAGCAGCGCGGCTTCAGCGGGCAGCTCCGGCAATCGGCCGTGGCACCGCGATAGAGCATGAGATCGTCGTTGACGATGGTGCCGCTCGTCCTCAGGTGTCTGCCGGCAGGGCAGATATAGACATCGTCGCCCTCGTCGTAGCGGAAGTCGGCACGGCTGAAGCTGCCGTCCTCGCGGGCCGACTTGTCGATGACCGGGATGTGCGGGGCGATGCCCTTCTCCTCGACCAGCCAGTTGAGCATCGGCGCCGACCCATAGGCGGTATCGGCGGCGAGCAGCTTGGGCCTCAGACCGAAGCGCTGCTCTGTACGCTCGAGCATCGTGCGTGCCGCCCCGACCTCGGCTTGGCGGATGGCGCGTGAGGCCTCGACATCGACAATGATGCCGGCCTTCACATCGATTAGGTAGTTGTCGGCATAGGCGAAGAACGCAGCGCTCTTCATCGCGCCGGTCCACTGCGCGGCAGGATCCGAGGGCGAAACGAACTTCGGGGTGACCTCCGTGGCGGCGCCGAAGGCGGCATCGTCGAGCGTCGCCAGATACTCCTTCACGGCGTGGCTCGCCGTTGCTGGGTCACGCGCCTTGCTCCACTCGCAGCCAGGGATCGAGCGGCCCTTGTTAGCGTCGGCCTCGATGAGGCTCGCGTCGACGGCAAAGCCCTCGCCGCCGACGAGCCCGGCGGTGATGCAGGCGAGCACGACCCGCTCGAACACGTGGCGCAGCACATCGCTGTCCCGGAAGCGCCCGTGCCGGTTCTTCGAGAACGTCGAGTGGTCGGGCACCTGATCATCGATGTCCAGGCGACAGAACCAGCGGAACGTCAGCCGATCGGCGATCTCTTCGCACAGCCGGCGCTCCGAGCGGATACCATAGCAGTAGCCGACGATGAGCATGCGGATCAGCAGCTCCGGGTCGATCGATGGCCGGCCCGTGTGGCTGTAGTGGTCTGCGAGCTTGCAGCGGAGATCGGCGAGCGCAGCTGCCGCAAAGACATCAATGCGGCGGAGCAGATGATCGACAGGAACGCGCTCATCGAGGTGGAACTCGTAGAAGAACCGGGCTTGATCCGCCGTCTGTCGCCCCATCATCGTCAGCCTCCGTCGCTGCCTAGAAGACGGAATCACTGTTCGGCGAAGCTCTCAATGGGGTTCTTCAACACAATCGGCCAACAACGGACGCGACGTACCCCTGGGCACCAGAACATCCGCTCGTCGGCTGATTCCACTCCGCACCACGCATCGAGAATTTCGCCAGCGCGCCGACCGATTGGAGGCATGCCCCATCGCTCGACAGTCCACTAGTGCACCGCCTTCAAGGTAGCTCCTATTTGTTCTCTTTTCCCTTTTTTCGTTTTTCCTTTTGAGTCATTTCTATCGCCTCCTGAACCACTTCTGCTGTGAAATCATGATAAAGTAGTCCGCCTGGGCGGAAACTAACAATGCCGACCGAAAAGTCGTCGCCCATGTTGACTTGGAGGTGAGGCGGCTTGCGCGGATCTTTCTTGCTGATGACTAGCGACGGCTCATGATGCAACTCCTCGTCTAAGTACAGCTCGTATTTCAGAGAATCCAAACGACTCCGCCGCAACTTCACATGCTGGTGGCTTCTTTGCCATTCGATTGCTCTGTCTATCAGGCCGTCATCAGCATCGACGCCAAGCGTAAGTTCCGATATAGAGCCGGGGTTGATAGGCTTTAGAAAAAGCTCACAACTTTTTTCACAAGCATCTAGCGGCGTCACAATTCGCCATTCTCGCTCATACTTCCATTCCTTGCTTTTGAAACTCAGCGCATGGAGCACGCCATCGAAGTTTTGCGAATCTATCCGCGGCCGCCGAGTGCTGTAATTCATCTGAACCAGCGAGCCGTAGGACTGGAATGACGGATGATCTGTATTGAACCCGATGACAAATCCCCTGTGGGATCGCGCATAATGTGCCCACAAGAGCAGATGACGGGCGTCTTCGGTAAAACACGAGACGCCGTGCTCCCGGAGAAGCTTCTCCAATTGCGGCCGTCGCTTAGGGGGTGTGATAAATTGTCCTTTAGACATAAGCGAAAGTCTCGACTCAAACGGGTCGTTTAATTCGACCAACTTAGTGAAGCGCATGGTGAGCGAAGTGAGCGCTATGAAACCTGCAGGATCTAGGTACTTGTATATTATCTTGGGGGCGTTTCGTGGTTTCGGCTTCATCATTGGAGTCTCACAGAAACTATTGGGAGTGTGCGAGATCGCTACAGTTCAAACAGTCGGCGTGGGACGGCGGACTTAGCTCCAGTACTTACTGCCGGCGGTGGGCCGGGACCCCGTGGCGCTCCCCGCGACTCTCGGCTTAGGAACAACCCCCCTTCGGGGAACGTTTGGGGCTAATGTTCCTATCTACGATATGGGGACCAAAGACGAAAGACGCCGGCGAGAAGGGCCGTGAGTGCCTGAGTTCCTTCGCACGGACGCCCTGCCGGCAAACGGGAAACCGACCGGGACGATTTCTAGGCTGCCGGGATGCGCGAAATGTCCGCGATGGGTCAAAAGCCCACGTGTCATGGGCTCAGACCGCGACCGGTATGCCCTTGACAGCGGACATTTCTAATCGCGCGACCTATGTCGCAAGTGGACGGGCTGAGGAGGTCCGGTTCTGTATAGCTGCGGCCGACTCCAATGGCGCGCGCTCGCGCGCCCCTAATGGCCGTTCGGGTCGTCCTCTGCCGTCACAGCGGCGCGCGATGCGCGTTCGCCGCGTCTCGCCCGTGTTGTCAAGCTGAGAGGCGTCCTCGCCGACGGCGCCGCAAACCCGGCGCGCCATGAGCGCAAATGCAACGCCACTCAAATCCAATAACCGCTCTGCGATCCGGCAGGTATCAGGTATGCGCGCGCGTTGGGCGGAATAACTGCCTGAGCGCGCTCGGCGGGGACAACGGTGAGGGCGGTCGAGAGCCCATCAGCGGTCGCTGCAAGATCGGTCACGACCGTCACGCTCGCCCACTGCCGTGCCGGAAGCCCCGTGTTCGGCTCCAGGATGTGGGTGAAGCGGCTGGCGGGATCGAACCGATAGCCGTAGCCGCTCGAGGTGGCGATAGCACCATTGCCTAGCGGCAGCTCAAAGAGCGTCCTATCCGGCGCCGTCGGATTTGCGATGCCGACGCGCCAAGCCGCGCCATCCCACTTGGGACCGAGCGCGAGCTGCTCGCCCATATCGACGAGAACGTGGCGGAAACCGCGGGTGCGCAAGAGATCACCGACGCGATCGGTGATGTAGCCTTGGGCGATGCCGTTGAGCGTAACCCCCATGCCAGGCTCGCATAGGCGGATGGTGGCGCCATCAATCTCGACCTTGCGCCACCCGACGAGCGCGACCGCCCTATCGATCGCATCCCGCGGCGGACCTTCGGGAGCGGCGCCGGGGTTCGAGAAATATTGCGCGTAGAGTGTCCAGAGTGGCTGGACGGTAGGATCAAAGGCGCCGCCGCTCCGCTCTGCGAGCGCCAACGCTTCTGCGAGAAGCAGACGCAGGTCGGCGGGCGCGGCATCGAGGCGTCCGCAGGCGTTGAGGCGTGCGAGCGCGCTGTCTTGCCGGTGAAGGCTGAAGATGGCCTCGAGACGGGCGACCTCGCTGAGGCACGCGGCGATCGCAGATTTCGCCGCCTCTTCGTCGGGATGCTGCAGCGAGAGCCGCGCGTGCGCGCCGAGCGCGACCCCTGACCACTCAAATGTTCGCACGTGAGCAACGCCACGGTGGGACACGAGGGGCGCGACGCTTGCCGCTGCCAGCACGCTCACAAAGCGGCGGCGCGTAAGCCCGGGGCGGGATGCACGGCGGGCGGTCATTGCGTGCCTCCATCGTTGGCGATGCCGGACGGTGCCTCGGGCATCAGCGCGAGCGCTTCCCTGTAATCGACGATGCGGCCGCCGAACTCCTCTATGAACGCCTGCGCTTGCGCGCGGTCTTTGAAGGGCACGGCTTCGTTGCCGCCCATGGCCGCGCTTTTTCGGCTGCCGACGACATAGAATGCCTCGTGAGCCTCGATCCAGCTTCCCGGCGCAGGCTTCTCCCAACTGCCCTGCCCCATGTCGTTGACCCAGAAGCCGGCCATCTCGTGCTCGTTGACGAGATCTTGCGCGACGTAGACGAACGCGTCGTGGACAGAGGAGAACCAGAGAGGCTCCGGCCGTTCCTTGAGCAGAATCTGTCCTTTGGGCCCGACATGCTCCGTCAGCGTCATACGGCAGTAATGGCCGATTGCGTGCGAGTCGGGTTCCCTCGGCTGCGGCGCGACAGCGACGCCGCTGTCGCCGCAACCAGCGATCACCATGAGAAGGCCGAGGATGGCAACTTGGTGCGCGCTCATACTTCCCTCCTGGCAAATACGCTTGCTGCCAGAGCAAGCGGGACGGCGGCCCAGGTCACGAGCACGGCAAGGAGAACGGCGGGAGAAAATTGCACCGAGGCCGACAGTCCGGCCATTCCCGAAAGCTTGCGAACGTTCTCGAAGGCGGTGAGGTTGAACAGCCGGTAGACGTCGGCCGGGTTGAGCAAGAGCAGGCTGGGAAAGACATCGGCACCGATCCGGCCCTTGCTGGCGACAAGGGCCCCCATCAGCGCAAGGTCGTACACGATAACGAAAAGAAGCCATACGCCCACGGCAATTCCGGCCGCGGTGCTGCGCTCGGCGACAAGCACGCTGATGAGATAGGCGAGCGCCAGGAACGCCAGCCCCAGCAGAACTGTGGTCACAATGAGACCCGCGAACGCGCGCCAGCTCTCGGCATCGCCCCCGCCGGTCCAGGCCGCCGCAGCACCGGCGGCTCCGTAACCGACGATCGCTGCGAAGGCCAAGATCGTCGCGTGCCCAAGAAACTTGCCGACAATGATTTCCAGGCGCGAAACGGGATAGGTCAGCATCAGCAGCAGGCAACCGCGTTCGGCCTCGCCGACGATCGCATCGTACCCGAGCAGGAGGGCAATGAGCGGAATGAGGAAAATGGTGAGGCTGGACAGGCTGACGACCGTGACCGCCAGCGGCTTTACGTCGAGCAGGCCAGTCGGCGCAGAGCCGAGAAAGGTCAATGCAAAGGCGAGCCCACCCAAAAGCACGGTCGCGCCCGCGATCCATTTGTTGCGGATCCCGTCGCGAAACTCCTTGGCGGCGAAAGTAACGATGGGACTCATGCGCGGCCTCCTCCCTCGGCAATCGACGAGAGCGAACGGCCGCTGTAGTGCAGATAGAGATCGTCGAGACTGGGTGGGTGAATCTCCAGGTCGGCGCAGATGTCGCCGAGGCCGGCAAGCGCGCGAAGAAGCGCCATCTTCTGCGTGAGAGAGCAATCGATGTCGATGGCCCGCTCATCCGAAAGGATTGTCCTTGTGAAGGCGCCATTGAGATGACGCGCGATGGCCTTGGCATCTCCCCTGGCGCGGACGGTGAGAGGCAGTCCCGCCTCGCGCCGCAGCGTATCGAGATCGCCAAAGGCTGCGAGACGACCCTCACGCAGGATGGCTACGAGGTTGGTGCGCGCCTCGAGCTCGGTCAGGATGTGGGAGGAGATGACGACCGTCGTGCCGATCGCCGTCAACTGACGTATGATCTCGAAGAACTCCTGCCGCAAGACGGGGTCGAGACCGGTCGTCGGCTCGTCCAGCAGCAATAGCTTCGGAGTTCCGAGCAAGGCTTGCGCCAGGCCGAGCCTCTGGCGCATGCCCTTGGAGTAGGTCCGCACGCGGCGCGTCGCCGCGGACGACAGCCCGACCCGCTCCAGCAAGGCCGGACAGCATGTCGTCTCAAGCCCTCTAAGGCGCGCGTAAAACGCGAGCGTGTCACCCCCTGTCAGCTGGTCGTGAAAAGCCACGTTCTCCGGCAAGAAGCCGAGCTTCTGGCGAAACGCTTTGTCGGCGATCGCCGGGTCGGCGCCCAGAACCTCGATGCGCCCAGTGGTCGGGCGGATGAGGCCGAGGATGAGCTTCAAGAGGGTGGTCTTGCCTGCGCCGTTGTGTCCAATGAGAGCGAGACACTTGCCTTGGGGCACAACCAGATTGATCCCGTCCAGGACCCGTTGGCTGCCATACGCCTTGCCGACATTCTCTAGGGAGACAATTGACATGGGGACCTCACATCATCGACCGCATGCCGCTACCCTCTTGGGCGGGATCGCGCGGCGCAGGCGTGAGGTCGACGTTCTTGGGCAATGGCACCGGCGGGGAACCCGGCGTCATCAAGGGAAAGCTATCGATGGCGCCTCCCGGATACAGCGTCGGGAATTGCTGCTGCACATAGCGAAGCGTCTCGACGGCCGGGCTCGATAGCAGGAGCTTCACCAGCGGGTACTTCCACAGGATCCAGTCAACAAGGGTGTTGGGCCGGTAGGCGGTGTCGGCGATGCCGTCGCCATTGAGATCAAACGCGGGGTTGTCGCTCCAGAAGTTGCCGCGGCCGTCCTTCGACCATTCGTAAACCTTAAGGCCGGTGTACTTCACCTGCGTCTCGTTGCCGACGAAGGCGTTGCCATAAAAAATATTGCGCTCCGATCCGCCGGTGAAATGCACGCCGATGCCGCACCGCTCGAGCCGATTGTCGTGGATGTCGTTGGCGACAGAAGTGTAGATGAAGAGACACTTCTCCCCCGTTCCATAGATGTAGTTCTGCGCGGCCTCGGAATGGTGCGTCGTGTGCAGCATCAGTCCGTGCTCGCGGTCGGCAATGGAAACGTTGCGCAAGACGCGGATGTGATCGGAGTACATGAGGGCGAATCCGACGTGATTGCGGATCGACACGTTATCCGTCACGTCGTTGCGGTTCGCGTACATGTAATGGATGGCAAAGCGGAGCTGCTGGAAGCGGTTGCCGCGAATGGTGTTCTGGTGGCTGACCTCAATGAAGATCCCATCACGGCCGCCTGTGACGCTGTTCCCCTCAATCAAGGACCCCGAGTTGTTCCACACGTGGATGCCGTTGCCGCGGTCGTTGAGCCAGAGGTCGTTGCGGTTCGCGATCTCATTGTTGCGCACCACGGCATCCCTGCAGCCATGCAGCACGATACCGAACAGATTGCCCTCGACGTAATTGCCCTCGATGCGGGGACGATCGGCGCCTTTTTCGACGTAGATGCCGCTATCGAAGTCCTCCCCGCGGGTCCCTGAGCCGCGAGCCGTGAGCCCACGCACCGTCACATCCGGTGCGAGGATCTTGAGGACCGTGCCGACCCCGTGGTTATCGACCACAGCGCCCTTGGCCGCTTCGATGGACAGCGGCTTGCCGATGACGATGGGGCCTTCATAGGTGCCTGGCGGGACAAGCAGCCGGTCGCCCTGCTGCGCAGCGGCTACGGCTTGGCGGAGCCCATCGGCCGTCGCCGAGACGCGCACATCCTTGGCGGCCGCTGGCGCGACAAGCGCCAGCAACGCGCACAAGGCGATGCCCAGGTTCGGTCGACGACCTTCCATCACCTTAGGCCTTCTCGACCAGCATCTGCCCCTGCATCTCCATGTGGAGCGCGTGACAGAACCACTGGCAGTAGTAGTAGACGACACCCGGCTTGCCCGCCTTGAAGGTCACGGAGGACGTGGCCTGCGGACCGATCTCCATGGCAATTCCATATCCGACGAGCGTGAATCCGTGCGTCAGGTCGACGATATCATCGACATTGGTGACGAAGACCGTCACCTCGTCGCCTTCCTTCACCTTGAATTGCTCAATGCCGAACGCCGGCGCCGACGACGTCATGTAGACGCGCACCTTGTTGCCGTCGCGGATCACCTTGTTGTCGCCCTCAAGGTCGATGCCGTCCTTCTTGGCCGATTCGCGCGCGTCAGCGAACATTGGGTCGTCGCGCTTCCAGATCTCCACCGGCTTCAGCTTGGAGGCGGGCATGATCGTCGCATCGTGCGGTTCCGCGAAGGTTGGGCCGTCGTGCACGAGCTCCATCTTGTCGCCGGAGATGTCGATCAGCTGATCGTTCTCGGGCTTCAACGGGCCGACGTTGAGGAAGCGGTCCTTGGAGAACTTGCACAGAGCCACGGCCCACTTGCCGTCGGCTTCCTTGGTTTCCCCTAGCGTCGAGTTGATGTGGCCAACCTGGTAGTGAATATCGATCTTCTGCTTGATCGGATTGACCTTCTCGCCCTTGTAGGCCCGCAGTGCCTCATCGAGGTTCCACTTGACGATCTGTGAGTCGATGAACAGCGCAGTATAGCAGTTGCCGCGTCCATCAAACGCCGTGTGCAGCGGGCCAAGGCCGACCTCGAGGTTGCCGACGATTGCGTCGTTCTCCTTGATCTTGCCGGCGAACAGCTCATCGAGCTTGTCCCAGGAAATGATCGTCACGGTCGGCGACAGCTTGCCGGAGACGACCAGATGCTTGCCATCGGGAGCCGCTTGGCAGCCGTGTGGGCTGGTGGCGATAGGAATGTAGCGCGTGACGTTGAGCTTGGAGGACTTGGTCCCGTCGACGATCTTGACGCCGTTGACCTCCTCGTAGTTCCCGTCGGCTATCGCCTTCTCAATGGCCTTAACGTTGAATACGACGACGTGGTCCTTGTCGAAGGCCGTCATCTCGGCGAGCGTTATGCCGTCCTCCGCGTCATAGCAGGTCGAGGCGACGTACTTGCCTTTGTAGTCCGCGTCGTTGTTGTCGAGGTTGCCGCTGACCTTGACCTGCCAGGCAATCTGCATCTTGTCGCCATCGATCGCCGTGAAGATCGAGTTCCACTTCTTGTAATCGTCGAGGTCACGGCCGTCGTTGTGCACGGGCACGCGAAACTCTCCGTTGCAGAACACATAGCCCGTCTTCGGATAGCGCTGCAGTCGTAGGCCGTGGATCGCGTGCGCGTTTGGAATCTCGATGATCTTGTCCGTCTTCATTACATCGAGGCGGATGCGCGCCACGCGGCCGTTCGCCTTGTCGTTGGCATACACATACCGGCCGTCATACTTTCCGTCGGTGTAAGAGGGACGCGGGTGGTGAAGATCGCCGTTGTCGAAGGTGGCCTTGCCGATGGAGGCCAAGTACTCTTTCGACCGGGGCGTTAGTCCCTCCGTGAGGATCTTGAGGCTTTCGTTGGTGCGTCCCCAGCCAGTTGCACTGCAACGGTTGAAGACCGGAATGCGCATGAGCTCGCGCATGGACGGGAGCCCAACAATGCGCAGCTCGCCCGAGTGCCCGCCCGACCAAAAACCGTAATATTCGTCGAGCTTCCCGGGCGGCACATTGACCTTGCTTTGTTCGTCGGCTCTGGCCCCTTGCACGCCTGCGAGCGTAAACGCGCCCGCACCTCCTGCGGCGAGCCCGCCCGTGCCGGCGATGGTTGCCACCGTCAATCCTGAACCAAGAACTTCACGCCTGTTGAGGCCGTCTTTGTCTGATCTCGACATGTTGCTCTCCTTTGACTGGTCATTCGTTGTGGAAGGAAGGCAGTCAGCTGGCTGGCTCCAATTCCTTTTCGGTTTCTGCTTTGCGTATTGCGGCTTTCTTGCCCCGTCTTTCGCGCTTCATGACGAGCGGCGGGCAGACATGGTCGTCCCAGTAGATGACCTGGCAGTGCATGCAGTAGAGGCATTCATTGGGGTTGATCTGGCCCAAAGGGTGGATCGCCTGGACCATGCAGTTCTTGGCGCACAGCTGGCACTCGTAGCCGCATTGCTTGCGCCGCTTGAGCCAAGCAAACATACGCCCGCGACCTGGGATCGCGAGCGCCGCGCCGAGGACACACAGGTAGCGGCAATAGAAGCGCTCGATAAAAAGCCCGGCGGTTAGCAGTGCCAATGCGAAGAGCACAAAGGGCCACTCGCGCATGAAGCGCAGCAGCACGACCGTCTTGAAGGGCTCGACCTCGGCGAGCCGCTCGGCGAACGCCATGTTGCCGAGCGACACGGCAAAAAGCCCGAGAAAGAGGATGTACTTCAGGGCCCAGAGACGCTCGTGCCACGCAAAGGGCACCGTATATTGCCGGACGCCGAGCCGGCGCGCTGTGTGATTGAGAAGCTCTTGAAGGGCACCGAACGGGCAGAGCCAGCCGCAAAAGCCACCGCGCCCCCAGAACAGCAGCGAGACAGCGGTTGCGCACCACAGCATGAAAATCAGGGGCTCGAGCAAAAAGAAATCCCAGCGGAACCCGGTCAAAACCGCATTCGTGAACGTGAAAACATTGACGACGGAGAGCTGCGCCTTGGCATAAAGGCCCAGCCAAAGAACGCTGAACAGCAAAAAGCCCATGCGCAGCCGGCCGAACAGAACAGGCCGCTTCACGAGCCAATCCTGGAAAAAGAAGATGAGCGTCAACACGGTGAGCGACAGCGCCATGATGGCGATGTCGACCGCGCGCGAGCGCCATATCTTGACCCAAAGCGGGGTGGCGGGGGGACCTTCAGATACGACCGGCGCCGCCGTTGCGACCTGCTTGGGGGGCTCTTTCGTCGTGAGCAGCCTCGCGGGAAGCTGATAGGGGAGCGAAAAGCTCGTGTAGGCCTTCTTGATGGGGCCGATAGGCCGCTGTGCCAGGAGCTCGAGGCGGAAGGGCTGCGCCGGATCGAACTTCGCCGTCTTCGGGATGCGAAAAAGTGCAATCTCCTTGAATGCGGGCGCGCCAGCAGCACCGAAGCGATCGAGACGGCGATAGTCCTTGTCTCTGAAAAGAATGGTCGCGTCGTTCTGAACCAGTTGCAGCCGGTCGAAGATGCCGCCGCGCACGAACCCGGAGCCGCGGAAGCTGTAGTCGCCGTTGGCAGCAACGACGATTGCGGCCTGTCGCGGATCCAGCCCCGCCGACGCGGCTGCATAGTCTTGCGGTGAAAGCAAAGAGCGGCCGACCGTCTCGACGCTGAAAAGGCCCAGATAGAGATCGATGAAGTCTTCCGCCGGATTCCCGGCGCGCGCGTAGGGCTCGGGGCTGCCGACTCCGATTTTCTTGAAGGCTTCGTCGGCCTCCGCGTTCGAACGGTGAAGCCGCCGGACCAAACCGTCTCCGAGCAGAGCGGGCCAGTCGCGTGGTTCGAATGGAATATCGGCGAGAACCGTTACAGTGCCCGAGGATGGTGCTCCCTCCTTCTTTGCCGCTTGGAAGCCGGCGATACCGCGCGACTTGGCAACCTCCAGTGCGTGTCGAGGAAGACCATCGTTGATGACGACAGCCGTGACCGTCGCACCGCTGATGATGTCGACAGCACCGCTCTCTCCCTGCTTGGCGATCTCGACGACGTTGCGGCCCACGTAGCGGGCGACGAACTCAAAGAGTCGGTCCTGTGGTATGCCGACGAGCAGGATGGGCTCGTGGTGCTCGGTCACCTTCGCCCCCGTAATCGTGCCCTCGATATCGATGCCCGCCAGAATCTTGATCGGCTTTCCCGAATAGCCGGTGTCGCTGGTCTCAAAGACGTAGCCCGCGACCTTGCCGTTCTTGTAGGCTGCCGCGGCCGGCGGCGTGCCCTCCACCGGACCGAACCGGTCCGCACCGGGAAAGACATCGGCAGGCTTTATGTCGGCCGTGTAGACACCAAAGCTCGCTGCGTGGGCGACCACTGCGAGCATCAGGCTGCCGGCCAGGCCGACCCCTACAGCTGCCAGCCGCCTGCCAACGGAAGCCGCTCGACAGGGTGAGCACGAAGTTGCTTCAATCGGCACTCGACCTCCCACGCGAGGAGCAGGCGCCCCGCAGTGCAATGCAACCTTTTGAGGCTACACACACCGGCCAGGATGCGACTTAACCTGGATCAATCGATGCGCTAGCGCTGCTGCGACACATGCTGCAAGCGCGCCGCGCCTTGCCGCGCAGATCGCGGGCAACGTAGGATGCTTGGGCGGGCACGACCGTATGTTGCGGCGCGGCAGATGCCGGATAGACCTCTCGCCAAGCAGGGCCAATGGACCAAAGCGACTGGCAGATCGTGCGCTCGACGCCGCTCTTCGGCGCCATGCCGCAAGAAGTTGCGCAGTCGCTCGTCGGCAACCAGGCTGTGCGGGTTTATGAGAAGGGCACCTTGCTTTTTCAGCAAGGCGAGCCCGCCTCGTCGTTCTTTGTGGTGCTCGACGGCTGGGTGAAGCTTTTCCGCATCACACCCGACGGCAGCGAGGCGATCGTCGGCGTTTTTTGCCGGGGCGAAAGCTTCGCCGAAGCGGCCATATTTATGGGCGGCCGCTATCCGGTCAGCGCGGAGATCGCCACAACGGCGCGTCTTGTGCGCATCGACGGGGAATTGTTGCGCAACCGCATCCGCGAACAACCGGACCTGGCCTTCTCGATGCTGGCGTCTGCCTCCCATCACCTGAAATTCCTCGTCGAGCAGATCGAGCAGATCAAGGTCCTGTCGGCTCCGCAGCGCATCGCCGATTTCCTCATCAAGCTGTGCCCCGTGCGCGAGGGCTCCTGTGCCATCGAGCTTCCCTATGAAAAGGCCCTGATTGCCGGGCGCCTTGGGATGAAGCCCGAAAGCCTTTCGCGCGCGCTGGCCAAGCTGCGGCCGCTCGGCGTCAGCGTCGAGCGCGAGCACGTCTCGATCGTTGACGTCGATCTTCTGGTCGGGTTCGTCGAATCGAGAGACGTCGGCGAGGAAGGGTTCTAGTCATCGGCGCCGTGTTGGGGCCGCTGCTGAGCACGGGCGCTTGACCGAGGTTAAGAACCATTGCGCAAGCCCGACGTAACATGACGGCCTCTTGTCGATGCGCTGGAAAGTGGTCATGGCGGACACGTCGATTGCCGGCGCCGGCTCCCGCCGCGAGGGCGCGAGCCTGGACGCTTTATTCTCCTACGGCTTTCGCCCCTTCTTTTTAGGGGCAGCCGTCTACGCAATCGTGATCATGGCGGTATGGCTGGCGTGGCTGGGCTCGCAAATGTTTTGGGACGTGCCCTGGGTTCTCCCCGTTGCCGGCTCGCCCTTCGCCTGGCACGCGCATGAGATGATCTTTGGGTTCGCCGTGTCCGCCATCGCGGGCTTCTTATTGACGGCCATTCCAAACTGGACCGGCGTGCTGCCGCTTTCCGGCCTGCCTCTGGCGCTGCTGTTCCTAACTTGGCTGGCCGGGCGCGTTGTGATGGTGGTTTCGGGTCTGCTGGCGCCGGCGCTCGTCGCTGCCATCGATTTGGCTTTTCTGCCGCTTCTCGGCGGGTTCGCGACCGCGCAGCTTTTTGTCAGGCCCGCACCACGCAACGTCGTATTCCTCGCCGTCCTTCTGGCCTTCACTGCCGCCAACGCCGTCTATCATCTCGCCGCCAGCGGAGTCATCGAGCGCGACGGCATCAGCATCATGCGATTTGCGTTGATGCTCGTCGTGCTTATGGTTGCGATCATTGGCGGCCGGATCATTCCCGCCTTCACCCACAACTGGCTGCACCTCAATCGCGGTGCGGCAGCCATGCCGGTGCGCGTTTCCTGGCTCGACATGGCGTCGGTGGCGTCGATTGCGCTGCTCACGCTTCTTCTGGTTCTGCCTGTGCCCGGAGCCATTCAGGGGGCGGCGGCGTTGGCGGCTGCTCTCCTCAATGGAGCGCGGCTTATCTTATGGCGAGGTTGGAGGAGCTGGCGCGCGCCGATCGTCTGGGTTCTACACCTGGGTTATGCATGGCTCGTGGTGGGCCTGTTGCTGATGGCGCTGTCCGTCCTCACGACGTGGGTACCGACCGCAGCCGTCTGGCATGCCTTGGGGGCTGGCGCCGTTGGAACGATGATTTTGGCGGTCATGAGCCGGGCCTCTCTGGGGCACACGGGCCGGCCGCTCACCGCACCTAAGCTCATTGTTTGCGCCTATGCGCTCGTCACGCTGGCGGCCGTGCTGCGCGTCGCGAGCTCGATGGCTGGTTCCCACCTCTATGCTAGCTTGCTAGTTGGGGCAGCGCTGGCCTGGATTGCCAGCTTTGCTTTGTTCGCAGTGGTCTATGCGCCGATCCTGACGACGACGCGCGTTCATACGAAGGTCAGTGCTACAATTGCGTCCAAGCCTTGAACCTTTCCTTCGAGGCGGAAAGCACGCATATGGACGAAGCGCTAAAGGCAAAGATTCTCGAGGTGCTCAAATCTCAGCATTTGATGACGCTCGCCACCGTCAGGCCGGACGGCTACCCACAGGCCACGGTCGTCAACTACATAAGCGACGACCTCACCTTGTACTTTGCAACCGACGCGTCCTCGCAAAAGGTCGGCAACATTAAGCTCAACAACAAGGTTTCGGTCGCGATCGCCAACCAAACCGAGGACTTCTACAAGCTCTCCGGCCTGTCGATGTCGGGCATCGCAACGCGGATTATGGAAACGAAAACGGCGGAGCAGCTGTCTTTACGTCTCTTTCGCACGCTCCCGCAGTCGAAGCGATTTGTTCCGCAAGATCCGCGGCAGCTCGCTGTCTTTTCGGTCACGCCTGTGGTCGTCTGCCTGATCGATTACGCCTCGGGCTTCGGAACAAGCCATTTGCTCGAGCTCTGAGCGGGGGCGTCGAACTCCCCTGACGGCGCCAATCATGCGGTCGGGGCGGCGTGCGATGCGCGTTCGCCGCGTCTCGCCCGTCAAGCTGAGAGGCGTCCTCGCCTCCGGCGCGCCGCAAACCGGGCCCGCGCCACGGGCGTCTTGCAACGCACGCGCTGTTGCGAGAGACTTCGCCCTGCGTGGCGGTCGGGGGCAATCACGGGCGAGGCGCAACGAACTTCAACCGGCTTCTGGGACAGTGTCGGCGGATGAAGACTGGGGCGCCGGACCGGCCCGCAATCACAGATTTCGGCCTGCACCGCATCGGTCTCGCCGCTCTGCGCGCGCCGAAGACGTCGTGGCTCGCTCTTCTCGTCGTCGCCATTGTTGCCGCGATCGGCGCCTCGCGCATAACGATCGACACCTCGCTCACCAAGCTGTTCCACGGCGGCTCGGAGGAATTCGCCAAATATCAGCGCCTGCTCGACGTGCTGCCGGCGTCCGAATACGACGTGCACGTGATGATCAAGGGCGACCGGCTCTTTACCCCGGAGAAGCTTCGCGCCATCCGCGATCTTCACCTCGACCTTCGTGTGCTCGAGCTGGTGCGGTCGACCGTCTCTATTTTCTCCGCCCGCCGCGCGATCACCGGCCCGGGTGAGCCCGACGCCGTCATCCCCGAGGAGCTTCCCGGGGCCCAAGACCTGGCCGCGCTCGAGCAAACCCTGTTGCAGCACCCGATGGTGAAGGGCCGGCTGCTGTCGCCTCAGACGGAGGACGGCCAGGTGATGCTGATCGTCGCCTCGCTCGATCCTTCGCCCGATCTTCAGCCGCAAAGAGACGAGGCGCTGGCCCAGATCAAGAGCCTGTCTAAGCAGTACCTGGCGCCGTTGGGACTAACCTTCGCGGTCGGCGGCGCGCCGATCGCCCGCGATGAGATGCTGCGCGGCGTTCGCCACGACTTTATCGTGTTCAACTCCACGGGATTCATCGTCGGCGTTCTCATCTGCGCGCTGTTCTTCCGAAGCCTGCGTTTTGTGCTGATCGCCGGGCTGTGCCCGGCGGCCGGTGCCTTGATAACGACGGGCCTCATTGGCCTTGCCGGCGTCAAGCTCAATCCGCTTCTCAATGCCATCCCGCTGCTCGTCATGGCCGTCACCTTCACGGACGTGATGCACCTGCTTTACGCGATCAAGGAGAATATCCGCGCCGGCCGCACGGTTGAGGATGCCGCCGCCGTGGCCATTCGCGACGTGGGCCCCGCCTGCTTCATCGCGTCCATCACCACCTCCGCGGCGCTGCTCTCGATGCTGCTTTCGAGCTCCGCGCTTCTGCGCAGCTTCGGATTTTGGGCGGCACTTACGAGCTTTGCGAGCGTCCTCAACCTGATGGTGCTGCTGCCGCTGCTGGCACGGGCGACGATAAACCGCGACGCGGTCCTGCATGCACCGGCTTCGGATGCCGTCGGCTCGGTGCTGCCAAGCTCCTTTTATCAGTCGCTGACCGACTGGGTGGCCCGCTGGGCGTTACGCATCGTGCAGATTTCAGTGGTCGCTACGGCGGTTCTTGCCGTGGCTTACATGAATTTGGACGCGAAGTACCGGCTCGTCGATCAGCTTCCGAGCAACGGCGCGTTCCACGCCGTCAACGAGGAGATCGACAAGAGCCTCGCGGGCCCCAACCAGGTGATCGTGCTCATGCGTTGGGATGCGAACGCCAAGCTTTCGCATGGACGCATCGCCGCCGCCGTGCGCGGCGTGCACGATGCCGCCGGCGCCACCGGATCGCAGCCGGTCATATCGATCCTGACGGTGGTGCCCAGGGATCCGGCCGATCGCGCCGCGGGCGATGCAGAGCTCTTGCAGCGCCTGGCGGAGCTGCGCGCAAACGCCTTCACCCGGCTCCTCGACGAGCGCACGGGCGCCGCGATTGTGACGATTCAGCTTCACGATCGGGGCGCGCGCTACATCGCGAACTTCGCCAATGACCTCGACGAGCACCTTTGGAAGGTGCGTCGCGCCAACCCCGAGATCACGTTCACGGTGACAGGCATGTCCGCCTTACTTTCGCGCGAGACGCCGAGGATCGTCAATTGGCTGAACCGAGCCCTCATCGGCGCGTTCGCGCTCGTGTTCCTCATCATCGGAGTTGCGTTCCGTTCAACGAAGATCGCGCTGATCTCGATCATCCCCAACGTGCTGCCGGTTCTGGCCGCCGGCGCCCTTGCCTACCTGGTGATGGGCGGACTGGACTACGCCAGCATTGTCGGGCTCACGATCGCCTTCGGCCTCGCCGTCGACGACACGGTGCATTTCCTCAACCGCATCATGCGCGAGGTGCATTCCGGCGAGCCCATCGCCGCCGCGGCCGGCCGGGCGCTCACGATGGTCGGTCCCGTTCTCGTCTTCACCACGCTGGTTCTCATGTGCGGTTTGGCAGTGACGGCCTTCAGCGAGATGCCGCCCACGCGCACGCTGGGACAGACGTGCGTCGTGACCCTGCTCGCCGCGTTGATCGCCGACCTGATCGTCTTGCCGGCGCTCGTCGTCTGCTTCGGCGAGCGAATAAAACTGCTGCCGCAGGGCACCGTGCGCGAGGGCTAGCACGACTTTCTGCTATTGGCGGCTCATCCGGCTCGCGTAGCCTTGCGCATCGCGACGGCCGCTTCTCCGCTCTACTTCCGCATGGCGACGGTGAGCTTTCTGATCGGCCCCAGGACGCCGGACACGGTCACGCGCTGCTGTGATTCGGAGGTGATTGCGGTCAACAAGGCGTCGACGTCCTCACCGCTCATGCGCAGCGTCAAGGTCGATTCCGACAGGCGCCCGCCGATCCGGCCCATCGTTCCCGAGCCGGCATCCTTCCACACGCCGCTCACGTCCTTGTCCTTGGCCTGCAGCTGGCTTGTCAGCATCACGTCGCGCGCCGCGCTGGCGCAGCGCATCGTTTGCGTGGCCGACGCCCCGCTCTCGCTGACCTGCACGTTCAAGCGGCAGCGCACGCGCTCCTTTTTGCCGTCGTCAAGAATGAGCGAGCCGGTCCCGCGCCATGATCCGGAAAACCTTGCAAGCGAGCCACCGTCGGCATCTTGCGCGATGCCCGCTGCGCTCCACGCAACCGCTGCAAGAAGTGCCGCCGCCACTGTTGAGCGCAACCCCATCCTGGTGGTCTTCCCCCTGCTCTTGCATCGCGCGTTTGCGGCAAACCTAACCGCGCGCGCCCTCTGAAGCAACGGCGCAACCCTTAATCGCGATTGGCTTATGCGCGCAAGCGGCAATGCGGTGATTGTGAGCAGCAATGCGAACCGTGCGCCGCGCGCAAGGCGAAAGATGCCGCGCGGCACCCCCGCCAACGCCTGTGGAGAAGAGAAGCACCAGCCGGCCTGTAAGCCGGGTTCTGTCTGCCCTCGGAACACGTCCTAGGGCGCGACGGCCATTCATCTGGGACGTCCATTGCTGGACGCCTCAAGCAACCAACCCGGGCGGCAGGTTTGGAAACGAACCTGGCGCCACACGTGTATGCGCGCCCGGCCGCCCCTATTTGGTCTTGCTCCCGGTGGGGTTTGCCCTGCCGCCGACGTCTCCGCCGGCGCGGTGCGCTCTTACCGCACCCTTTCACCCTTACCTCGATACGAGGCGGTTTGCTTTCTGTGGCACTTTCCCTGGGGTCGCCCCCGGCGGCCGTTAGCCGCCACCGTGTCTCCATGGAGCCCGGACTTTCCTCCACCGGTTTTGCTTGATGGACCATAACGCCCGCAATCCCGGCAGCGGCCGTCCGGCCGACTGGTCTCTCGAATAAGGGGGTTTGCGGCGCCGCCGTCAAGGGCGCGGATGGATAGGGGTTAGCGGCCGGGCAATGCTCGCCGGTGCAACCCTAAAAGTATCCCCAGTACGCGAGCCAGTAGACGGGCCAGATCACCGACCACACGACGTCCTTGGCCAGGCTGGCCGAGCAGCCGGCAAACCCGCTGCATTGCTCGAGACGGATGTAGGCCTGGAACAGAAGCGAGTGCAGCGCGAAGACCGCGTAGATCGCGGATGCTGTTGGATGACGCCGGATCACGCTCGGCATGGAAATCGACAAAATAGAAGTCCTTCTGCCTCTCGCTTGCCGACCTCGCGTGGGATCGCCCGAAACCGGCCCACCTGGGGAGTGCCGCGGGAAGGTCATTAAAACTAAGCCGCGCAAAGGGGCAAGATGGATCTCACCATGGCGTAAACCCGGCTCTGTCACGGGCAGGACTTTGCCGAGCTGCCATGCTGATTAAGCGCGCATTTGCACGCTCGCCTTCCATCTGTAAGCTTTCGCCGCCATGGCCGATCAGCGCCCCACCCTGGTCTTTGACGGCGAGTGCGGCATCTGCCGCACGTGGGTCGACTATTGGCAGCAGCTGACCGGCGACCGCGTCGTCTACCGTCCCTATCAGGAGGCGGCGCCGGATTTCCCCGCGATCCCGGTCGAGGACTTCAAGCGCGCCATGCAGCTCATCGAGCCCGACGGGCGCGCCTACGCCGGCGCGGCGGCGAACTACCGTCTCTTCCGCTATGCGCCCAGCCGCGGTTTCTGGTGGTGGCTCTATGAGAACGTGCCGGGCTTTCCGCCCGTGACCGAGGCCGCCTACACGTTTCTCTCCCAGCGCCGCGGGCTGCTCGCGTTCCTAACGCGCCTTCTGTGGGGCAAGCGGCTCGAACCGGAACGCTACGAGCTCGTGAGCTGGGTGTTCCTGCGCGGGCTCGGCCTCATCTATATCGCCGCCTTCGCCTCTCTCGCCGTGCAGGTTCTTGGCCTCGTCGGCTCGCACGGCATCCTGCCGGTGTCCGAATATCTCGCCGCCGCGAAGAGCGCCCACGGAGCGGAGGCCTACTGGCGACTGCCGACGCTGTTCTGGTTCAATTCGAGCGACACCGCGCTCATCGTGGCAACGTGGGCGGGCGTTGGGCTCGGTGCGCTCCTCACCTTCGGGCTCCTCGTCCGCCCAGCGCTCATCGCGCTCTATGTGCTCTACCTCTCCTGCGTCTACGGCGGGCAGATCTTCTTCAATTTTCAGTGGGACATGCTGCTGCTCGAATCGGGCTTCCTCGCGATCTTCCTGACGGGCGGCTCAACGATCGTCGTCTGGCTCTACCGGCTCCTGCTCTTCCGTTTCGTGTTTCTCTCCGGCGTGGTGAAATACGTCTCCGGCGATCCGACCTGGCACGGGATCACCGCGCTCGACTACCACTTCTGGACGCAGCCGCTGCCCTCGCCGCTCGCCTGGTATGCGGCGCACCTTCCCCACTGGATGCTCACCGCCATGACGGCTGGGACGCTTATCGTCGAGCTGTTTCTCGCCTTCCTTGTCTTTCTGCCGCGGCGTCCCCGCGCTGTGGGGGCTTTCATCATCCTCGCCTTCCAACTCGGCATCGTGGCGACCGGCAGCTACAATTTCTTCAACCTGCTGACGATGCTTATTTGCCTCTTCCTGTTCGACGACCAGGCGCTGCGCCACATTCTTCCTGCAAAGCTCGCCGCCCGCATCGCGCGCATCGCGCCGCAACCCGGCCGGATGGCGACTGCGCTCGCGGCGCTGCTGGCGCTCATCGTCGTGCCCGTCGGCGTCAACCTGATGTGGGAGCCCATCGTCGGCTCAAGTCTTCCCTTCGTGAGCGCCGTCACCGAGACCGTGTCGCCGTTCGCGATCGTCAATCCTTATGGCGTGTTCGCGGTGATGACGACGACGCGGCCGGCGATCGCCTTTGAGGGCTCCGATGACGGCAAGGAATGGCGCGAGTACGTGCTGCCCTACATGCCGGGCCCCGTCACGCGCCCGCTCAGCTGGAACATCCCGCACCAGCCGCGGCTCGACTGGCAATTGTGGTTTGCCGCCTTGGAGGGCCTGGGGCGCAACCTCTGGATCGAGCGCCTGGTCGAGGGGCTGCTCGAAGGCCGCAAGCCGGTGCTCGGCCTCTTTGCGGTGAACCCGTTTCCCGATCACCCGCCCAAATACGCGCGCGCGGCGCTTTACGACTATCATTTCTCCGACCCGGCCTTGCGCGCACGGACGGGCCAGCCTTGGGTGCGCCGGCTCGAAGGCCTCTATTTCCCTGCGGTGAGCCTTGCCAATTTCGCGCACGGACCGCTGAAAAGCGCTCAGCCGACCCCGGACGTCATTCCGGGACCCGGCGAGGCGCGACCTTGAAGCGCGGCGAGCGCGTGTGTCCCGACCTGCAATTGCTTGAAATCCGCGCCGTTTCAATGATAGCAGTCGGCCTAGAATTTTCACGCCGATCTTTCCAGCAAGCAAAACTTCGAGGAACCGCCGCATGAGTGTACAGACTGCCGTCAAAGCCAATGTGTCCGCGCCGCCGACGACCAACCCTAAGGTATTGGCGTTCGTCGAGGAGGCGAAAGCGCTGTTCAAGCCGGACGCGGTTCAATGGTGCGACGGCTCCAAGGAGGAGTACCAGCGGCTTCTGAAACTCTTGGTCGACTGCGGCACGGCCATGTGGCTCAACCCGGAAAAGCGCGGCAACTCGATCCTGGTGCGCTCCGATCCCGCCGACGTCGCCCGCGTCGAGGACCAGACCTTCATCTGCTCGGCCAAGAAAGACGACGCCGGCCCCACCAACAACTGGGCCGATCCCGCCGAGATGAAGGCGACGATGTCGAAGCTCTATGACGGCGCCATGCAGGGCC
>Ga0315553_10000931_pt1 | contig 25216 bp, 19 predicted proteins | sample SalMarSW160140MG_FD_203099 | JGI IMG/M metagenome (GOLD analysis project Ga0315553, IMG submission 203099) | Salt marsh sediment microbial communities from the Plum Island Ecosystem LTER, Massachusetts, United States - Salt Marsh Sediment SW1601-40 ... | reverse complement strand
TGGAAGAGATTTAGTTACGCCCACGTTCAAGTACGATAGACCAGATAATAAAAAGAGAATCAGTGGATAACTAGCTTGGTGTACCCCAAAAATTACCACTTTCTTTCTGAATTTGATCCATCTGACTCCCTTCCTTATTGACACGAGGTCGTCCGGTCTGGGGATCTCTTCTGAACGTAACTCCCATCTGTCGTAGAAACGCATTCATGCCGGTTCTCAGTGTCACTACAGGAGTAGCCATTCCGTATATCCCAGGTTTGCCATCGAAGACCACCATGCTATCACTCAAATAATCAGCCATGAGAATGGAGTGTTCAACCACAAAAGCAGTCTTCATGCGAGCCTGGACCATTCTTCTAATTGCGCGTGAACTGGCTAGACGTTGTTCAATATCTAGGAATGCAGATGGCTCGTCAAGTAAGTAGATATCAGCCTCCCTGGCCAGACACGCTGCAATCTCTGTTCTCTGCAATTCACCACCACTCAGCTCCTGAACACTATGATCCAAAAGATGCTCAAGTTCTAACCGTCTAATCACAGATGTTCGAAAGTCTGCTGAATCAGCATTAGTACCCCCTGCCTGCCGAAGATACATTCGAACCGTTCCGGGAAAGCTTTGCTCAATATATTGAGGTTTGTAACTGACCTTCAATTCAAATCCAGCCGCAGTCTGCTTTGGTGGTTTTCCCTCATCAGGTTCTAAGAGCCCTGCAAGCATTTTCACAAAGGTTGTCTTCCCAATCCCGTTGGGACCAAGAATACCAATAATTTGTCCCTTTGCGATTGAACCTCCTTTGACCTCGAGTTTAAATCCTTCAAACTCCTTTTTCATAGGTTCATATTCAACAAGGATTTCAGCACCTGAAAACGCTTCATCTTCTGCAGACATGCCTTTGAAGGAAATTGCGGTTTCTCTGAAACGCATATTTTCATCAGGTATGTAACCATCTAGAAAGATATTGATTCCGACTCTTGTCCCATGCGGATGCGAAACAATACCATAGACACCAGGGTCTCCATAGAACATACAGACGAGATCGGATACATAATCGAGTATAGACAAGTCGTGTTCTACGACAACAACAGTCTTGCCTGAATCTGAAAGCTGTCTAATTGCACGACCGACACGTAGACGTTCTCTGACATCGAGATATGCTGTTGGTTCGTCAAAGAAGTAGATATCACCATCGCGAATAATAGCAGCTGTGATAGCAACTCGTTGCAGCTCTCCGCCACTAAGGAATTTGATGGGTCGCTCCCAGATTTCTCCGAGAGTCATGTCATCTTTCAACTCTTTTAGGCGTCCGGAGGTGTCTGCCTGTTCGAGGAGCTCACTGATTGGTTTGTCCGCAACCGATTCGACCTTAGGCAAATCTGTGATGTTTTGAGGTTTTAATATTGGAACAATGTCACCCTTTTGGATGCGTTCGAAAAAGGGTTGTAATTCGGAGCCACGATATTGTAAGATGATTTCATCCCATCCTGGAGGGTCATCGATCCTGCCAAGATTAGGCATCAACTCACCAGCGAGGATCTGTATTGCTGTCGTTTTTCCTACACCATTCGGTCCAATAAGACCTAGGACCTTGCCCTCCTTTGGCATAGGCATTCTGAACAGCTTGAAAGCATTAACACCATAACGATGACTTGTATCAGACTCAAGTTCCTCAGGCAGGTTGACTATGTGAATGACACCATAAGGACATTTTTTGACACAGATTGCTTCTCCAGAACATAGAGATTCAACGATGACTGGTGGTTTTGTGGGACCTTCTGGAAATATCACAGTTTCGTCTCCAGTGCGAACTCTTGGACAAAACCTCTGACATTCGTGTGTACAGTCTTTAGGTCTGCATCGTGCTCTATCAACAATGGCTATTCTCATTTTATCGGTCAACCTTAGAGAGGGCTGTGAAGAGGTTTCATATGTGGTATTTAGCGCTTTGGCTTTGTAACCTGATAATAGGCCACGTTGCAAAACCTTTTGTGGTATTTGCTTGGACTTATTCTTGAAATAAAATGAAGTTATTCGACCGCCTGCTTAATCTCGTAGGATTCAGAAGATATCATCTCAGTGGAGCCATTGATCAGAAATCAGATTTGAGAACTGCGATATTAGCAGTACGCTCTCGAGCGTACTTCAGAATAACGGGAAAGAAGCTTGTAGAACCATCTCTTGATTTTTCAGATGCAAGTGATATCAAAGATAATATTTCTCCATCTAGAAGACTTGCAAGAAGAAGTTTATAGCGGAGTATCATTAAACCAAACCACCGGGATGATGATATTTTTAGAATGAGCGCCTCATCAGCGTGATGACCACTAAACCGCAATCTGACCGAATTCATAATTCAAATAGAATCGACATTTCAGAGTGATATCTCAATGAGTCCGTTCGTATGTAACCATGATGGCTCCTGCGATGATGTCAAACTTTGTTGTGTTGAGACTGAAATGACTCTAACAAAGAAAGATGCAGATAGAATTGACAAGATTGGTTATGATAGAAAGGACTACTTGATCAAAGCCAAAGATGGATTCTGCGAGCTAAGAAATATTGATGGACACTGCTATTTCTATGATGCAGATACCAAACTCTGCAAAATCTATGAGCATCGACCTGACGGATGTAGATACTATCCAATTGTCTATCATTTCCGAAAACGAAAATGTGTGACCGATGGAGACTGTCCTTCAAGAGAAACGGTGGATCGTGATGAAATAAGGGGAATTTGTCATAAAGTTAGGAATCTGGTGAATACACTGGTTGAGGAGGCTTCGCATGGTGAAAGCCCGTGCTGATCTTCATACTCATTCAAAGTTTTCTGATGGGCTGCTAAAACCAACAGAACTTATTGAGTTAGCTGCAACAATTAGATTGGGAGGAATTGCACTTACAGACCATGACACATTGGATGGACTTTATGAGTTTACACATTGTTCGAATCCAGCAGATATTCGTAGAGTAGCAGGAGTTGAAATTGGAACAGAATTCAGAGGTAAGGAAATACACATTCTTGGGTATTATGTCGATGATAAATCGAAGAACCTTCAGGATTTGCTCAAAAGGCTTCGAGATGCGAGAATCTTGCGATTTCCTAAGATGATAGCCAAATTGGAAGAAATGGGCATTCATATCCCAGAAGAATCAATCGAGAGAATTCTTACAGGAGTAGAGAGTCCAGCCCGACCACATCTAGCAAGACTTCTGGTAGAACATGGATTTACTGAAGATTTGGATGAGTCTTTCTCGAAGTATGTCGGAGTAGGAAAACCTGCTTATGTTAGAAAAGAACGAGTTGAAACGACTGAAGCAATAGAAGTATTGAAGGAGACAGGTGCAGTTCCGGTCATGGCTCATCCTCTTTTTAATGAGATTCCAAATTTAAAGGAAGTTCTAAATATACTCAGAGATAGAGGACTTGAGGGAATCGAACTTGAATATGATTACAGTCATATTGGATTGAATGTGAATAATGACTCACTAAAGAAATATGCAAAGGAATTTGATCTTGTATGCACTGGGGGTAGCGATTTCCATGGAGATGATGAACGTATCAGATTGGGTTCAGTTTCAGTACCACTGAGTGTGATTGATGAACTCGAGGATAGAAGGGAGACCTAGGAAAAATGCGAGTGATTGATGCTCACGTCCATACATGGACACGTGATATAATAAGCAAGAAGGACTTGGAAGCTCGCCGTATTGCTGCAGAGAGAGAAGGAATAGAACCGCAGCTTGATTCACCTGTTAATTCACTTAAACAAGCTATGGAGAATGCAGGTGTTGAGAAAGCAGTTATCCTCCCTATTGATAGTGGTCTGACGCAGAAAATGCCGCTCTCACTTCAAGAGAAGACCGATTGGCATGTTGATGAGATTGAGGGAGAATCGAATTTAATCACCTTTGTGGGACTAGATCCCAGGAGAGGGAAGGAGGGTCTAGATGAACTTGAAAGAGCTGTGAAAGAAAAAGGGTGCAAGGGATGGAAACAGTATCCTCCAAATGGGTTTTACCCTGACGATGAGGAATTCGACCCCTATTATGAACTCGCGTGCGATCTCAAGATTCCTGTAGTCATTCATCAGGGTTTCACATCAAGATTCAAGCACGTAAAATATGCAAGACCTGTTTATGTTGATAGAGTGGCTGTCGAGTTTCCAGATCTCAAAATCGTGTTGGCACATGTAGGAATCCCTTGGGTAGATGAAGCGCTCATGGTATCAGCTAAGAATCCCAATGTCTACGTTGACCTCTCAGGGTGGCAGATATTCGCAAGGATGATTCCAAACAAGATCTACAGAATGATAGCAGATGCAAAAATCACAGGTGTTTTTCCAAACCGTACAATTTGGGGCAGTGACTTCCCACTTTTTGAGAATCGCCTAAGTCTAAAGGAGTGGGTAGAGTTCTTCATCACACTCAGATTACCCGAATCACTAGTGGAAGAAGGATATCCACAGGTGGACCAGAAAGACATTGAAATTGTCATGTGGCAAAATGCAGCACGATTATTCTTCGGGGAGAGAGTATGAACAAATTCGTTGTCGATGCAATGCTTGGCAAATTAGCTTTGTGGCTCCGTTTAACTGGGCATGATACAATATACGATACAGATGTTCATGATGATGAGCTTCTTGAGATAGCAAAGAAAACAGGAAGGATTCTACTTACCAGTGATGAGGAGTTGTTTGAACGAGCACAGAATGCGAAAGTGGAATCAATGTTAGTCAGAGGAACTGTGGATGACAGAGTTGTAGATGTATTCATACGCTATGGCATCAAGCCTGAGGTTGACCCTAGAATCGCGCGATGCTCAAAATGTAATGGAGGGTTGATAGAACTCACAGGATCGGGAAAGGAACTTATCAAGAATATTGTATTTGAACAGACATACAATCATTATGACACGTTCTGGTTCTGCAACGACTGTGAATCAGTGTATTTCATGGGGGGGCATTGGAAAAACATGATAGAATATATGAATCGAATTGCAGCACAAATCAAAAGCAGGAAGGACTAGATTTCTACTTCCCTAATATCAATGTTATAATCAATTTGAATACAGTCTTTTGTCGACCGTGTTAGAGGGCAGAATTTCTTTGCAAGCTCCACGCAACGCTCACCCAGTTCGAACTCACCATCAGCAACTACTACTTCTCCAGAAACCTGAAGATTGCTGATAGAGTAACCCTCTCCATCAAATTCAACAAGGAGTTTTCCATGTAGATTGAAAGAAACGAGATCTAGGTTAGAACGTCGTTTTACATCAAGAAATGTGTTGTTAAGACAACCAAGAATCCCTGCGAGAAACAACCTATATGGACAGAGACCTTCACCTCTACCACCGTAGGTTTTTGGAGTATCAATAACCAATTCGGTTTCTCTTAATGTAGCAGTAGCACCTGTCTTTCCGTCCCACTCTGTTTGTACAAGATACTCCATTTTTTCAGGATACTTCGTCTTGATCTTCATCTTGGCCACTCGAATTTGCGATTTCTCAATGCACATTAAGCATTATGGTAGGAACGAACACTCAGCAAGTCATTTATACAGAGCAATGGATATCTGCGTTGTGTGAAAGCCATGGGTCGAAAAATGAAGGCAGCCATGTACTACGGCATCGGTGATGTCAGATTTGAAGAAACAGACATTCCAGAAATTGGTCCGGGAGAGTTACTTATCAAAATTGGTACTGCTCTGACTTGTGGAACAGATGTCAAGACATACAAGCGGGGACACCCACTTCTATTGCAACACATTCCAAGTCTCTTCGGCCATGAATACGCTGGAACAATAGAACAGGTGGGTGAAGGAGTTGATAGCTTTGAACCTGGAATGAGAGTGGTTGCTACAAATTCAGCTCCGTGTGAAACATGCTTTTTTTGCCGAAAGGGCTCACCCAATCTCTGTGGGCAACTTAAGACAACGTTGGTGAACGGCTCATTCGCAGAATATATTCGAGTTCCAGCTCCCGTTGTACGCTGGAATACACATCAGATACCAGATTCACTCTCCTTCAGAGATGCAGCTCTTACAGAACCCTTAGCATGTGTCGTTCATGGAATAGAGGAATCCAATATTCAACTGGGAGACACCGTTACTGTCATTGGTGCGGGTCCAATTGGACAGATGATGATAATGCTCGCGAAAAAGAGTGGAGCCTCATCTGTTATTGTATCAGACCTTGCAAAGCTCAGAAGAGATACAGCAAAGAAGGCAGGTGCTGATATTGTCATTGATCCAAGTGTGGAAAATCCTGTCGAGAGGGTGAAAGAAGAAACCGAGGGTTATGGAGCAGATGTAGTTATTGAGGCAGTGGGATTACCTGTTTTATGGGAACAAGCAATCGATATGACGCGTGATGCAGGGACAACTGTATTATTCGGCGGAGCTGCATCAGGGACTAAATTCCAAGTAGATACAGGTAGGTTTCATTATGGTCAGTTAACATTGAAGGGTGTTTTTCATCTTGCCCCAATCCATGTTGAGAAAGCCCTCAAGTTGATTATTGCGGGAGATATCGATTCAGATATCCTCATATCAGACGAAATGCCTCTTGAGAGAGTGACCGATGCGCTTGAACTTATGGGCCAAGGAAAAACCATGAAGGTCGCAATTAAACCATAGAGTAGGAATACAGGTGCCAGGTGTGGAGAATCGGAATGAGTCTAAGACTCTAGAACCACATGAGGAAAGACTAGTAGAAATCATCAGTAGCTTAGATGTGAAGTATCCAGACTTGGTGATTATTGTAGAGGGCATTCGTGATGAGAAACTATTGAGAAGTCTTGGTGTTCAGGCTGCGATAATTCGGACTCAATCAGGTCTATCAAGACCTCAACTCATTGAAAGGATTGCATCAACTCTTGGTGAATCTAAGAGGGTTTTGATTCTAACTGATTTTGACGATGAAGGCAAGGAACTTGCTTCGTTCTTGAAGTCAGAGCTTGAACTAATACGTGCGAAGATATTGGAAAGAGAAAGACATCAGATTGGACGTAACATGGGTAGCTTAAGATGTATAGAAGAGCTCGTCATGCTCTTCAAACGACAATTCTCACCGGAGCCGGCTTAATCTAGATTGTACTTCCACAGTTGGAGCAGATGTACTTTCCAGCAGCAATGGAGGAACCACAGACCCGACATGTACGACCTTTCTTGACTCTCATTGAATCTACGACATCACCGGTTTCCGGTACGAGAATAAAGCGACCATTTTCAAAACTTATCCTGAACTCAGTTGGATTACCAGCCTGTTCTAAGAGGTCTAATGGCATGGGAAGGCGGTAAGTCTGGTCGAGTTTGATAATCCTAGTTCCATCGAGTGTTTCCAAGTCGATTCCAGCTTGGTGATACCCAGAAATAACTCCGTCACGAATCTCAACAGTAACATCTGCCTTGCTTGCTACCTGTTGACTGTGTGTGACGATAAAGAATGATGTTCCAAGGGTCTCGTTCAGCTCTTGAAAGAGTTCAAGAATACGCTCTGCGGTCTCGGGATCTAGGTCTCCAGTCGGTTCATCACATAAGACCAAACCCTTACCCTCTGTGTCAATCAGGTTAACCAATGCACTGGCTATGGCAACTCGAGACCGCTCACCACCACTAAGTGTGGTTGTTTTGTTACGCCTCCTTTCATCAAGACCAACCAATTTTATCAGTTTGTCAACTCGCTCCTGTCGAACCTTTCTCGGGACTCCTGCAATCCGTGCAGCAAGCTCAACATTCTGCCATGCATTGAGGTGTGGTAGTAGATTATTCACCTGAAAGACAAATCCAATGAACTGTCTTCTTGCATCTGTAAGAACACGTTCACCGAGTTTGGTAATATCTGTTTGAAGGTTGGCCCAATAGACCTTACCTACCGTGGCTTTGGTGATACCCCCAATGATGTTTGTCAGTGTTGTCTTTCCTGATCCCGAAGGTCCAACAACACACATAATCTTGCCTTCGAGAATTTGAAGTGATACACCACTAAGCGCGACGACTTCCAGTTCGTTTGTCTTGAATATCTTGTAAACGTTCTCAGCACTGACAACAACGTCGTCGGGATAATCACCATAGAGGTCCATTTGTTCGCTTGATGTGATAACCATGGTAGGCACTAGACTAACTCCGATAGAAACCCAACTTAAGGTTGACGACAGGCGCATATTTCCATCTAGGAGGAGAAATCACAGATTTCGAAGTGTTGTGGAAGGATCTATAGAACCAGCTCGTCTTGCAGGGATATAGCAACTCACCAACATGACTATACTTTCCATCACTAATATGGTCAAGAGAATCATAATCGGGAATGATAGAACTTCAGCTAAAATAGGCGAGAATGGTGAAATACCAAAAGACATCACACCCATTGAAAAACCAAATAGTATCCCTAATATTGCGCTTATTGCGATGGATGTGATGACAGTTCCTGAGAACTCTCCAAACACCAATATCACTACCTGTTTCTTGGTTCCACCTAGAGCTCTAAAAAGGGCATACTCGGATTGGCGTTCCAAAACAGCTGAACCTAAGAATAAAGCCAAAGCAGAAAGACCCATTATTGTACATGTCACAAACCCAATCATTGTGAGTCCCTGAAAACCAGACATGAAGAGCCCTAATGAGTAAGATCGAGCAGCGAGTCTAAAGGTATCAGGAGTATAGACATTCACTTCGTAGAGTGAATTTATGGATTTGATTGAACTTGTGAGATTGACATATGGTAGTGTATTGGCAAGAAACAAATCGACTCTATTCAAGGACCCCCTCTCAGCTAAGAAATCTAGATTGACGAGCACAAAGCCATTATTCTTGATTTGAAAATCAAAGATTGTCCCGACAGTCGAGTCGGTCTCAGATATTGGTGCAGCCAGACCCAAACCAGGTGCACTGACCATGGAACCCACGATTTGGAAATACGCGACACGTGCACCTCCAGCTCCACCAAAGACGACTCGAATCTCATCACCAACTGTCTTGTTCCATAGAGATAAATGATATTGGCTTACGATGACACCATTTGTTGTGTTTGCAAGCTGGAATAGGATTTCCTCAGCATTGACTCCCAAGAAACTCTCTTGATTGAAAGCTCCAATACCAGCATATATCGCTGGATTTACACCTGCTATCGTAAAGGTGGTACTACCAACCTGTCCCCAAGTTTCTGCAACAGGTGTGACATTTCTTATTCCTGGATAAGTTAGAAGGGTGGAGTTGAACCTAATCAAGCGGTTATTACATTCAATTCTCATATCACAGCCAATAGCATATCGAATCTCATTATTCACAGTGGATTCAAAACTGGAACTCTGTATGACCATCATCATAGTTGTAGTGAGCGTTAGAGTCAGAATCACTAGAAGGGGTATAAACTGTCGGCGACGTCTTCTCAAACTTTGACTAAGGTATAAGGTCTTCTCACCCATAAAGAAGGAAGTTCCGCTAGAAAGCTTTGCTGTCACAACCTGCATGAACCTTGAACCGAGATATGCGGCTGCAAATAATAGCAATGTAGCAAAAACAATCTGAAGAATTGCAAGCGGTCCTGTTGAAGAAAGAAGTAGAGGCGTGGCTAATAGAATTACCATTACCCCAGCGAGTCCAATTGCATATTTGCGGATGTGAACATCTTCAGATACTTCTTCTGGTTCTTCTGAAATCGGTTGGCCAATTTCTACCACATCAATTCTCCGTGCAACGTGAACCAGATATGACGCGGGAAGGAACAATGAAATTACTGCGGCAAGAACTATTACAAAAATCGAGAGCTGTGTTCTAGATAGATATAGCAGGTAAACTTCCATTTCAAATTGAAACAGACCATTCGAAGAAGCAATCAGAGGCGCCATAAACACTGCGAGGGTGATGCCTGCAGCAAACCCAAGTAGACTAAGAAAAACGGACTCCCACATGAATGTAGAGAATATCTGATTGAAGGACGCACCTTTGGCTCTGAGTGCGCTAATCTCACCCTTTCTCCTTGCAACCGAGGTCTCAGATGTGAAGACTGTGAGCATCAGACTCATGACAAGAATGGGTAAGGCAATAACTGTGAGCACTTGACTGTTGAGATAGGTGGTGATGAAGGCACCAAGCCTCCATAACTCATAGAGACCATCAGTGTAGACTAGAGGAAATTCCTCCTCAATCTGTGCCTTTAGATTGATTAGTGTTGAAATGATATTAATTGCACCTACAGTTTTCAAGTTTTCAACAGATGGCACCAAAAATGCAGCAGGATTGAACCAGCCGCGATTTATTATTATATCAGCATCATCCTCTGACACCTCGCTCTCAAGAATCATTATTGAATCTCGTATTCCGAACACCGTATCAGTATAACCAAAGGGATCCCAGTTCTTTCTTGAAATTGCTGGAAAAGCACTAGGACCAAGACTAGAACGAGTCTTGAAGGTGTATATCCCAGCAACAGTCATGTTGCTTAACGAAACAGGTCCAAGACTACTTCTGAAACCGCCCCCAGACTCAGAGCTAATCGTCAAAAGATCAAAATCAATGGTATCTCCAATCTCAATTGTAACACCATGGCATTCATAGGTCCAGTCAACCCATATGGAAGAAACAAGTACCTCGTTTGGTGAAAGTGAATAATTACCTTCAATTTGAAACCAACTTGCAGATTTATTGAGAAATTCATTTGTAACAAGTAATGTTGTGAAATCCTTAATCCCGTAGAAGTAATTAGTATTGTAGAGGTAATAGCTGGTATAATGAGGAAGGAAATTTCCAGTCAGGATACCTACGGTTGACGGAATTATATATGAAGATTCGATGAAACGATTGTTTTCCGCAAAGGAAACAGCTCTCAGAAGATTTGATGTTTGAGCAGTTGCATCGCTTTCGGGACGTAGTGCCAGTTGAACAGGATCTGCTTCAAAAAAACTATCAACTGTAATGTCTGTACCTGTTGCGGTCCATATGAACACAGTTGTTGGGAGAGCTACGCCAATTGATAAAATAAGGGCGATTCCTAGATTGCGAACTGGATAGTTTTTCAAAGAACTTAGTGCATATGCAAGAGACCACCAAGGATTACCACGCAATTCAGCAGACACCAATTTTGGCTAGATACGCCTCTAAAATATAAGTAATGGATAAAGCATGATTTCACTATCCAATCACAATCAACTACAGATTTCTCAAGGTTGTTGCAGGATTGGTTGCTCCAGCACGTTTGGCAGGTATATAACAACTCAAGAGCATTACAACACTCTCGAGAACGAGAATGCCTAGGAGAAAGACCACGGGGTATGCTAATACTTCCAAGAGTATTGGAGAGAATGGAGATATACCAAACGAGAGTATACTCAACGAGTATCCAAAGAAGATCCCAAGGATTGCACTGATAACGATAGATGTAACAACTGAACCAGCAAACTCTCCAAACACCATACTAACAACCTGCTTCTGAGTCCCTCCCAAGGAACGAAAGAGTGCATATTCAGCCTTCCGCTCTAGAACTGCAGATCCAAGGAATAGTACTAAAGCTGATAATCCCATAATGGTGCACATAACAAATCCAATCATGGTGAGACCTTGAAATCCAGCGAGGAATAGACCCAATGAATAAGATCTTGCTTCAACATTGAATGTGGAGGGGGTCAACACTCGAACTTCATTCAGATTATTGATAGAATGAATTGTACTTGTGAGATTGACATAAGGCAGTGTATCAACTATGAATAAATCAGCTCTGTTGAGATTACCTCGATCGTTTAAGAAGTCAAGATTAGTGAGTGCAAATCCATCACCGGTTGTTTGAAAACCGAATATTGAACCAATTGTGGGATCAATCAAGTATGTGGATGATGCAAGTCCAAGTCCGGGCGCACTTATCATGGTTCCAACAATTACAAGATTGGCAACACGCCCACCATTGGACCCACCAAAATGAACACGAATCTCATCTCCGATTGTCTTGTTCCATAATAAAGAATGATATTGGCTGATAACAAGTCCATTACTTGTATTTTCCAGCTTATGTAGTACCTGAGCTGCTGTACCGCTCACAAAGCTCTCAGACGTAAATGCACCTACAGCTAGATACTGCTCCGGATCAACTCCCATTAGTGAGAAGCGAGTGCTACCTACCTGACCCCAGGTCTCAATCACAGGAGAAACATTCTGAATACCAGAATAGGTCATAAGCGTTTCATTGAATTTGACTAAGCGGCTATCACATTCCACACGCATATCACCACCCAACGCATATCGAATCTCATTATCCATTGTGGCTTCAAAGCTTGTACTTTGAATAACCATCATCATAGTGGTTGTAAGAGTTAATGTAAGAATAATCAGTAAAGGTACAAACTGACGAGTTCTTCTTCGGAGACTCTGACTAAGATAGAGCGATTTTTCACCCATGATAAAGCTAATACCACTGGATAATTTCGCTGTGATAATCTGCATGAATCGTGAACCGAGATATGCAGCTGCGAATAATAATAGAGTTGCAATTAGAATCTCTACAAGAGCTGTTGCTCCAGTAGGCGATATAACCAATGGAACCACGAATAGAATCGCCATTGCTGAGGCTAAACCCAAGCCATACTTCCGGATATTCACATCAGCTGTAGTCTCTTCTGGCTCTTCAGAAGAGGGTTGACCGATTTCACTAACATCAATTCTTCGTGCCACATGGATGAGATATGCCGCTGGAAGATACATCGCGATGGCAATCGCAATTACTATTGACAGGAATGAAAATTGTGTATGAGAAAGAAATGCCGTATAAATTGTAAAGTCAAATGAGAAAAGTCCTGTTGAAGATGCAATCAAAGGTGCCATAAAAACAGCAAGTACCAGTCCTACCATCAAACCCATTATACTGAGTAGGACAGATTCCCACATGAATGTAGCAAAGACCTGATTGAAGGATGCACCTTTTGCTCTTAATGCACTAATCTCACCCTTCCTTCGTGCAACTGAAGTCTCAGAAGTGAAGACAGTGAGCATCATACTCATTATTAGAATCGGTAAAGCAATTACAGATAGGACCTGACTGTTGAGATACGTGCCGATGAAAGCACTCAATCGCCAGAGCTCGTATAAGCCATCCACATACACTTCTGCATACTCTGATTCGATCTGTGTCTTGAGATTAACTAGGTTAGTTACAATATTAGCAGCTCCACCTAATTTGAGATTGTTTTTATCAGGTCGCAGATAGATTGCTGTATCGAACCAACCTCTGTTGATGATTGCTGTAACATCCTCTTCAGAGAAATCGGACTCCAACATCAATATTGAATCACGAATTCCCAAAACACTCTCAGCAAACCCAAAAGGGTCCCAATTAAGTCGAGAGAATGATGGAAATGCGGATGGGGTAAGACTAGAACCAGATCGGTATGAATAGATGCCTGCTACTGTAAGATTCCGTAGTTCCAGATTACCTAATGCGGCAGGAGTGCCACTATCACTCTGAGAACCATACCTTAGAAGATCGATATTGATCTCGTCACCTACTTCCACATTGATTCCATGAACATCAAAAGTATAATCAACCCAACCCTCAGAGACTAGAACCTCACCAGCTGTGAGGTTAAATTTGCCTTCGTATCTGAACCAGTTAGATGCATTACCTAAGAAATAATTTGTAACAAGAATCACACGTCCATCCTTAATATTCTGGGCATAGTTTAGAGCTCTAAGACTATAGAAACTCCATGTGGGTAGAAAATCACCAACAAGAATTCCAATAGTCGAAGGTAATACATACGTGGATTCAATATACCTACTATGCTGAGCAAAATTCTCAGCGTCCAAGAGAAAAGATGACTGCGCTGTTTCATCAGTTCTGGGAGTAAGGGTCATCTGAATTGGGTCACTATCAAAATATTCATCGACGACCATATCAGTACCTGTCGTGGTCCATACAAATACGGTAGTAGGTAGCGCCACACCTATGGATAGAATTAGAGCGATACCGATATTTCGAATAGGGTAATTTCTTAGGCTAGTCATAGCATACGCTATTGCCCACCAAGGATTACCCTTCAGTTTACCGGGTGTTTTTTTAGTCGGAATAGACGTATCACTCATGTTCTTACCTCATAGGTTCCTAAGTACTATCGCAGGATCTGTTTTAGATGCCTCTCTTGCAGGGAAATAGGCACCTGCTATCATCGCAAATATCTCAATTAGTAACACTATAGTGAGGAAACCAATGGGAAATGTGATGCTTGCCTGTAAGATTCTTGAGAAGGGGCTAAGATTGAACACTATTATACTTTGGATATAACCAAATATCGTTCCCAGAAAGAGACTAAGTACAAGGGATGCTAGGACCACTCCTGTAAACTCGGAGAGAACAACGCGAACCACCTGATTCTTTGAGCCCCCAACAGCTCTAAGAATCGCATAGTCACGTTTTCTTTCTCTTACAATAGAGCCCAAGAACAACGTCAGAGCAAATAAACTGAGTACAAGTGACATTGAGAACCCAATAGAGAAGAGCCCCTCAACTGTGTTTAGGAAAAGCGCTGTACCAAATGATCGCGCTTTCAAATCAAATGTTTCTGGAGAAGTAGCAGTTACGCCAGGTAAATCACTCAAAGCCCGAGTCACTAGTTCTCTGTCAGATATACAGACAAGATCTGCTAGGAAAAGGTCAGCGGTTTCCCTACCTGTCTGTGATGAGACATAGTTGATATTACAGATTCCGAATCCCGTATAACCAGCTTGCAGGCCAAAACCAGCTCCTAAACGAGATTCAGGGATTGCCTCTGAGGATGCATATCCAAATCCTGGGGCGCTGTAGACAAAACCAACAACCTGAAACTCGATTACGACAGGAGCATTTAGTCCACCAACTTGAATGTTGATAGTATCGCCAATACGCTTGTTCCAATCGTTGGCATGTTGATGACTTAGTAGTATTCCTTTTGGTACAGATGCTAAGCGTGATAGAATGTATCCCGAATCTTCTCCATCGAAGCTTGTATCATCAAACACACCAATCTGCGAGTACGCAATCGCATCAACTGCCTCAATCGTAATTTCATCAAGACCAACCCGCCCCCATGTCCGCAGAACAGGCACAGCAAGATTGACACCAGGATAGGACTCAATTGTATCGGAGAAACTGAATGGTCTAGAAGTGGATGTCACTCTAAGATCAGCTCCGATTGCATATTGAATCTCTTGAGCAACATCGGTCTGAAAACTCTCAGCTTGTACAGTGAAAGCGATTGTGGAGGATAATGTAAGTGCTAGAACTACCATCAATGGAACAATTCGACCCTTTCGCATTCGCAGGTTCCCTGCAGATATGATATTCTTCTCACCTAGAAGAAAAGATATCCTTCGAGATAACTGTGCAAACCCAAGCCTGGATATTCTCGAGCCATTATATGCCATGAAGAACCATGCTGCAGTTCCAAGTCCGAGTTCTAAGAGAATAATGAAGGGATTGCTTGGAATAAATAGAACCGTTGCAAGCACAATCCCTAGAAGCATAACTGAAGCACCGATAGTAAACCCATAAGCAGCACTCTCTGTTTGAACATCATCAGCTGTTTCCAGCAAATTTGCCCCAATCTCTGCATTGGCAGCTCTTCTAGCTGAAGCGAGTATGAATAGAAGTGGCGGAATGATACATATCAATATTGCATAGATGACGGTTTCAATATTAATCACAGTTCTTGAAAGGTAATAGAGATAAACTTCAAAATTGAAAAACATGAATCCTTCTGCAGCGGGTATCAGGGCTGCGAAAAACGTACTTAATAGCATACCCAGTCCAATACTTACGAAAGACATGATTATTGACTCTGCCAGAAAGACACCATACACCTGAAACGAGCTTGCACCTTTCGACCGAAGTGCACTGACTTCTGTGACTCTTGCAGCCATGAAAGTATCTGCAGCAAATACAGATAGAAAGATAGCAAGAATGAAGGTTGGTAGATTCAATAAAGCAAGTGGCATAGTCTGAACATATGTATCAACCAATTCTTGCAGATAGTATACTTCATCAAATCCACTGACTGATACGCGGTATTGTTGATCAACACGTGCCTTAAGAGTCAATAGATTTTCGGATATTTTATCGGTACCTGCTTGAACAAGGGCTGTACTTGATGTCCTGACGAATAATTGAGAACCAAAATATCCAGTTTCAGAAACATTGTTGGCATTCACTGAACTACCGAGCATCATTATACTATCGATGATTCCAAAGACAGGTGTTCTGTAGTGAACATAATCATAATTATTACGCATGTAAGAAGGGAAGGAATCTTGGAACATTGTATCATAAGCTCCAATTTCATAGATTCCAACAATCCTTAACTCACTAACAGATATCCGACCCATTTCACCAAGGGGGGATGTTGATCCGTTTGCTCTTTCAGTTAGCAAGTCTATATCAATAGTTGAATTTATGGTGAGTGTGGTTCCAAATACCTGGTAAACATAAGACACAAACTGTTCGGAAACAAGCACCTCACCCTCTTGAAGACTGAATTTCCCTGCATAAGTGAAATCTCTCGAGGCATCTGTGAGGAATTCATCATCGACGAGCAAGACCTCACAATCTTTCATTCCATATGTATAGATTGGTTCATCGTATCCATATAACGTGCTTTCAGGAAGCTGAGACCCCCAAACCAATCCAACAGTAGAATTCACCCAATGAACACTCTCAACTAGTTCGTTATTCGAAACATACTGCTGAGCTGATTCGAGTTCCGAAGTGCGACCGACAGGAGTTTCAATAACCATCTGGAATGCACGAGTATCAAAGTATTCATCGACTGTGACCTGTACTCCAGTGTCAGACCACACTAGGATAGAGGCAACTAATGCAACGCCAAGACTGAGTGTGAGTGCAAGACTAATCGCTCTGAAGGGAAATGCACGCATTGATGTTAGCGCATAGGAAAAAGCATATGCACGGTTTCCATTCCTACGTGCCACTCAATCACCCCTGAACAGATGTATCACTACCCTCATCGGGTTGACGTTTGATATCTACTCCACTTGTCTTGAAGAATGCGGATACTAGCTCTTCTACTAGTACACCATCACGAAGTAGCAGAATCTTATCTGCCATCTTTGCAACCTCAGGATCATGAGTAACAACAAGAACTGCGCGTCCCTCTGTCTTAGCCATATCGCGCATAAGTTTGATAATCTCTCCACCTGTCTTGTGATCTAAATCTCCAGTAGGTTCATCACACAAAAGGACTGTAGGATTATTTGCTAGTGCTCTTGCAAGGGCAACTCTCGAACGCATTCCCCCTGACAACTCGTGTGGCATGTGATGTGCTCTATGATCAACACCAACTGCTTCGAGTAATTTCATTCCACGTTCGTATCGTTGCTTTTGTCTAACTTCATCGAGGAGCATTGGGACTTGAACGTTCTCGATTGCAGTAAAGATAGGAAGTAAATGTTGATCCTGAAAGAGTATACCAATTTTACTTCGTCTCATTTCAGACATTTCATCATCGTTGAGCCCTGTGATTTCGTCATTATCAACAAAAATCTCTCCACTTGTAGGTTTATCAAGTCCACCTATCAAGTTGAGAAGTGTTGTTTTTCCAGAGCCAGAAGCTCCTACTATTGCTATGAAATCACCTCTTCGTACAGTCAGATCAAGACCACGAAGGACCTTAATGACTCGGTTACCGTCTTGGAATTCTCTATAGACATCATGACATTCTACTGCAACATCATTCTCAGGTGTCAAAATCCTGTCTCCAATACACTAGTTCCAAACCAACCCACTTTTAAAGTTGCCAATGAAGCAACATTCAAAATTATACTACTATAGGTCGATGGAAATGCAACAGACACGTGTTTTTTCTGTAGCAGGATATTCAGGCTCAGGAAAGACAACTCTAATAATTCGATTGTTGAAGGAACTTCAGAGGAGAGGGTTTACCGTAGGAGTCGTGAAAAGCACTTCAAAGGATATCGTTCCTCCAGAACAGTCAGATACGGGGAAATTCATTGAAGAGGGCAGTTCGGTTACTGTCCTCTTAGGACCAAGCAGCACATCAATAAACCGCTCACAGCGAATTAGAATTCAAGAAGCTTTGCACAATATAACATTAGATTTTGTTATTGTTGAGGGTGCGAAATTCAGCAATCTTCCTAAATTCTGGTGTCTAGGCGACTCAGAGGTTGATCCTGAAGACTTGCCTCCCAATGTTAAAGCAATTGTAGTATGGGGCTCCGGGTTACTTGAGGATACCGAACTGAAACTTGAAGGAATGAACCCACCAATCATACTTAGCATCGACATTCCATCATTAGTAGATATAATCCAAGAAGAAGCTGTGAGTCTTGATGCTAGTGACGTTTAATCCATCCCAAAAAATAGCGCGGGTCACAAAGTATAACTGTACTATACTTGGGGGTTCTATCTATGAAAAGCCGAGCTTGTACCATAGCAGTCATAATGACTCTCTTGCTGAGTTTTCCTCTAAGCGCAGGTACAAATGATATTCATATCAGTGAGCAAGTTCAACCAATCACAGAATATTCGCCTAGCTCGACATTTTCATCTAGAGACCTCTGGGATTCGATTTACAGTGACCTCAATACAAGCGATATTCAAGAAACAGTCAGAGTTCTTTCCGAAGATTATCCGAGTCGTTTGTGGGACAATACCACGAATACTCCTTCAGCAGCACTTGAGGGTGCTTGGCAATTTGTAATCGATAAGATTGATGAAGACACAGGTGGAAGCATACAATTCGAATTCTACACTGAACATCAAACATTAGTTGCCATTAAGAATGGGACTAATGGTAATCTGGCGCCAATTCTAATTGGAGGCAGCATTGCCTCAGGAGACAATCCAGGAGCCAATGCATATGCAGCATCAGTTGCAGGAGTACTTGAAACGGCAAGATTACTTTCAGGAATAGATATGACAAATGATGTATTCTTTGTGCTTACCAATACGGTTGCGATCGATTTTGATGACTCATCGGGGCAGGAGGGTATGCGTGCCCTGTTAGAACTTCTCGATGCTCAGGACCGAGAGCCAGCAGCATGCATTTGGTTTTCACAGCTCCTATTTTATTCAACACTCGTTTATGGTGATGCGGTGACTGTGCGCACTGAGTATACAGCAGGCTTTATGAGCTCAGACTTCCTCGCAAGCATTGGAGCTCTTGTTTCTGCATATTCTGGGTTTAATAAAGCAACCTTTGCAATCAATCAGGGTAATATTTGGGAGCACTCAGGAGGTTACGATGCAGTGATGTACGGAATTCCAACAATAACACTTGCTTCGTACTATCTTGATTACTATACGAATACAATATACGACACATGGGATCAGTCAAACTTCCATTATGGCGCATTGAACGAAGCAACTGGATTAGCTGCTTGCATTACTGCATTCCTCGGACAATTGGGTTACGGAGAAGCACCAGAATTAACTACTACTGGAATAATCACTGCAAATACTACCGGCTTCATCGGGGGTCAGATGTATACGGGAGATACAGTAAACATGACTATCTCATGGACAGGTGCTGGAGCCATGACATTTCGACTTTTTTACTCAGGAGTACCAACGTTGGTTTTTCAAGAAACCAACACAAGCCCCATTGTTAGAAGCTTTGATGTGTATGCACCAGGCTGGTATTTCATAGAAGTCTACAATCCAAATCTCTCGGATGCATCTTGGACTTGCACCTATTCACTCTATCATGACTATGATTTTGATACACTAGATGACCTGACAGAATTCAATCTTGGTACGGATGGCCTTTCGAGTGATACTGATCAGGATGACCTTGATGATTTGTCAGAATTACAATTAGGAACATTACCTACCGACCCAGATTTTGATGGTGACAATCTAAAAGATGGCATCGAGATTCTCATAGGTACCTCACCATTCGATTGGGATTCTGATGATGATACTTTATCTGATTCAGAAGAACTTGCTCTAGGAACCTCACCCCTATCTAATGATACTGACCAAGATGGACTTCTTGATCAAGAGGAAGTTGCACTCGGTACAAATCCCCTCTCGCCAGATACTGATTTTGATACCCTTACAGATTACGATGAAGTCAATTACTATCTTACTTCACCAATCTACAATGATACAGATTTTGACTCAATGAATGACGGGTGGGAAATCTTTTACTCTCTTAATCCTCTAGATGCATCTGATGCAACAGATGATGATGATGGGGATACGTTGTCCAATGCTTTTGAATTTGCTATTGGAACTTCACCAATAAGCAATGATACAGATAGCGACTCAATGACCGATGATTGGGAGTATACTTTTGGGCTTGACCCGACTTCAGCACTGGATGCCAATGAAGATTTAGATCACGACGGTCTGGTAAATTGGAGAGAGTTTGCCGCAGGTACTCTACCAAATGTGTCAGACTGTGATGGTGACGGGTTATCAGATTTATTTGAGGTTGTAAATGGTCTAAACCCATGGAATATTGACAGTGATGGTGATTCATTGACAGATTACTACGAGGTGGAAAACGATCTGATGCCACTCTATAATGATACTGATTACGATGGTATTCTAGACGCATTTGATTGGGCACCCAAAGAACATTGGTTCAATATAGTCCCACCAATTTCGCTTACTGTTATTCTCGGAGGAATCATCATTTGGCTTTGGAACAAGAGGCGATTGTATATGAGAGGTGCCGACAATTGAAGAAAATTAGTAGCCTCGGATTCATCGTGCTTTTCTCAATGATAATAATTTCAGGTACAACAATTATCACAGATCAATCTGGAATAACCGCATTAGAGCTCAAGGAAGCACCTCTAACAGCATCAGCTGATGATTATTCCAATGTAACTGCTCTTTGGGAGCAGATTTGGTCAGACACATCAATGAACAACTTCAGGAATCTGACAAAAACGCTCTCAGAAGAATATCCTGCACGGCAGTGGGATATCTTTGAGAATGAACAGACGCCTGAATTGATTGCGGCTTGTGAATGGGCAAATATGACCCTCATGAACAATACAGCAGAGGCATTGACATTTCAAACTGCAACCGAATATGACGTTCTCTATGCAGTAAAAGAGGGTACACTTCCTGAACCTCGCTCAGCAATCATGATAACCGGTATTCTTGATTCGGATAATAGTCCAGGTGCTAATGATGCAGCAGTGAGTGTTGCAGCTGTGATAGAGGTTGCCAGAATACTTGATGCATATTCTCTGCCATTCGATGTATACTACGTGCTGAGTACAGCAGCGAGAACTAATCCAGAATATGACCCAGCTGCAAGAGCGTTTGTCAGTTGGATAGATGGTAACAACATAGATTTTCTCACTACTCTGAGTTTCGATAGAATGCTATATCATCGCTCAGGCTATCCATTCGGAACATTGCTTGCTTTAAGAAACAATGTAGATAGTGTCTATCAGCAAGGTGCTTGGCTCACTGATCTCATGATAGAGATTTCAGATGCGCATGGTTATGGTCGTCTCATAAGTCTAGAAGACCTAGGGGCGGTCAAGCGTTCTTTCGCCTCTGAAATGTGGGCTATTGGACGCTCAGGAATTATTCTCTCACAAGGATACTATCCGGACAGATATAGTGGGAATGAAGATGACTTATGGGATGAATCAGATTACAGCTTTTCAAAGGCACTTGAAGGAGTCTCATCGGTTGCTAGTGCAGTTGTGTATATGGCAGATTTAACTGGGGGAGTTCCCGCAGCCTACTATAAAAATGGATATTTACTAGAGGATGAATCTATCTCCCAGACCGTCACAATCACTTATCGTGACTATGTGAATGTTACAATCACTTGGCCTGAAGCTTCTACGGTACATTCCGAGATTGTCAGAGTGGAGGATAATACAACTGTGTATACTCGCTCTGAGAATGACGGAAAAATTGTGATGAAGTATCTCCCTACACAAAAAGGATATCATTATGTCAAAGTCACCAACATGGGTCCAAACAATATCACCTATCACATGAATGTCACCTACCTCAATGATGTTGATGGTGACTCCCTTTCAGATCCCTATGAAGCATTGTTAGGAACAAATGTCTATTCAGTAGACACAGATTTGGACCAGCTCAGCGATGACTTTGAGATTGCGATAGGATCTAGTCCAATATCAAATGACACAGACAACGATGGAGCGTCAGATTTCCAAGAATACCAATGGGGTTCCTCACTCTTATCAAACGATACAGATTCTGACGGAATTAGCGATGGGCGTGAAGCACAGCTTGGAACCAGTCCCATTAAGAGTGATTCTGATAATGATGGAATTAACGATTTCGATGAGGTTGAGATATATCACACAAATCCACTCAGAAAAGATACCGATCGAGATGGTTTGGAAGATGGATTTGAAATCTACCAGTTAATGAACCCGCTATCTCCAGACTCTGATAGCGATTCACTCTCAGATCTATTTGAGGTGCTGAATGGACTCAATCCGCTCACTGGAGATTCAGATGGTGATGGATGGGGAGATGCCTATGAGGTGGAGTATTGTATGTCACCAACAAGTGGTGATACAGACCTTGATGGCATTCCGGATGGGATTGATTGGGACCCACAGGTGCATTGGATTGCAGTGATTGCACCAGTCACTGTATTGAGCATTGTCGCATTACTTGGGATCTACGGATTCTTCAAATGGCGTCTGTATAAAGCACAGGATGCATCAGAGAAGGCTGAGAAAGAGTCTGCAGAACAACAGAGATAGAGCGACTCAGATACCCCTTTGGGTCGATCATTTGTTCATAATCACATCAAGGAGTGTCATCATTGTCGCAGACTAGTCTTACAAAGGATTGTTTTAGACTTAACGAATTACCGATTCATTGCAAAAAGAGAGCGGCTCAGATGCTCACCGTTCGATCACTGTTCATAATCAATTTTGGTAGCGTCATCATCGCCGCACTATGTGTAAGACACATCAGGATTTAGGCTTAACTCATCAGGTCATAACACAATACTCATCTTAGATATTTGGGAAAACTCAAGTTAATGAAATACCTGCGCGTAAAAGACTTCAATTTAAAGACGACACTAGACTGTGGTCAGACATTTTCATGGACTAGAGAGGATGAGGGATACGTCAATGCTGACATTGGACAAGTAGTCTATGTTGAGCAATGTAAAGATAGACTCTATTATGAGACCTCGACAGGCGCTGTGGATCTTCGGAAGATACTGAGATTAGATGACCCAATAGAGGAGATAAATTCAGAATTACTCAAGGATGATTTCATGAGCCAATGCATTAACTACTCCCAGGGTTTGAGAATTGTGTCAGACTCATTCTACACCTGTCTTGTTTCTTTTCTTATCTCGTCATGGAGTAATATCCCCCGGATTAAGAAACATATGAGTGATATAAGAGAAATCTACGGTCCGAAATACGAGCTCAGAGAAAAAAATTACCATGGGATGCCAGCTCCAGAAGTTTTGTCGGGAGTTAGTATAGCTGAATTGAAACGACTCGGTCTTGCATGGAGGTCTGAGTTTATAGTAGAATCCACGAAAGCAATTCTAGATGGAGAGGTCTCCGAGGAATCCCTTGGGGAATTGGAATACGAGGAAGCTCACAAGAAATTACAGTCGTTACACGGAGTAGGAGCAAAAGTTGCAGATTGTGTATCTCTATTCGCTCTCGGCTTTCTGGAGGCTTTCCCAATTGATGTCTGGATTGACCGTGTGATACAGGAGCACTATGGAATATTCACAGCAACTGGCAAGTCCTACTTTAGGAAATCAAAAGCAGCGAGAGAGTATTTTGGTCAATATGCGGGATATGCGCAGGAATATATCTATCATTACACAAGGAATACATCTTAGATTCCGGCTAAGCACCCTCGTTGGGATTTTCATCACCTTTAGCATCACTCATAAGCTCTGTTAGATAGTGGGTTGCCCGTTCAACAACATGCTTACCATCTTTAGTCCCGCTCGCTTTACCTAGCTCGATAGCTTCCTGCCACATGCGTCTTTCTAATTCGACGGAGTCAGGTCCCAGGTTTGTGGCGAGATTGAATGCAGCCTTTGCGGCAACCTCAAGCCCTTCAGGTTTGTCTGATGCCCGACCAAGATTTATCGCTTCACGAAAAGCAGATTCCAAGCCATCCATTTCAGCTTCTTCATAAGTATTACCGAGGTTCCACGCAGCCCTTGCTCCAGTATAGAAACCTTCAGATGTCGCAGATTTCTTTGCAAGCTCAATAGCCTCCTTATAGTACTCCAGTGCTTGACCCCATAAATCTCTAGTCTTGTATATATGACCCAGACAGAGAGCCGCCTCAGCTGCTATAGCTAATCCGTCAGGAGTTCCACTGGCCCTACCATGCTCTAATGCTTTTTCATAAGCTTGCCTCATGCTTCGCTCCTGGTAATTCCTCTGAAATGCTTCTGCATTCTTGAGGTATAACCGTGCGTTTTCCTCAAGGTTGTCTGGATGATGGGGGTCGGTTCTATCTGGAGATTTCTTTCTTCTTCCAGAGCCTCTCTTACTCATAGCGATATTGTTCAACCAAGAATAAATAAATCCTCACTCTGGAGTCAATTAGATTATCCGAGCATTCCATATCTTACCCGATGATGAAAATCATTGTTAGGTGAACCAAGCTACAGAGAGCGATAGAACCGCAATACAATGTAAGGTTAAAGATTCTGTTTTTTCTTCATTCTCTTTGCATACCAAGAGTGATCTTCAATTCCTTTCGTAATTTCCCAAGCACGAGTGTTGTAAAAAGATAGTGGATGGATGATATATTCACAGAGAGGGTCCCAGCCAGACCTATTGTACAGAGGACAGAATCCGTTGCTCTGAATCTTTCTACATCCCGGAGGAGTGTAACCTTCGCCCTGTGACTTAGATGCAATCTGACGTATCTGATATTCTGCAAGGCTCCCAATGAAGTCAGGAGATGGTTTGAAGACACCTAAAACCTCATCATCAGACATTCCGATTTTGAGAAGAAATGAAGCAAGTGTGAACCGTGCATCATGAGCGAGGTTCTTTCCCCGAATCGAGTCATTATGGATCATTTCGATACAAGGTGGGAAAGCTGTGATCATTTGACCCTCGATCTTGATGGGCTCTGTGGACTTCAATTTTGTCCCTAACTCTGATTCAATTCTTAACACAGACTGAGTGAGTCGTTCAGGAAGGGTTGGCGGATTTAGTGAACTGGAAAGAATAAGTTGTTTGAATTTTCCGGACATGAGGCGACATAGC